>Ga0255048_10002338_pt1 | contig 12177 bp, 7 predicted proteins | sample JV7_2_2_MG_FD_183619 | JGI IMG/M metagenome (GOLD analysis project Ga0255048, IMG submission 183619) | Seawater microbial communities from Jervis Inlet, British Columbia, Canada - JV7_2_2 | ecosystem: Environmental > Aquatic > Marine > Inlet | place: Canada: British Columbia | collected 2016-10-06
ATGCGAATAACTCGTCGCTTGCAGCGAGGTAAACTAAGTCACTATCGAACGCAATACCCCGAAAGCCGAGTTCCAGACCGCGCCCGCTCCAGTCAATGGCATTGGAGTTCAGGTCGATGGGTTGTTGGGCCTCCTGCTTGTCCAGGTCGACGAGATAGACTCCGCCGTTGCAGTCGATCTGCGATGATCCCCGAATGACCGATGTTGTCAATAACTTCACTCTGGTCCTCCGCTGACGATAGTCGCACAAACAAAAGCCCTGCGGGGCAATAGTCCCGCAGGGCTTCTGTGATTCTCAATCAGGCTAATCGAATCGCTTAGTGATTCCGACGCTGATCTCTCTGGGTCGATTGTACGTCGTCATGTCTCTATATCGTGGATCGGCGGGCCAATAGAAATCCATGTTGTCGTTGTCACTGTCCGAAAGTGCCTGAATGTAACGGTCGTTCCAGACGTTCTTGGCGCGAATGGTTACATCCCAGCCGGACCCGCCGCTCCAGCCAATTGCCATGTTGCTGACGTTCCAGCTCGGGAAGCTAACCGTCTTGGCCTCGGCTGCGCCGCGATCCTTGTAAGAATCCGACTGCCCGTAGATATCGTAGCGCAACCAGAGATCACCGCCGAACACGGCCGTTGGAATGTTGTAGTCCAGGGCCACCCAGTAACGTTCATCGGGCGAAAAAGGCATCGATGTGCCTTTCGGCGTATCGATCACTTCGTCCCTGTCCGGCGGATTGGGATAACCGTCTACAGGATCATATTCAAATATGTCTTCGGTGTATTCGGCATCGACGGAGGAGAATGCGCCACGGATGGAGAAGTTTTCCGTTGCAGCAAAGTCGAAAGTAACTTCAATGCCTTCAGTGACCGCAGTTCCTCCATTGAGAACGCCATTCTGCCACCAGATATCTGGATTCCAGCGCGGTAGCTGAATGTTGTCCCACTCCATTCGGAACAGGGATGCGTTGAGCTGTAACCGCCCATCCATGAACGTGCTTTTGTTGCCGATCTCGAAATTATCTGCGGTGTCCGGTTCGTATTCCTGGTCGACGAATCCGGCCGACGAAGACCGCACCGAGTTTTCTCCACCAAGACGGAATCCCTGGCTAAAGACGAAGTACAGCATGTGGCTATCATTGACCCGCCAATCCCCACCCAATTTATACGTCGAATCGCTAACTTTGCCTTCGACGATATCGTCGCCATTGGTGTCAAACTGTCCCCAGCTTGGAAATCCTTCTGGGAACGAGTTGTGTTCAAAGCGAAAACGTTCGTTTTCGAACCACCGTGCGCCAACCGTTAGTGTGAAAGATTCCGACAGGTCATAAGACATCTCGCCGAAGACTGCCAGTTGCTTGACATTACGCTCGTAGTCCTGGCGCCACCAAATATCGTTATCCGGTAATGGATACTGAATGTCGTAGCCGTACCAGTAATTGTAGTAATAGGCCCAGTAGTTCGCATACGCCATTGCTGGTGTGCCGCCGAGCCCCGGAGTCAGCGTGCCAAAGAACCACTCGTCGTCCACGTCCTCATAAAACGCGCCAATCATCCATTGGAAACGACTTTCCGATGTCGACGTCAGTCGAAGCTCTTGCGAAAAACGTTGCTGAATTTGGTCATTGAAGGTTGTTCCAATAATGTAATCAAGATCGTAGAGTCCCATGAGGTAACAGGTACTCGGGTAACCCGGGTACGAGCAGTCATGTGCGGCCGTGCTCTTGTAGGAATCGTATACGTGGTTGTCCCACATGTAGACAATGTCGCGATCGACATAGGCCGTTGCACTGGTGAATTCCGCGAAGCCGAGATCGCCCTTTATCGTGAGCGCGTAAGACACCCAGTCATCCGTACGGTTATTGTCGTAAAACTTGACGACCTGGTCTTCGCCAAGCCCCGGATCCGAAGCCCAGGAACCTTCCGTCTCAGAGTTTTGTGCCATGACGGTTACTAATGCCGACCATTTATCACTGACATCCCACTTGAGAGACAGCCGCCCGCCCGTGGTTGTCCATTTATTGAAGTCGTTGTCTACATATGCGGCATTATCCTCGAGCCCCGTCAGGGCTGTGCCGAGTACGTTATCGATCCAGCCACCTTCCTCGACCGAGTAAGCGACGATACGGGCAGCGAACTTATCAGACATCGGTATGTTCAGGTGACCGCTAATGTCATAACTGTCAGCACCGCCATCGGTGTTCCCGTATCTCAAATCGAACTGTCCGGAAAATGCGCTCGGGTCCGGCTTGTTCGTAATGATCCGCAATGTGCCACTTTGTGAACTCGAGCCGAACAATGTGCCCTGTGGTCCGGGCAGCGACTCGACGCGGTTGATATCGACCAAGCGCGGATCGATCTGCTGCGAAACAGCCGTCATCGGTTGCTCGTCGAGATATACGGCCGATTGGCTGTCGGTGCGCCACTCGTCGGTTCCAGTTGTCATACCGCGAAAGATCAACGTGTTTCTGCCGGGCTGGATTGCCGCGATCGTCAGGCTGGGTACGGCCTTGGCAATGTCCTCCATTGAATTCAGCGCTTGTTTCTGAATCTCACTGTTGGAGATGGCCTGGATACTTTGGGGAACATCTTGCAGGCTAATTTCACGCTTGGTGGCCGAGACTATAATCTCATCGATTCGCAGATCGTTTTCCTGAGCTACCGTCCCGGAAATTGGTGCAAGGGCGCCGACAACTGCGGCCGCCAGCGGAGTTAACACATAAATCTTATTGGACGAATGGGCGTGCGATTTGCAAGACTTGGCTTTACGCCGTTTTGCGTGAGTCATTTACAGATCCCCGATCACGATGACTTCAAATCGGTCGCCTGCGCGGGCGACCGCTCCCTTGAGCCAGATAGTGGCATGTGAATCTTGGCGGCTCAATGGATGTTGCTACTGTATTGATGGACTATCCTCCGATATTCTAATTTCACCTGTCGCGCCGTGTTTTGGCTTTAGTTATGCAATATTGAGCATATTCGTCACTGGGACTCACGCTGATTTGTATAATCCGCCGGTTCAACCCTTTTTTATATCGCGGTACTTCTCGGGCGAGATGCCCATCGATTTCTTGAATACTCTTGAAAAGTAGTAAGGGTCGCGATAACCCGTTTCTATTGCCACGGTCTTTATCGGTTTGCTGCTCAGATCCAGCAAGCGGCAGGCCAGGCGCATCCGCAGGTGAATGAAATAGGCCATCGGTGACTGCCCCGTCTGTGTACGGAAGACTTCCGAGAAATGACTGACTGACATACCAGCCTGGCGAGCAAAATCTTCGAGACGCAGCGGCGTATTCAGATTTTCCTGCATGTATTCAATTACTGTTTCGAAGCTATTGCGTCGTTTGCCAGACCGCGGCTCCGCCGGTAGCGATTGATTGCGATAAAGCAACAACGACAAAATGTGCTGCGTAGATTGAGCGGCATAAATCAAATTTGGCAGTCCATAGCCGTCATGTAGCGCGTCCAGACAATAGCGGAACAAACGCACGGCTTCATCTTGCGTTGGCGCTTCGACGGGTACGGGCTGGCCTGGTCGCGGGATGCGCTCGACAAAATAATCGGCATCCTCCCCCAAGAAATGCACCCAGTAAATTGACCATGGATCATCGTCGGCTGCCCAGTACGTATGTTGGCTATTCCTCGGAATGATGAGCATTTCGCCTTTTTTCAAATGCGCCTCTTGGCCGCCCACTACAACGTAGCCGTGTCCATCAACGCACATCATCAGGTGGTCCTGCCGGGCACCCGCAGGCCGGTCGCGGTAATGGTGGCCCGCTGACGGGAACCAGCCGATATCAGTTGGATAGACGGAGCGCACAAGCGGATGTTGCCGCGCGCTTGCCAGCACCGGCCGGGGAATGACGAACATGTCCTGGCCGGCGAAGCCTTCCCTGAGTTGAAGCGTGCTCATGTACCGTAAGAATATCCATCACTTAGACCCGAAAGTCCATTTTCAAAGGCTTAGGCGTTTGCCTATGCTAGGAATAATTTCGGAACTCAGCCTGGACTTTAATCGATGAGCAGCTTTCGACACGACTCGTCCGGGGACGGGTTGGACAGGATTCGCCTTCAAAATCGACATGTAGACGTGACTGTTGTGCCGGCCGCGGGAGGCAAGATCACCGAGTTGATCGATCGGCGAAGTGGGCGTAACTGGCTCTGGAGCAATCCGCATATTCCGTATTCGAGGGCGAGTCGCGGCGCGGACTTCAATCGTGAACAAGACTCCGGTGGTTGGGACGAAGTCCTGTTATCGATGAAGCCTGGCAAGATCCGCTCCGCAAGCGATGGATTTCAAGCGATCCCTGACCATGGCGACCTGATCGGCTGCGAGTGGTCCGTTGAAGAATTGCTGGTAACACCGACCGGAGACGTCATTTGCGACATGATTGCGATCGGCAGCTCTGCTCCGTACCGGTTCAAACGACAAATTCGCCTGGCGTACGACGAGCCGGTCGTCGAACTGAATTATTCATTGCTCAATGAAAGCGACGAGTCGCTGCCATGTTATTGGTGCGCGCACCCGATACTTGCCGTTGAGCCGGGGTCGAGCATCGACATCCAGGGCAATTTGCCATTTCGAATAGACGATGCCCGAACCCGGAGACTGGCCAAGGCGGACAGCGAACAGCATTGGCCCAAGCTGTTGCTCCGGAACGGCCGGTCGCTGGACTTGTCACGCAGCTTTGAAGTCAACGGCGCGCAACGCGCGTTCGCGAGCAAGATTTTTGTCCAGTCACCTCAGTCAGGTATTGCGAGCGTCCTGTTGGGCGACGACGGAGCGATGCTGACCTTCAGGTTCGATTCCGCCGAATTGCCTTGGCTCGGCATCTGGATCAACAACCACGCCTGGTCCGGTTGTGGCTCGGAACCGTACACGAATCTCGGCCTCGAGCCGGCGACGACTCCCTACGACAGCGTTAACGAGGCCATCGAGAACGATGCTGTGCCTTGGCTCGAGCCGGGTGGTCATCGAGACTGGTCGCTCAGTGTCGAGTTGCAGGCATGACTATGCCGGCGCGTTTTTGCGAGGCGATGAAGGACCTCGGTGGGGGGAGGGCGGACAGCCCGGTATTGGTAAAGGCACCGGCACGCGTCAATATTATTGGCGAGCATGCCGACTACAATGGCGGTTTTGTCTTGCCGATGAGCACAGCGATCTTCACGTGGGTGGCTGCAAGTCCGCGCAAGGACCAGCGCGTGCGGGTGAAGTCACACAACGTGGGCGAGACACGCTCGTTCGAATTGAACGGCATCCGACATGGTGAGACCGTCAGCTGGATCGAGTACGTCAAGGGTGTCGCGGCGGAGTTGGCGGATTATGGCGTAAAGCTGCACGGAGCCGACATACTGATCGACAGCGATATTCCGTTGGGTGGGGGCCTGAGTTCGTCTGCCTCGCTGGAACTTGGCGTAGCTTATGCGCTACTCGCGATCGCGGGGGAAAGCGTCCCTACGCCGGAGCTTGCAATGCTCTGCCAACGGGCAGAGCGTCGCTATGCGGGCGTGCAGTGCGGCATCATGGATCAGTACACACTTGCCTGTGCCGAGGAGGGCAATGCAATCCTTTTGGATTGCCGGTCTCTCGACGTAGCGCAGGTACCTGTACCATCCAATGTGAGCTTCATACTGACCGATTGTGGTGTCCGGCACAGCCTCCCTGACGGTGATTTCAACGAGCGGGCCAGGGAGTGCGCGTCGGCCGTAAAAATATTGGCGCGCAATGCGCCGGACATTGAATTGCTGCGTGATCTGCAGGCCGATGTTCTTGAAGCAAACAAAAAAGCACTGGGTGACGTGCTTTATCGGCGTTGCCGTCACGTTGTCACTGAAAACAAGCGCGTGCAACGCACGGTTCAGGCGCTCGAGGACGATGATTTGCAACAGCTGGGTTCTTTGCTCGATGCTTGCCACAATAGTCTGCGTGAAGACTTCGAAGTAAGTTGCGATGAGCTCGAATCATTGGTTACGGCTGCAAATGGCAGTGATGGGGTGTATGGCTCGCGCATGGTTGGAGCTGGTTTCGGCGGTTGTGTTTTGTCGGTGACCGATACGGGCAATGTGGATGATATTGCCGCGGATATTCGGGCGAATTACAGAGCAATCAGCGGCAATGAGCCGTGGCAGCACATTGTCGAGCCGGCCGAACCCGCTCAAGTGGTCAGTGACGCATGAGCCTATCGGAACATTCTCACGCCCGGCGAAACCCATTGACAGATGAATGGGTTCTGGTGTCGCCGCACCGCCTGTTGCGGCCATGGCAGGGACAGCTGGAGGAGATCGAGGCCGAAAGCCTGCCGCAATATGATGCCGAATGTTACCTGTGCCCGGGCAATGAACGTGCTGATGGCAACACGAATCCAGATTACCGCGGGGCGTTTACCTTCGATAACGATTTCCCGGCGTTAACAGACGTAAGCGATATTGACGCAACAAGTCATCCACTCTTCGAGGCACGACCGGAGTCCGGCTGTTGTCGTGTGCTCTGTTACACGGAGCGGCACGACTTGCGTCTTGCGACGATGGACAAGGCCGGGCGCTCCGCGGCGCTGAATGTAATGATCGCTGAGTTCAGCAGCCTGGATCGACGAGATGACATCGCGTACGTGCAGGTCTTCGAAAATCGCGGCAACCTGATGGGCTGCAGCAATCCGCATCCGCATGCACAGGTTTGGGCTACGTCGAATTTGCCGACCGAGCCCGCGAAGGAACTGCGTTCGCAGCTCGAATATTGGCAGGAGAAAGGAACTGTCCTGCTTGATGACTATCTGGAGGCCGAACTAGGAAATGGCGAACGTGTGGTTATCGAAAGTGAGCATGCCGTCGCCGTCGTACCGTACTGGGCGGTTTGGCCTTTTGAGACGTTGCTCTTGCCGCGGCGTGTTGTCGCTTCGCCGGATGAACTCGAAGCGGAAGAAGTGGCTGACCTGGCGAACGTGCTGGGTGCCGTTCTCGCGGGCTATGACGCGCTGTTCAAAGTGGCCGCACCATACTCGCTGGGCCTGCATCCACGGCCATCCGACAATCAGCCACACCCTGAATGGCAATTTCATATTCACATCTATCCTCCCTTGTTGCGTTCTGCGACGATTCGCAAACACTTCGTGGGTTTCGAAATGCTGGGTATGCCCCAACGTGACCTGACACCCGAAGTTGCTGCAAAGAAACTTAAGCAAGCAATCTGAACGAAGAGCAAGTATTTGATGGCTAATTTGATAAACAGTGCGTGGAGACCGATCGTAAGTGCCGCAATATTGATCGGTGTTGCGGCGTGCTCCGGTGGAAGCCTGAACGTTGGTTCGCGCCCACACTGGAATAACATCGATGTCATTCGCGAAAACGCCGAGCCGCCGCGTGCGATGTTCGTCGCGTATCGCAGCGCCGAAAATGCGCTCGCCGGAGACATTAATTCCAATTCCCGATACCAGTCCCTGAATGGTGACTGGAAATTTAGCTTTTCCGAATCGCCGGTCGGACGACCTGCAGATTTCTATAAAATGGAATTTGACGTTTCAGAGTGGGCTGACATCCCCGTTCCATCGAACTGGGAACGCGAAGGTTACGGATACGCGATTTATGTCAACGTGCCATACCCATTCGAAATCGATGAGCCAAACGTACCGACAGAAGAGAATCCGGTGGGATCGTATCGACGCGACTTCGATGTTCCCGAGTCGTGGTTGGGCGATGAAATATTTCTCGAATTCGGCGCCGTTAGCTCGGCATTTTACGTTTGGATCAATGGCGAGTACGTCGGTTACAGCGAAGGAAGCAAAACGCCGTCCGAATTTAACGTCAGCAATTTCGTAACGAGTGGCGAGAATACCGTCGCGGTCGAAGTGTATCGCTGGAGTACAGGAAGCTATCTCGAAGATCAGGATTTCTGGTCGCTGAGCGGTATCCAGCGTGACGTTAAAATGTATGCGCGCCCCGCAGTGCGTGTGCGGGACTTCTTCGCGCGCGCAGGACTGCAGAACAATTATCGCGATGGATCGTTCCGGCTGGACCTCGAGCTTGTCAACAATGGTGCCGAGTCCGTCGAGCAAACGGTCTCCTACGAAATTCGGGATGGGGACGAGATAGTGGTATCTGAGGACGCGAAGTTGCAGCTGTTACCCGGCAATTCTGCGCACGAATTCTCCGCGGTTCTCCACAACGTCAATACCTGGTCGGCCGAAACGCCGAGTCTCTACACACTTTTAATTACCGTGGACGGCGGCGAATCTATATCTCAAACCATCGGTTTTCGCACGTCAGAGATTGTTAACGGACGATTCTTGATTAACGGCAAGCTCGTCAAACTCAAGGGCGCCAATTTACACGAGCATCATGACGATAATGGCAACGTCGTCGGCGAAGAAACGATGCTCACCGATATTCGCCTGATGCAAGGCGCGAATTTCAATGCGGTGCGTAATTCGCACTATCCGCATCAAGAGCGCTGGTACGAATTAACGAGCCAGTACGGTTTATACGTTATCGATGAGGCCAACATCGAAAGCCACGGCTACGGCTACGGTCACGGCAAAACGCTCGGCAACAAACCGCACTGGATGGCGCACCATGTCGATCGTACGCAACGCATGCTCGAGCGCAGCAAAAATTTTCCATCCGTTGTTATCTGGTCATTGGGCAACGAGGCTGGCGATGGTATGAATCTCGGCGCGACCTATGAATGGGTCAAGTCGCGCGATCTTTCGCGACCGACGCATCTCATTACCGATTTTGTTACCGAGCAATTCGACGAACGGCATTCAGACTTTGAAACGAATATGTACTGGCGCTATTGGGACCTGGAGCAATATGCGCAGACGCGCAACGATCGACCATTCTTACTGGCCGAATACTCGCACTCGATGGGAAACAGTACGGGCAACTTGGTGGATTACTGGGACGTGATCAATCGTTACGATGTCCTGGCTGGCGCTTTTATCTGGGACTGGGTCGACCAGGGACTGCTCGAGCATAATGAAGAGGGCGTGCCGTACTGGACTTATGGCGGCGACTACGGGCCGCCGGACGTTCCATCCAGTGGCAACTTCAACTTTAACGGTATTGTGTTTCCCGATCGCCGCCCGCAACCCGCGTACTGGGAAGTGGCACGTGTTTACCAACACGTTAACTTCAAGCTGGACGATTTTGAATCCGGTGCGGTTCGAGTCAGCAACGACTATGATTTTATCGATCTATCCGCGTTCGAGTTGTATTGGGAGGTGCTGGCGGACGGACAGGTCCTACAGAACGGCGTAGCCAGGGATCTCGATGTTGGCCCCGAAAGTGAGGGTGTCATTTTCCTGCCGTACGATTCACGCGCATTTCGAAGCGGACCCGAGTATCACCTGAACCTGCGGCTTTATGCCCCCAAGAAGCGCGGCCTGCTGCCGGCCGGCAACGTATACGCGACAGCCCAGTTCGAATTGCCAGGCGAGGTGGGCCGGTATGCATCGGACGAGTGGGTCCTGGGCGCCCTGTCTGTTACGGAGACTGAAGACGCGATTCGCATCAGTGGCGCCAATTGGGCCGCCGCCGTCGACAAGGAGACCGGTCTGTTGTCATCCCTTAGCCAGGCTGGTGAGGAGCTGATGTTGACGCCGCTGGCGCCGAATTTCTGGCGAGCACCCACCGACAACGATTTCGGTAACTACATGCAGGACTGGGCCGCCGTCTGGGAGCAAGCAGGTCGTAATCGATCGTTGAAGTCGTTGGCGGTATCGCAGGAGCTGGCCGTCATTGTGACTGCAGAGTATGGATTCAACGACAAGGACGGCGTGGAAGTCGCGCGCTGGAAGACGATCTTCACGTTCGCTGGCAATGGTCGCGTGCACATTGGCAACACATTCGAGCGTAATGACGGGTTACCAGTACTTCCTCGAGTTGGCATGAACGTCGAGCTTGTGCGCGGCCTCGAAAATGTCGAGTGGCTGGGTCGAGGACCTTTCGAGAACTACGTGGACCGCAAACTTGCGGCCAATGTTGGGCGTCACATGAACAGGGTCGCTGACCACTACGTACCGTACATGCGGCCGCAGGAAAATGGTTATAAAACGGATACAAGGTGGGTATCGCTCAACGACGGTGTTGGCGCGGGGCTATTGGTACTGGCCGATGAGCGCATCGGTTTCAGCGTGCATCACAATCGCCTGTCGGATTTCGTGCCGCCAATGAAAATTGCGATTACCCGGGAGGACGGGCCAGAAGCGCGAGTCGATGATGAGCGAGTGAATATGCATGTCAGCGACGTTGTGCCGCGAGACATCGTTTCGCTAAATATCGACTATGGCCAAATGGGTGTTGGTGGCGATGATTCCTGGGGAAAACGGACGTTATCGAAGTACTCGCTAACCGAAACCGGTTACAGCTACGGATTTACGTTGTTGCCGTATGCTGCGGGCAACGGCCGCCTGGACGAGCTTGTCAGTCGCTAAACGATAACAAGAGAAGAGAACAGCTATGTATCTTGAATCATTGGACCTCACAGTCGTCGCCATTTATGCAGCGGTCCTGCTGTTCATAGCGCAATGGGTGTCGCGCGAGAAAGCCGGGCACCAAAAAGACACCAAAGACTATTTCCTGGCGGGCAAGGCATTGCCGTGGTGGGCGATCGGTGCTTCTCTTATCGCAGCGAACATTTCTGCTGAACAAATCATCGGCGCATCAGGCTCCGCATTTGTCATGGGCATCGCGATTGCGTCTTACGAGTGGATGTCAGCGCTGACGCTTGTCATAGTCGGCAAATACCTGTTGCCCGTGTTCCTGAAACACGAAATCTATACGATGCCGCAGTTTCTTGAACAGCGGTATGACCACCGTGTTCGTACGGTACTCGCGACCTTCTGGCTGGGCGTCTATGTTTTTGTCAATCTTACGTCGATACTCTGGCTCGGCGCGCTTGCGATCAACACGATCACGGGTCTGGACATCACCTACGCGGTCATTCTTCTTGCGGCTTTTGCGGCGGCTTACTCACTGTACGGTGGACTCAAAGCGGTCGCGCTGACCGACATCATTCAAGTCGTGTTACTGGTATTCGGCGGCCTGCTAATTGCCTACATTTCGATGAACGAGATATCCGGTGGTGCCGGCGTTGTCGCCGGGTTCAAAATGGTAATGGAACAGGCGCCGGATAAGTTCGACATGATTTTGTCGAAGGACAATCCAAACTACATGAGCCTGCCAGGCATTTCGGTGCTGGTCGGCGGCATGTGGGTCATGAATTTGTCCTACTGGGGCTTTAACCAGTACATCATTCAACGTGCACTGGCGGCCAAGAGCAATCGCGAGGCGCAAAAAGGCATCGTGTTTGCCGCGTTTCTGAAAATGCTGATGCCGGTGATCGTGGTGTTGCCAGGCATCGCCGCCGTCATTCTTGCGCCCGAACTGACAGCGCCGGACAAGGCTTACCCTGAAGTCATGAAGCTGCTGCCCGTTGGTATCAAGGGCCTGGTTTTCGCGGCGCTAATTGCAGCGATCGTGTCGTCACTCGCCTCAATGATGAACAGTATTGCGACGATATTTACAATTGATATTGTTGCTCATCATGGCGAGCGATCGGAACAACAGCTCGTAACGATCGGACGCATTACCAGCTTGTCTGCTTTAATCATCGCGGTGATTGTCGCGAAGCCATTGCTCGGTAATTTCAGCCAGGCATTCCAGTACATCCAGGAATTCACGGGTCTCTTTACACCGGGTATCGTCGCGATCTTCCTGCTCGCAATTTTCTGGAAACAAACGACGGCGAACGGCGCCCTCTGGGCGGCAATTGGATCGGCAGTTTTCTCGGTTGGCTGCTATTTTTACTGGCCGTCGCTACCATTCATCGATCGCGTTGGCCTGGCATTTATTCTGGGTATGCTGCTCGGCATGCTCGTGTCGAAGCTTGAGGGAGGCGGCGAGCACCCGAAAGCCATCGATTACAAAGCAGTCGACACGTCCACAAGTTCGGGATTCAACTGGGCATCAGTCGTCATAGTTCTCATGCTGACGGGATTGTATGCCACGTGGTGGTAACGCATTATAGATATCCATGAGACCCATATATCTGCGCCACACAAGGTTGGCGCTCGTTCTCCTCATTACCGCGACTAGCGCTATTGGCCAGGAACTCGATACCGAGTTCACGATATTCGGTGGTTATCGTTTCGGTGGATCCGTTGACATCATGGACTCCGATGCGAC
>Ga0255048_10002339_pt1 | contig 12176 bp, 20 predicted proteins | sample JV7_2_2_MG_FD_183619 | JGI IMG/M metagenome (GOLD analysis project Ga0255048, IMG submission 183619) | Seawater microbial communities from Jervis Inlet, British Columbia, Canada - JV7_2_2 | ecosystem: Environmental > Aquatic > Marine > Inlet | place: Canada: British Columbia | collected 2016-10-06
TACAACCTTCCTCTATGAAGGCAGCTATCATTGCGTCGCGGCCCCAGACTGGGTTCCAACGACTACGACACTTGTCCAGCTTGGTAACCTTACGGGTGGGGGCTGCCGGCCTGGCAGCACTAGCTGCTAAGCGAGCCGGCTCGGGAGTCAGCCTTTCCAACCCTACGTAGGTGTAGCCATGGCCTGGCCCGCGGTGCCCTCGCATTGCGAAGTTGCTAGCACCAGAGGTATGGTTCCGATGACGGATAGCTCCGAGCTTCATAGTTGCCGCAGGCGACCCACAAGCACAGGTGTACACATGCTTCGGTTTCTTCTTCCGATTGATCTTGCTGTTGGTAGTATCATATGAATGACACCGTGTGGTTGGGCCGCCCAGCATACGCATGATGGCCTTCCAGGTGGGTCCGTGCAGTGAGCGCTTACCGCGGCCGGTCCGAGTTCCAGGATTAACAATCCCATCAACCAGGTGTCCGAACTCATGAATGACCGTACGGGCCATATAAGCATCAACGTTCTCCATAAGGAGGACAGCGTTGAAGTTCACTGAGTAGTCATCGTCGCTAGCAGTGCCGGCCGTCGTTCCACGCTTGGTGTACTTAACAGTTGGCATTGTGAATGTATGGTTGGGGTACCGGGCGTTAGCTTTAGCAACACACTCTGTCAGTGTGGCTTTGACTTGGGCTTTGACTGTGGCTGTTACTCTCATTTGTTTCTCTCTCTTATTAACGTAGAGACATTATCACATACCCTCACCCTAAAGGCAACGAAAGTATCTCCTCCACCACTGGGGTTTGGTCGCAGCTACTTTTATATAAAGTTACTGCGGGGGCCCGAGCAGCCCTCAAGATACTTTTACAGATAGATGTTGCCGTGAGGGTCATGACATGGTATTATGGCTCTACCTAAAAACAACGGAGAAATGAAATGCCACCACCACATGATTTATTCAAGTACCGATCAGCTGATGAAGTCGCTGAATGTTGGGACGGAGTCTCAGCAAGTCTTTATAAAGCTCTGTGGAACGATGTCGTACACGTCATGCCTTTTACAAGACCTGGTGAAGACGATACATACGACTTCGACGACTCAAATGTTCTTGCAAACTTCTGGCACCTGTTGACAGATGAGCATAAGGTTGAGCTGAATGGCCTGGCACTTGAAGAGGCACGTGATGCACATAGTACTCTGTAACTATGGTCCATGGTGTGGGGAGTCCTTGGGGCTCCTCGGTACCTGTGAGGGACTCGTAGAGTTTCAACTCAAAGCACTTGAAGTGGCTGAAACATTTGAAGCCCCCTTCTTGCCCAACAACGTAACGATGTACCATGAGACGGAAGCAGCCCTCGAAGCTCTTAAGGAGTGGCAGTTGGATCTGGTAGCTATCGATTACGATCACCTGGTTGTGTATGTCATTAAGGTTGACGACGATGACATGATGACTCCAATTGTAATAGCAGGAGTAGAATATGAAGACGGTTAAAGAGAAGCGGACCTTAGCTGCCAATGGGAATGAGTTGGCGGAACGCCTTCTCGCGATCACTGGCAACCGAGTGGTGGCGAAGTATACTGTCTGGTCTGATGATCCTGAAGATCGAGATCGCGATGAGCTCAACTTCCCCGACATGGCTGATGGCTGCTGGATCAGCATCCTTGGAGATAACTCAATGGGTACTCTGGTCGACATCTGGAACAACGACGAAGGACACTTGATAGTGGTTGGAGACTTTGGAGACTACGGTCAGGATGAGTTTAATGTCCACACGATACAGTTCCTCCACCTGCAAAAGATAGTAGACGTTTAGGGTCATCTGTTGTATAATATAAGAAATAACGGAGAGCTCAAATGCCAAAATATTTCGAGGTAGAATCTCAGTCACAGTATATGATTGAGTTGAATGTTGTCCACAACATTGAAGATGTTGCTGATGACTTCCTTACTGAGGATGAAGTAAAGGAGATGGGACTGAATACATATGGAAGTAAACAATACTTCACAGAGAGAATGGAAGCTGCTCTCGTCCTAGTCAAACAGTCAATCAAACCTGGCAAGAAATCTGCCATCATCAAAGACAACGAACTCCTTGAAGCATTGAAGAACAATTATCGTTCTTGTGGTCAATATCTTGCTAACACAAGAAGGGTAGGGAACAGACTGTTCTACTATCCTCAAGGTACAGCAGCACTTCAAGAAGCTCCTTCCTATAAGAACTGGAAGTCATTAGTAGCAACTGGTATCAGATTTATCAACCACACATATGATACCAAACTTGACATCAACCTTCCTAACTCAGATCGAGTAAAGACATTTGAAATGTTACAGAAGGTATTCACTTGGGAAGAACTTGAAACCTATTGGACTGATGATGATGCTTGTTACTTCAACTTGGATGAAGATGATGCTGTATGGATGAAAATGATGTGGGAAGATTCAGAAACTATTCCAGTTCCTAGTAGCAATTAGGGTACTGTTATAGTATAATGCACTTAGTTAGATCAAACGGTTTAACCAACTTTAAAGTTAACGGAGAAACAAGAGTATGAATAATAGTAAAGCAACAAAACAGGAACTAGCAGCAGTAGACGGTTTGATTGCAGCAGATGTTACAATCGATCTGGATGCAGTTGTCTCAGTTTATGTGTCTCAGTATGAAGATGCTCTCTTCACCAAGAAGAAGGATCTCTCAAAACGGATCAAAGGTGTTAAGGATGACATCAAAATCCTGGAAAAGACACTTGAACGATCTATCGACAAAACAGAGTACGATATCAAAGTACCTGTTCTCGATCTCATCTCGAAAGTTGACAAGATCGAGATCAATTGGGAAAACGAAGATGATGGTTACAAAGGATCAACTATCAAAGTTCGTGTTCAGGTTTCTGAGAAAGAGAAAACTGATCGTTGGAGTACAGATTCATTGACCACAACTCGTTCAGTCAAGATTTCCAGTAAGGATATCAAAGACAAAACGAATTGGGAAAAGGAACTGGAAGGCTTAAATGCTGAACTCCTGGAAACCATGTCAGCCATCAAAGGTGTTTCTCGTAAGGAACGTCAAGTCAAAGGCAAAATCAGTGGAATGAAACTGGATGCTGGTGGTCATGGTGCTTTGTTGAACAGTCCTGAACTGTTGGCACTTGTACAAATCGAAGACTAATCTCAACAGTTAGTTAAATTAGAGGCCAAGTATTCGTACTTGGCCTTTTCTTTTGGGTCATAGTATTGTATAATAGATGAAATAACGGAGAGTAACATGAAGTACTACAACATCATAGAAAAAACCAAGTACGGAATGAAGATTGTCAGCCTCGATAACATCGAAGACGTTGACGAGGAGTTCCTGGATGAGAAAGAGCTCAATGAAATGGGCATAGAGGACACCTCTACCTCCTACAGCTTCAACGCCAAGGCATACATGACTGGTGAGCGCTGGCACAGGTTCGACCACAAGATCAAAGCAGCCATCCAAGAGTGGGTAGGTTTGATTCCGAAAGGAAAGAAATCAATCCTCTGTACTGATGATGACCTCATTGAGATTCTAAGTGACGAGGCAAGGACCAGGTCCGTGCATATGTGCATGTTCGATGCTGACCACATTGCCAGGTCTGGAGCACGCTTCTCGATCAAGCCAAAAAAGCCTGTCCGGCTAAAGACCAATACAAGTGATTGGTACAAGTTGGGCGACCTTGCCCGCAAGGCCTTCGGCTACCATGAAATATACATCTACCCTAAAATGTTATCAAGAGGGGTCAATGATAAGGAGACCATGCTTAAGTCTATTAAGAAGGTCGTCCCTTGGAAAAGTATGAAGAAGGCCAACGACGAGCTTAAAGTAAACGATTACGATGGCAAGCCTGTTGACGACGCACAACTTGTCCTGATAAAGAAGATATGGGATAATCCCGCAACCGCAAACGATTTATAGGAGAGCACAATGGAACGAATACGAGGAACAGGCAATCCCCACAATTGGTTAGAGCTCGAAGAGCAAGATCACGACGCTGATAAGGCAAACGAGAGGAAAGTCTTCTCGGGCTTTAATGTGGACAAGTTTGAGGAGATGGATTACGACCATCCTGATTACGATCGCCTGGCCGAAGAATTCAACAAGCGCGAAGAACTCATGTACGCTTTCGAACCAATGAAGTACTTTGATGTTATCGGACAAAGCCCCTACCACCTAGAAATACAACGTGTGTCCATTGAAGATATAGGTGAGGGGTTCTTTGACTCAGGTGACCTTAAAGAGATGGACATAAGGAATGAAGGTGGCTTTTACGTTGACAAGAAGAAGATGCGCACGGCCTTAGCTGAGCAGATAGTTAACATTCCTATAGGAATGAAATCTGTTGACATTGATGATCTTCAACTCCTGGACATTATGAAGGACGAAGGCATCTCACCTGCTGACCTCGGACACGAAGGGTACGTCAGGCGAGCTGGCAAGATCGCTAAGAAGTATGTTAAGCCACCTCCCGCTCCTGTGATTCAAACAACAGCTAACCATGAAGATTGGCACTGCTTGACCGCCGCCGCTAACCGAGCCAGTGGTGACAAGCACTGCTTGATGGTGGACGCAATACACGATGATGAGGATTGGTACAAGGAAGACGATGAGTGGAAGCACAACCGTCTCAAGGCCTTGACAGCTATCAAGAAGTTGCTCTTGTGGAAGGACATGGTAGAAGCTATGAGCGACAATGGTTACGAAAAGGAAGACGTGAAGTGGATCAAACAGATCTGGAGCAATCCAATGGAAGCATTCAACAAGATGTAAATAATCATCTCACCTGTTGACTTTAGGGTCTGCAGGTGAGATAATAGTTTTAGAAATTGAGTTGTAAAGAGTGCCTTCAGGCTTAAGTTTGTTACTTGAGTGTGGTTAACACGGAGGCTGATTGAACTGGCCGTACACTGTTGAAGCCCTGGAAGAAGTTATTAAGGGGTGGAGGTGGCGAAGAGGAATGTCGAGACCGCACATACATCACTCCCCATTAGAGCGGGAGCATGAGCATGGATTGGATACTAGTGAAGATCTTCGGGCTCCGATGAACATGAAGGCACCCTTTACAACTCCGGTACCAAGGAGGTAAGCTGATTGCAGAGTAGGCGCTGTAGATCAGAGAGCTGAGTCAACGAGAGAGGGGTTGGATTCACACGAATTAAGTCTTTGCGCAACGGTGTTCCTAACGAGGCCCAGCTAGTGATCGATCACGAACTGCAAGTCTTGAAAGCACAACACTCAGGTAGCGCGATGGGATCAATAGTCGACATTCGTAACAATGAAGAAGGACACTTGATAGTCACTGCACACTTCGGAGATGATGGTCTTATAGATTTCAATCTACACACTTCGGAGCATCTTAACATTCAAAAAATCGTTGACGTTTAATACTCATACTATTATAATAGGGTCATCTTAAATCGGAGAGCAAAAATAAATGACATTAACAGATTACAAAAAGCACATCGACGTGTTATTGAAAAAGACACCGAGTGCTGGAAAGCTCGAGGTTGCATATTCAAGCGACGATGAAGGAAACAACTACAGTCTCGTCCACTACAGTCCTGGCGTTCAGTTAATCGACCTCGGCTGCCTGGGTATAGAGACCAAAGTGGTTGTGATAAACTAATGAGTTTATCATTCTCATTATTCGTCGGAGCATATGTCGTACTCAACAAACAAAAGAGTCGGGACCCAATCATCCTCGGACCCAAGTCATACTGGGGCTGCTTTGAATGTGCACACAGATCTGGTGAAGATGCTGAGCGACGTGAAGGAGAACACTTCTGTAACGTTTGTGCCACACCATTGAGTTATGTCGATACCGTACGGTACATGGACGACAGCTTAGGCAACATCATATATGAAGAGTATAAAGAACTTGACATATATAAAGCTGTCACCAACATCGGATGGTACACTTCTCTTGATCTGGAGGATACATGTGAGTTGATACTCGTCAGGGATCCAGAGTGTCAAATTGAAACTCCGGACATTGGTTGCTTTCATAGTTATTCATATGAAGACCAAGATGGAGAAAGGTCTACCATGTCACCTTCTAGTGCTATACGACACATTGAGGACAAACATTGTTCCGACCTGGCGTTGCTGAAGAATCGGTACTATGAAGAAGTCAAAGTTGTTTACGGAATTGTTCACACTTGTGGTTGACATTTGGGTCAACAGGAAGGAAAGTAGATCTAGAAGTAAAGAGTTGTAAAGTATGTTTCTTAACTTAGGATTGTTACCTGAGTGTGGTTAACACTAGAAAGGATGTAAGCCGATACGTTCGGTCAATATACGATCTAGCATTGAGCATCAGCTTCATAATGATAAGATGGAGTTTGTAATGGGCAGAGGATTCTAGGAACTCCCCCATTCGGTGAATAGGAAACATTCTTTACAGCTCCTGAAACAAGGAGGTAAGACTGGTTATCAACTGGGCTCGATAGACCAGGGAAGCTGCATCGACGAGAGAGGGGTCGGATGACACACAAATTAAAAGTTTTTCATAGTACTCTCCTTGGGCCGCAGAAATGCGGCTCTTTTTTGCCTGTTGCTAATGAGGGTATTAATATAGTACAATGTTAGAACTTTAAAAATGTTATTAATTAACTGGAGAAAGAAATAAGGAAGAGATGTTGGTGGCCGAAGTTAAGCAGCTCGAAATCATCGAAAGATTTAGACTAGGAACAAATCGATAGTTGCCTTTAGGGTCATGATATAGGATAATGCCCCCATGAACAAACCAAACTCCAAACGCGAAAGCCATGCAACACAATTGTTCGGTGACTTGAAGCACCTCTTATACTCACGTCACTATCGTGCTTGGATCAAACGCAACCGCCGTCGCGCAGTACGCCAAGACGGCAAAAACCTCACAAGGGAATATACAAATGACTGAAGTAAAAGACATTCGTAACATTGGTTCTCTTATGGCATGGATCACAGAAAACATTCTAGACGATGAACGCTTATAACGATTGTTTGGTAAGAAGGCTTTCGAACACAGTTTTTGGGACATCTTTCAAGAAGAAGATGATCTCGATCTGGTTGCCAAATTGTATCACAAGAAAGGATTGTATGTAACAGCAGGTGAGACTGGCTATATAGCTATCTCAGCCAATTCAAAGAAGGAAGCAAGGACTGCTGTCGAACAAACAATCGTAGCCTATGAATGCAACTGGTAAGAACTCTCAGGTGATGGCATTTCGTGGCTGATAACCATCGCCAACTCCCCTAAAGCGGACTTCGGTCCGCTTTTTCTTTGCGTGGGATGAAAGTGGGATGCGTGGAATCATCGTGGGATGAAAGTGGGATGGCAGAAATAGTGGGTCTTAGAGGGATCAAAAAGATCCTACATTTAAGATCTTTTTTAACACAAGAATTAGTACCAACTTGGACTACTCTTAGGGGTAAGGGGTTGCCTCTCAAGACTCATTAGGGTATAATAGCTTTATCTTAAATCGGAGAGAAACTATAACTGAACGACCTTCAATAGTAGAAGACTCATATTTAACCTACCTAGATGACCTGCGCGAGTCGGGTGTCACCAACATGTACGGTGCTGGTGTGTATCTCGAACGCACGTTCAGTGACCTCAATCGTAACGACGTTCGTGACGTTTTGGGTTATTGGATGGAATCCTTTTCTGAACGATTGGAAGCTGGTGAGGTTGGTGCGTAGTCATGATGCACACATACTTCTTCTCTACTTGGTACCCGTGTATGTGCTTCATGGAAGAGCATACTGACACGTTGCAGCGGTGGTCAGTTGACATGAGACCGCTCACAGAGAATCCTTACATGGTAGTCCTTCGCATACCGGAAGGTCAACAGGTACCTCAAAAAGAACATCGGGAACATCGGGAAGAAATAAATCAGCTTCCAAGTCTGAATTAACAGGCGCACAGTCGAACCGTCGCAAATCGATACCAGGAGTGTTTCCCACTGGTTGACGGGAACAAAGTTGATAGGTGGAGGAGATGAAAACTTCTCTACCGACTAAATTTTAATAGTTGCCAATAGGGTCATAGTATGGGATAATGGCCCTATCTTAAATTAGCCACGAGATTGTAATGAACACCAACGTAATCATTCCTACCAACAATCCGAACGGTACTACTACGTATCGGATCCCTGCACTTATCATGTGGTGGACAACCAACAAAGCTGAAGCTGAAGCGATGGTTGCCAGATACAACGAAACTGGTTCTTGGGAAGACAGAGGCAACAAGTGAGTACTATCCTTGTTGCCAACTGCGAAGCCCACTGTGTTAAGATAACTGATGACACAGGACGAATTTGGATTGCTCGCAACCGCCGTGAACTGGCTAACATTCGTGACATCTTACCTAAGGTCCCAATGACATGTAGTTCAAGTATTGATTGGCCTGAAGATGAGACCGATGACCTTGACGTCATTGACGTCTGTAACATCATTCGTGGTAATACTATCAGAGCTGAAGATGTAGCTGACCTACACGAGAGTGAAAGGGAGAATTACTTCTGGTGAAAAACTCTACCCTTATTATCATCCTCTTACTTGTGATGAATTGTGTCACTTTAAAGATCGCGCTGGACAATCGAAATCTGATTGCCTCAACACTCAATATGTTGGATAATGTGGGTCAAGTGTTTGAAGACGAACTTAACGGAAGAATAGAAGATGAGTAAAATTACTGCCCTCATTGTTACCTTATTCACTATCATTGTAATTATAGTGATGGTTTATATCTCAACTCGAAAACGGAGAAAATCTAAATGAGTAAAACATTTCACATTTATGGTCGTCTTTACGGCCGCTACGACGAAGAGACTTTTGAATTGACAGTCACCGAAGATGTGTTGTTGAAGGTTAAGCGACTCGTTGAAGAAGAAGACGATGAAGGCATTGATGAGTTGTACGAAACTATCGGCTGGGAAGTTGCATCAGTACTGATTGGTGGTGTACAAGAAGATGACCTCGACATTGATGCGGTACTTCAAGGAGAAGCAAAGCCGATCTTCTTGGAAGAATACGCAGCAGGTATTGGTTCGACGTTAAGAGATGCTAAAGTAGCATTTGTCGACGCAGAATAACAGTTGCCAATGGGGGCATAGTATACTATAATGCCCCTATCAATTAACACATGGAGCCACACATGTCAGTTTATTCAGAATTAAACACAAAGAAAGATCAGATCAGCTACCTGCGCGAGATGCTTGCGTCAGAGCTTCGTTGGGCCTTGAAAGGTCTTGTGACGATCTACGAATACCAAACTGCTTCAGAGCAGGAATGTGGTCACACATCTGACCACAACGGTGTTGGGTTTACTGGAGCTGACGGTGAGATCCTTAGTTCTTTTGCTAAGCAAGTTAACAAGAACCGTTTTAAAGGTTCTGAGAAGCAGCTTGACATCCTCTTTAAGAAGATGCCTAAGTACGCCAAGCAGTTGAATACAATTGCTCAGGCGAAGTTGGAGACTCCTGTGAAGCCGAAAGGCACCAACCTATCCAGACGCCAGGCGATCGCTTGTGGCGCTGTAGCATACACAGGAGACTAATTGTGAGGAAGACTGATGACTGAAGACCAAATTGGAATGATACTGAAGGTACTTCGGGCGGAACACCATTGCATAACTTCAGTCCTCATGTACGACGCTGACGTCTTGAGCGAGAAGGACGAGGAAGAGTTACGAGGTGAACTTGTAATCCTTGATGAATGTATAGAGGCAATGCTCAATGGCTAAGAAGAAACAAAAGTTCGCCGAGCCACCCGAGGGGTGGACGTATACTCCTAAAGGTGATATGTGCCTGAGTTGTACCAAACTCTTAGACAACTGTTCGGGCCTGGGCTTTGCTAACATGAAGGCCATCATGGAAACCTACGAAGGCCACAAGGTTGTTAAGTGTACAAGCTACGTGCACGGAAGCAATGATTGGAGTGAAGTCCAAACCTTCAAAAACAGTACACCCTCTTTCATAGGATCACACTACTCTTAAACCAAACAAAAGGCAGGGCAAGCTAAAGGACTCTTCGGAGTCCTTTTTTTATGCGTGAGAGAAAAAGGCCTGGGGCCACCTCTGAGGAAGAGAGTTAGTACCAACTCAAATCAACTCTTGTTTTTGTAGGTTGCATTTGCTCGAGCTGCCGAAATTTTGCGTTGTCCGCTCTCGCCGTCCACCCCTCCTTGATTCGATAAAGGCATTATCTCATACTATGACCCTAAAGGCAACAAAAGAGTTGGACTAAATTAGATTATAAATCAGTAGCATTTAGGGTCATGAGTGTGTATAATACAAGTTCATCTAACGGAGAGAGTATATGTTAAATCAGCCTGAATTAATTCTCACAGTCGAAACTCAATGTCGTCTGTCAGGTGGGAAAAAGAACGATATGTTAAATCGTGTCACAAAACGATATGACGTACTTGTTGAGCTCAGTAAGAAAGCTCTGTACGAAAGTCGAATGAAAGAAATCGATCCTTCATTTAATATCTCCGAACGTAAGTGGGGTAAGAGGATTGAGAGTGGATGTATGATCGAACATAAAGGATCGAAGTACATCGAATGTTTCATCAAAGAACTTACAACTGGTGTCACATATCTTCTTGACGGTAATACGATCAACAAAGAAGACATCATCGGTTTTAAAGAAACTCCACGAAATGATGTAGGACTTGTTTGTTATAAAGTCAACAACATTCGAGGAATGAAACTTCCTCCTAAACTCAAGTTTAGTCTGATGGGTTTTGTTCGAAAAGTAATTAACTTATTCGTTAAATAATCGTTGTCATAAGGGTCATTATCATCGATAATGGCCTTTCATTAATCGGAGAAACAGAGTATGAGTGATAAAGAAATAGCAGCACCAGTACCGACAGAAGTCGAACTCAAACAGGAAGAATTAACGTTTGGTGTCAATGAAGCCGTTGAGGTGTTGTCAACGATGTACGAAACGAAACGTCAAATCATCCTCGACCGTGAACGTGAAACCCTGGATAATGTTGCTGACGCAACTAACACTTTGATCGACGATCTGAAGGATACAATTGATACTTCAGAATTCAATCACACATCAGAAGTTCTTGGAATTTCATCTCGTGTGAAAGATGTTGAAGTCAGAATCGGTAAGACGATTGAAGACTCATCCATTCGTGTCATTTTGATGTTGACTGATCTCGATATCACAGGTTCGAATTACACGCCTGAATTTGGTAAGTATCGAAATCTTCCGATGACTGATCATGCTGAAATGTTTGAAGTGATCGAAGCATCAAACAAAACTTTGGAAGATGCCAGAAAAGCATACGACAAGGTTAACACGAAGCTTAACAACGTGCGGGAAATTCGCAAACAGTTACACGCGAAAGTAATGTCCTTCAAACTCACCGAAGCAGGATTCGGTGACGTTTTCGAAGACACAAATATCTTGGCAATCATCAATATCGACTAGTAGTAATTAGGGTGAGTATGTTGTATACTCACCCTATCTATTTTGGAGACACAAATGATCACAGTTAAAATAAAATCAGTAGACATCGTCGACGGAGATTGTAGTATCACCGAAGACACCTACGAATCGTTCGATGAACTCCTGTCAGAAGTTAAACTGGATTTCGGAGATGTTATTGAAGTATCTGACGATGAGATCAAGGTCGAAGGAGATGTATTCATCATCACATACACAATCATCCCAAACGGTATATACGTTGAATCAATCGACGTGAAAGCACTTGCTGAATTTGTTGAGGAAGGTCTCACAGGTCTTGGTATCCTTGATGATGCTGATGAGATACTTGCCTGTTATTTTGACGACGGTGGTATGAAATCTGTCAAGACCGCTCAGAAACATTACAACAACGCGATCGCATTTGTCAACGAAACACTTGACGATCATGATCGTACACTCTCATTCATCACAGACGAAGAAGTCTCGGATTGGTTCGAATGATTTCAAAGAAAGTAGAAATGCTAATCAACCTAATAGCAACTACAATTGTTGCTGAACAACATGAATACGCTACTGAGTGTTGGAAGGAAGAAAAGGAATTTCAACTCGATATAAATCCGAACAACAACTACAACCAATATGTTCGTGAGATTTGGGAAACTGATGGATACTTAACCATCGATCTCATCGGCATGAAAATCAATGAACTTGTTAAAGAGAAACAGAAATGAGCACAGTTAA
>Ga0255048_10002342_pt1 | contig 12148 bp, 20 predicted proteins | sample JV7_2_2_MG_FD_183619 | JGI IMG/M metagenome (GOLD analysis project Ga0255048, IMG submission 183619) | Seawater microbial communities from Jervis Inlet, British Columbia, Canada - JV7_2_2 | ecosystem: Environmental > Aquatic > Marine > Inlet | place: Canada: British Columbia | collected 2016-10-06
AGCTATTAATAGTATTGTGCACCTTCATGGCGATATCCTTTTATTGGGAGAAGAGGGATTCTTCAAAACCTTGGACGATTGGCGAGCTTCTGGCCTGCCTGTTGCTGCTGACCCTGTGTCTCCTAACGGTCCTCATCATTTAGATTTATTTGGAAAGAAATACCGGCTAAGTTTTCATGGTCAGGAATTAATGCCGCAGCTATTTGCGGTGGACCACGCCTTCTGTAAGGCGACGACCTATATGTATTCCATGCCGGTAATGGGAGACCTAGAGGAGAAGGCTACCGAGTGGATGTTGATTGGTAACCTTCATCGAGTCCAGGCACACCTACAGAATCTAAGATTCAATCTTAATAAATGGGACAAACCCATCGGCCCTTATTTTTCAACCTACACGGGCAGCGTCTACACCGTAAAGAGAGGGCGCCAACAGTGGGGGCTACATAATCATTGGGGTGGCTTCTGTCATTTCGGCAATTCAATTCATTATTCCAAAGAACATAGGGAGCGGCGCAACGAAGCGGCCCTTAGACAATATAATCTTGACCTAGAAGCATGGTAGATGACGGGATTTGTCCCGACTGTCACCAGGATATTTATGAAACTCCTTCGTGTCATGTCGTTAATTTGAGAATATCAGAAGGCCCTATGTATATTGCTCATAACCGATGCGTTAGGTGTAAATTTGTTTGGCACAGTCCACCTGGACCACATAATCAATGTCAGCAATGTAAAAGTCTTTATTGTGAATGGCTGAATTATCCAGAACAAAAACCCAATTGGTGTTCTATTTGTAATGCGAGGTTTAAATGATTAATCTCAATCTAAATCCAGACGCAAACCTAACTATTGATGAGCTTCAAGAAAAGAAGCAGGAGTTAATAGTGGAGCGTCACGAATTTATCATGAAAGAGAATATGGGTATGCCTATGAGCGATGAGGAACTAGATAGGTATGGTAGGATAGATAGTTTTATTGAACAGTGTGATTATGCTATTGATTTGATGACTATATCGGGAGAAACAGATTATGAATGGCCAGTTGATTAAATGATAGGACAACTAATAGAAAGCCTATGTATAGCAAATAACAAACTGTATGATGTTTGTAATAAAAAGGCCGATGCCGTCAGAAATCCGGGAAATTATACCAAGAAGGACTTACTAGAAATCCTATCTCAGGATATCTCCCTCTGCCGCCGCAGGGCACAACTTAAATCAGAGATAGACAACGTTTTTTCTCGCAGTATAATGGAAGGGGAGGCCGACACGATTAATGAGGTCAAGAGGTATGGGTCTGACTCTGGATAAAATAAACGAAAAAATACCATCGCGCTTAGTGGACCATGGAATTAGAGCCGTGTGCTTTGATTTAGACGGAGTGCTGGTAGATGCGCCAGATTGGCACAGGGAGGCATTTAATCTAGCGCTTAGAGATATCTGTTCTCCTGTTTTGAGTGACGAGGACCATGAGGCAAATTTTAATGGCCTGAGCACCTATAAAAAGCTTGATATATTGGCGCGACGAGGGAACGAAGACTTTAAATTTCCCGATATACGTAAGTATTTTTACGACAAGAAACAAGAATTTACGAGAAAGCTAATTGGAGAAAGGTGTGAGCCCGTAACAAGAGTAATAGACGTGGTTAATTACGCCAATAGTATTTTTGACAACAAAACCGCTGTTGTAACAAATTGTTCGCGTTCTACGGCAGAAGCTATGCTGGAGAAAAGTAATCTACTCCACCGTTTTCAGTTTATCATTACTAATGAAGATGTAGATGGTAAAATAAAGCCTCATCCATGGCCATATCTACTAGCGAAAAATAGATTAGGGTTTGGAAACTCTAATAAATCAGTGTTGGCAATTGATGATATCGACAAAGGAATAATATCGGCCGTTGATGCCCAAATGAGGACGTGGCGCCTGAAAAAATTCGAAGACCTGACCGTTCGTAATTTAATGAAGGTCTTGAGCGGATATCGTATTAGGATTTAGGAGAAGTATTATGGACAGAAAAACTTGGCTCAAAACGTTTGTTGGACTCGCCGTATCGAACGCGGCGGCTATTGATTACCGGAAAAAACTCCGTCTTAAATTGCCGGCTGTAGCCCATCATATCAAGAAACTAGCCGAATATAGGGAAGAATTGGAGGCTATTGAGAAGAAAGAAGTGGACGATGAGCGGCTTCGGAAACGCCAAGAGGCTGCGGCAAAAGCGAGGGCTAAACTTGCAAGGCGCCGCGAAGCTAAGCGAATTAGCTCAACTATTAATGCGGGAACACCTTCTGCCACAGTTGACCCAGAAACCCTAGAGTCACAAGAGGATAGCCGCGAGAGGGAATAATGAGATTCGTCGTTCTATTAGTCCTATTCCTGACCAACCTATCTTTTGCACAGGATAATCTACCTCCGCCCGATATGAAGGTTGAGTCCTTAGGGAAACCCATAGGAAAACCTATCATTAAGAACTTAGTGAAACCAAAGCCATTTGCCATATCTCATAATGTTGTGTTTGTTGTAGACGCTTCTAGCACGATGTATGATGAGGCCGAAATTCAAAACAAATTTGAGTTAGGATGGAACACTATAGTAAACAAATTCGCTTCTGATGAGCTTTATTATCGAGTCTATATCTTTTCTGATAGATACGAGGAGAAATGCTCAAAGAAATGGATTAGTGCCGGTGGACCCGGAGGGTTGAAAAAGTTTGATAAAACAAAGAAGTGGATAATTGCCAATGTCGGCACCAGGTCGTGGGGACTTAAAAGCCTAAGGATGGCTCTTAGGGAAAAATGCCCATTTGATAAAAATCCCGCCACAAAAGCTCGTTTAACAGTCGTTCTTATTACCGACGGTGGATTTACAGAAACCGCAGGCAACAGACCTAAAGACAAAAAGAAAGCCAATGAGCTTGATAAGCGAGCTTTAAAAGGGGAATATGAAAATACCGGTAGCTTTATTGTATTCGACAAGGCAATTGCTATTGAGCAAGCCTGGCGCAAAAAGAACAAGCTTACTCCTGCCGTTATTGTTACGATAGGTATCCAAAACGACGCTCCCCAGTGGGGTATTAGTGTCAAAAGGCCCGATAAGGAATGTCAAGCTTGGCTAAAGAAAATTGGCGAGAAGTATGACGGGGGATATTTCTTTGTAAAGCGTGCGCCGGAGAAGATTAAAACCAAAAAGCGTGCGGAATGAAGTTTATTGCGCTATTACTTAGTTTGTTTCTATTAAACGGATGTGCCACGTGTCGGTATTATTACGACCTAAAGCCAAACTTGCCTGATAAAGAGGCAAAGAACAAAAACTATAGCGTATTAGACACATTCCTTAGCACAACTTTTACCCCTGAGGTATATGAGAAAATTAAAAACATCCCGCTGGTTGATGGGCCGCATATCACTCCTTATGTAAGCGGTGTCAACTGTTGGTCCAACATGCTCTCCTTTATTACGTTTAATGGTGTGGGTCGTAAGGTTATTCTTAAAAAGGAACGTCTAAAAAAGGTTGGGGTTAAAGCATTAATTCACGAATACATACATCATGTTGATGATTTAACGCGGGATGGCGAGGGTAATTTTATTGACCTTCTTGAATTTAAGATTGCATACATTCAGATGTCTCAAGATACAAAGTGGGCGGGCCTCACGATATATGCAGAGAAAATGGCCGACGATTTTTGGACCGAGACGTTTGGAATCGGACCAATGTCCGAACACATAGCCTATACAGTGTCTCACGTTTATCTTTATGGTGGACCGGACTATATGAAGAGGGTATTTCGTCGTGTGTTTAACAAATATAAGGACATGAAGTGAGTAAAAAGGAATTTGGCCGTAGACTTTTCAAATGGTTTGAGAATACAATGATTAACCCAGATAAACTAATGGATTACTTTGGTGTTGCTAGGGACAAGGCCACTCGGGACGAGCTTCGGAAGCTTGCCAAGGATGTTAGGAAACAAAAATATGGGACAAAATAAAATTGCATTAATAAGCGGGATTACGGGACAAGATGGCTCGTACTTGGCCGACATTCTACTAGAGAAAGGGTATAATGTGGTGGGGATTGCCCGCCGCGTATCGGCCGACCGTGGCTGGCGCATCGAGCATCTTCGCGCCAATTCTAATTTTATTCTAGAAGCGGGCGATATCACCGATTCGGGCAGTATTACCCGATTGGTCAAGAAATATAAGCCAGATGAGTTCTACAATTTAGCGGCGCAATCGTTCGTTCGTGCTTCGTGGGACGAACCATATCATACTAGTCTAGTTACAGGACTCGGAGTGTTAGTTTGTTTGGAGGCTATCCGTAATGAATCACCTTCCACTAAGTTCTACCAGGCTAGCTCTTCTGAAATGTTCGGAAGAGTTCAAGAAACTCCCCAAAAAGAAACCACACGTTTTTATCCGAGGAGTCCCTATGGATGTGCTAAGGTCTTTGGTTTCGAAATCACAAGAAACTATAGAGAATCCTATGGTATCCACGCTTCTAACGGAATCCTATTTAATCATGAAGGACCCCGTAGAGGACTTGAGTTCGTCACAAGAAAAATCACAGATGGCGCTGCTCGTATTAAACTCGGATTGGCAGACACGTTGGCTCTCGGAAACCTTGAATCTAAGCGCGATTGGGGACACGCAAAAGACTACATGGAGGCGGCATATTTAATGCTTCAACAAGATGAACCAGACGATTATGTTGTGGCTACAGGCGAGGCCCATTCAATTAGGGATTTATTAGACGCGTCATTTGGCCGCCTAGGTCTTAATTGGCAGGAGTATGTAACACAAAACCCAGAGTTTATGAGACCAGCAGAGGTAGATATTTTACTAGGAGATTCATCAAAGGCACGTAGGGTTCTAGGCTGGGAGCCAAAGTATTCTTTCAAGGATTTGATTGAAGAAATGGTCGAGCACGATTTTGCGCGCCTTTGGCGACCGAGCACGGATTGTAAGACCCTGGAGAGAGCATGGCAAGACGTAAGCGTAATTGAGGTGTAATTACACAAGCATGCGGTCGCCTGCTAACTAATGTAGAACACATGATTAAGTTTGTTAGTCTTATAGAACAAAGTGCTCCTGTTAAACGATATGAGCGTGAGTTGGGATTCAAACTTGGAGACTTTCGTAGCCACTTAAGATTCCTCAACTACTACCGGACCTATATTGAGATGAATAAAGAAATTAAAGAGTTAACAAAGAAGAAAAGAGGCGCAACTACATTGGTAAAGGCTCGGATTAATATGGAGATTAGGAAGCTTAGGACAGAATGGCGGCCAAAATTGGTCGAGGCTAAGAGGAATAGATGAATTACAATATTAAGAAGATTGATAAGGGTGCTGTGCGGTTCGTGTTCGTTACTAGGGGTAGGGCGAAGCCGTTCTCGGATTCTGAAATTGAGGATTTCTTTTCCGATAAGGCCGAAATAATTTCTACTCCATTTAGAATTCCTGATAACAGGGCCCGCAAAATAATGTTTCTAAAAGACCTCAAGATGGGCGTTGCATTTTGTATGAATAAATATAATGCGACTCAAGAACAGATTATTAGCGAAGCCAATAGGGTTGCGCCATATCATAGTTCAGGTGAAAAATGAAAACATATGATAGCTACAACTATCTCCTTAGAGAGTATGAAAAAAAGAACCGTTCAACAAGCTCAATAGCTAAGGAATGGTCTACACCCGAGAGGAAGGTCTATCCCAATACCATTCGTCGCTGTTTAATGAAACATCAGATTAAGCTAAGGGATAAATCGGCGGCGCAAAAGAACTATTTGGCCAGTAATCCTCACCCTCTAGAAGGTCGCGCAAGGACCGACGAGGAGAAGAGAAAAATCTCTGAGGGGATTCAAAAATGGTGGGACGACCTAGACCCTGCCGACGCCGAGCAATTAAAGAGAGAGATGTCAGGGCGCGCTGAGGACAAATGGGCAAGGATGAGCGACAAAGAAAAGAAAAATGCCATTCGTAAAATGCATATCGCCTCACGCGAAAGGGCTGGCTTCGGTGGTAAGAACGAAAACAAGGTGGCGCAATTATTAATGGACGCTGGCTATGGAGTAATGCAGCGAACTAATCAATACACACCACGAGGTCAGTTTGAAATTGACATCGCCATTCCTTCTAAACGAGTGGCTGTTGAATGGGATGGTGCCGCTCACTTCCAACCTATCTATGGTGAGAAAACTCTAAAGAAAACCCAAGCGAAGGATGGTAGGAAAAATAATGTTCTAGTCAAGAATGGCTGGACCGTTATTCGTTGTCGGGATAATTCTACGGCCCACTCGGCAGCTTTTTGTAGAAGAGCAATCGGGCAAATTGTAAAGCTAATCGAGAGTAAGCCCAAGGCCAGGGTCTATTACATTGACACAGAGTGAAGGTGGCGAAAACAAACAATACGTAGCTATTTCTCGCCGCGCTATCCTAGAAGCTTTCGTCAAGCGTATGTTTTCACAGTCCAATATTAATAAAATCTGTACTCTGAAAAATTCCGACTACATGATTGTGCCAGTCGAAAAATTCCCAGACTGGTATCACGATATGGGAGTTGTACTTGGGAAGGCCATCCAAGACGTTGTTGACAGCTAATTTTTTCGCCGTATAATCCTGCCAGGACACCCACAGGACGGAGCGAAAATGAAATATGTGTCAATCGACATTGAGACTACCGGTCTCGACCCCAAAAAACACCAGATAATTGAGTTTGCTGCGGTTATCGAGGATACCGTGGATATCAAACCTATCAGTGAGTTACCTAGAATAAGAATGTTGGTTGTACATAACGACTATGTTAGTCCATATTGTCTTGGCCTTCATAAAGACCTCTTCCAAAAACTCTCTAAGGTTAAAGTTTATAGCTGGAACAGAATAGCTCCAGACGAGTATACATGTGTGCCAAATTGTTTAATGGGCCTTTTTTCTGAGTGGTTACGCACCAACAAATTTGATATTTCTAAAAATAAAGTTCTGGTTGCCGGGAAAAATTTCAATGGATTTGACGCCAAGTTTCTCAATCTACTTGTCAAACGCATTAAATTCCACCATAGAGCACTCGACCCCACCACATTATTTACATTACCAACAGATAAAGAGCCGCCCAGCTTGGCACTGTGTGCTGAGCGGGCTGGACTAGAATTTAAGGGAGATGGCTATCATAGCGCCCTTTCGGATGCTATAATGGTTATTGAATTACTTAGAAAAGGATGGGGCCTAAAGCCCAAGGAGCAGTTATGAACAAAGATACTTTAAATCCATTTAATCCCACCCATGATTATTTAGGCGACCTAAAGCGGGACGAGATTTTGGAGAAGGAAGGGAAGAAGTTTCCGCGCCTTAAGGGCCTTCAGCGACTCGCCCATAATAATCGCGGCGGGGTTCGTTGTGTGATGTCGCACATAGCAAATACCCCTGCTAGAGAAAATCCTATTGCCGCTGTAACCGTCACATATAATTTTGCTGATGGCGCAACTTTTTCCGGCTCGGCCGACGCGACTACTCGCGCCCATGAGGAGCCATATTCTCTTCACCTAGTAGCTCTTGCTGAATCTAAGGCGGAAGCTAGGGCTTTGCGTCGCGCATTTAATATCACCAACGTCTCGGCTGATGAGCTTGGTAGCGCCCCAATTGCTGGGCGAGATAATGGACCAATCGAGGACACGCAAATTTCGGGTATTATGTTAATGGGGAAACGTAAAGGGCTTAACGAACAGGAAATTCTTGATTTAATTAAGAGTGGCGCTGGCTCGGTTAAAGAACTTACCGCTACCCAGGGCCGTAGTGCCATGAAAGCCCTGAATAAGCTAAAGGGCAAAAGAGGAAAATAATATGAGGAGGAATAATGCAGTCATCAGAGCGTCCCCAGGCAGTAAAAGGTCTCCAAAAGGAGACAGATAGAAAGCTTAAATACGCCATTCAGCAATACAGGGTCTCGGTTCGTTGGTTAAGAGATGCTAGTATTTACAAACAGAAATTTTCCGGCGACGTTGCATATAATGGCGAAGTATGGAAAGAGGGAATAGAGGCAGAATTGGCAAAAGATGCTCAAAAAGCTTGGAACGAGGCCGTTTCAACTGTTCTTTATTGGCGTGGCCAAATTAATAAGTACAATGACAGTTTAATGAAGATGGCGGAGGAGAAAATAAATGACTGAGGACTTTTCAATCTTCCAAAACCAAGAGGATGTGGCGGAAAATATTAAAAAGGCCGCCGAGGCAGTGGGGGTTCAGGCCGCAGGAATTGATAAAATTAAAGAGGGTAAGCCTCTCGAATTTTACGTTGCTAAGAAAAACTGCAAGCAGTGTTGGGGAGTAGGTATCGTTAGTTTTGTGCCAAATAAACCAAAAAAAGAAATTAATACCTCCTTACCAGAGGACAGACTCGACCGTCGCGACCGTATACAGAAAGCCCTATGTAGATGTGTTAGGATTCAAATGGAGTAAAGCGCTCTTTATCTTAATCCTTTTTTGTTTACCATGTTGCGCTGATGAATATAACCTACTTAATAGTGTAACTCTCAAACAATACCCAAAAGGCTCATTTTACGTTAGATACGGTGGGATTAGGGGCGCAATTCAAGACCAACTAATAAGCCAGCTTCATTCGATTCATAGGGATTGGGTTGAGTTTAAATATCCGAATGATTTTAAGGCCGCGCAAGACGAACGCTGGGAATATAAGCAGCGGCAGCACGATATTAATCATGGCGGGGCCTGGTTTGAGAGAGAATGGTGGTGGGAAAACTTACCGGCCATTAAAGGTGGCGCCCCAGACTATCCAATAGCCGTATATCGAGGCCCTTTTGGGAACTTTATAGATGTGGGTGTTGCTTATCTCACCTACGATTTTCGTTTTAAATTACGTGAATACAACGTATCACTTACACAAGCCTTTGAGAATAAAGAATTTAGCGACCTCTCCCCTTCGGCTGACCAATGGCGATTCCGCTTTAAACCCCAAGTGCGGTTCTCGTCAAAAACTATTATTCGTCAGATTCGTTTTGGGTGTTTTTTCGAATATTCTCACAATCAAATTGGTCTAGTCTCCATAGAAATATTTTGCGCTTGGCGCCCAGCCGGCGCTTTTGTGGGCGGAATTTCGATTTACCTCTTGCAATGGTGACTCTCCTCTGTTAAACTCTATATAGTTTAAAAGCAGTGCAAAGGAGAGATTATGACTACTGCAACGAAGAAGCCCGATTTCATAAAGCGTGGTGACATCGGCATTTATAAGCCGAACACTAAGAAGACCGGTTCGGTCGCTCAGTTCAAGATGGGCAGCAAAAATGACTGCATGTTCCTTGAGCTTGCCCAGCAAGTCCGTCCAATGGACGACCCCAAGCCTTACGACTGGGAAAACACCAAGATAATTGTTAAGTTAGGAACGGTAGACATTACCAAAATGCTAGCTTATTTCGCCCCACAGCTTATGTATTACCGCCAAGTCCCACAACCTCTAAAGCTCTTTCATAAGACCCCCGCAGGGTCAAAGACCATTGAATTAAAATGGCAGGAAAGAGAATATAAGGGCAACAAAACTCATTCCTATTACCTCAGTGTGTCGTCCAAACAAGGCAGCCAAGACCCCATAAGAGTTGCCTGTCCTATCTCCCTAGACGAGGTCGAACTCCTCAAGGTTGGATTTACTAGGGCTCTCGAAATAATCCTCGGCTGGTAACCCAGTCGAGGTGTATAACTAATTGAGATAAGCTCGGTGAATTAAAGGTCCAACCTACTGGACGGCTCACATATAACCCTAAGTGGTGTATTATTTATTGGAGTCGTCTATTATGGGACCAGCAGAAACTACTGGTATTGTTATCGTTGTAGTGGCTGTAGTTCAGGGAATTTTTAAATTCGCGGAGCATTTAATTGCCAAATACGGCGAAGCTAAAGATGAAATTCCGAATAGAGATATTCTGGAATTAATCAGAACGAAACATTGCGGATTGAACGAACAACAAAGCGGGCAATTGAGAACGGTTTATGATTTGCTTAATAGCAGGGATGGAGACGGAACTCCATTATCATTCGTTCCACGTTCTTGGGCGACTACTCAAAGAGAGATAGTTGCCGAACTTCGTAATGTGGCCAATGAACTTCGTAGTGTAGCCGAAACACAACATAAGACACTGAATATTATTGAGCGTCTTGAAAACAGGCTCGAAAGACTCGATTCTTAAATTGGAGGATTGACATGGGTAGAGAATACCGCAGAAATATTAAGAACCAGTATGGTAGGCCATCCGTCATTGGGCGAGATGTCTGGGAGCTTTCAGCTTCTGTAGGTCAGGCTCCAGGAGGCGCGGCCTCAATGAGCGATAGACTTGGCTCTACTACTTATTTGGCCGGCTCAGATGTTCGCCTTCTAGGCGTAATGGTCCAGGCAACAGGAACGATTGGCATAGGTCGGATTGGCGTTGAAGTCCAACTAGCCGGCTCTACTGTTGCTAGTGGAAATCTATATGCCGGTGGCCCAATGAGTAAGTATATTAAACTTGCTATTGAAACAGACGAAGATGTTCCCGTGGCTAGTGGTGCCGCACTAACAGCAAACGTTTCTGTTGAGCAAGGTCTCGATGCTGGTCAGGCAATTAGAGCATCGCTAAGTCTAGATTTGCTTGAGTTCCAAGAGAAGGTCTAATTAATGCCTAGTTTAGACGCACCAGGAAGTGTTCCTGTAGTAGATAGACAAAATGCGAGTTTTCGCAATGAGGGCGGCTCTTTAGTCGTTACCTCTGGTTTATTACCGCAGACTGGTCCAACCAGTTCTAAGGTATCTACCGCTCTACTACCACAGGGACACGATAGAAGTGCGGCGGAATTTGGAACGCAGCCTAATAGGGCTACGACTCAATATTCCACACTCTGTATTAATCCCGCCAAGAAGGTTACCACAAGTGACGATGCTAGTTTAACTAGTGGCCTAATTAGTAGAGCAACTGGAAAAGTGGCGCCGACCGCTGGTAGTCAGCCGGAAATTGCCTTAAAGCCCGTTAGTCAACGTAGCACATATCACACTGGTAATAAGATTGTTATTCGTAATAGTGATGATGATTCGCTAGTAGCACGCCAGGGCAACGACAGCGTAAGACCTGGTCCATAAGGAGAGCAAGATGGGCAGCCTAAATACCGACGGCACTCCAAAATTACAGAGCAACGTTACACGTGTTATCCGTCATCATGGAAATTTTCTAGTTAATTCTAGAACTGAAACAGATACGCGCGCAGTTCCTAACATTGCAAATAGCGGCACGATTAGAACCGGCTTCGATTCTCGCGGCGTAGCTTGGCAATCTGGTGGAACAGCATCCACGTCTGGTCTTTCAATGACAGCTAGAGATGCTGACAATTCAGTAGAACGCGCGAAGCACACGGATAATGGTTTTGAAAATGGAAACCTACAGGGCTTTGTAACCAGAGCGATTGATGGAATTCAGGTCTCTGTATCTGACCGCAAAGCTATTTCTGACCCTGTTGCCGCTAATGTTTCTGGCCTAGCAGGGGGTGATGCCATCGGTCCAATGCAAACAATTACGGAACGAAAAGTCTTCTTCCAAGATAGCGACAGGGCAGTGGATGGTCAGCCAGCCACACTTTCAGCATGGAAGATTTTTAACAGCGCAGGCGAGGCTGTTGGTGCGGATACTGGCACCACGGATGTTGATATCACGGCCAATGAAGGCTTACTTGGAAATTAAATAGGAGGATAGCATGGGCTCTCTAAACGCACCAGGAATTCCAGTTCCAAACAAAACACCAGAGACTTATAGACGTATGGATACTCGCATTGTTAAAACTGATGCGGCCAATGACGTTGTTCAAACGATTAATACCAATAGGCCAGAACTAAACAGGCCATTAGGTAGCGGTTGTATCGTAAAAGACACGCCAGGTGGCGCCGTTGCGGAGTGTAACGAAACCGTTGTTTGGGGTCTTTACAGAGAGGCACGTAGCACTTCTCAAAGGATTGCTAGTGATATTAATGCTACCAGAGACCTTAGTGTCCCTACTAGTGGAAATATGACTGTCGCAGTTATTGAGACAAGTCTCCAGCCTGATACTCCGCAAACGTCAGTTCGTAGTCTTGGAACCCACATTGATAGGCGCAATAGCGTAAACGATGGTCGAATTGACACTGTCGATAG
>Ga0255048_10002343_pt1 | contig 12147 bp, 12 predicted proteins | sample JV7_2_2_MG_FD_183619 | JGI IMG/M metagenome (GOLD analysis project Ga0255048, IMG submission 183619) | Seawater microbial communities from Jervis Inlet, British Columbia, Canada - JV7_2_2 | ecosystem: Environmental > Aquatic > Marine > Inlet | place: Canada: British Columbia | collected 2016-10-06
CTTGCCCCCCCCCCCCTCGGCCGTCATAGCCGAGACCGATCCCCCTGAAGACCGCATCGGGTGACATCTCACCGGCTAGCGGTGGTGATGTCGATGGCAATGAATGTAGCGTCTGCCTCGATGAACACCGCGTCGCCGTGTGTGCCCTCGGCCTCGGCACGGTATTGTCGGCCGTCGCGGTTGCGGACGCGGGCCCGGATCTCGAGAGAGGTTCCTATGTGCGCCGGGGCCCGGTAGCGGATGTTGAGGATCTTGGTGCAGTCGCCGGGAGGTGTCGTGGGAGAGGTCACAGTGGGTGAGTGGGTTCTTGGCAGTGTGGTTGGCGTTGTGGTTGCGGTGGGATTCGATGCCTTGTTGCACGGGCTTTCCCATGGCAGTCACGGACTCCTGGATCAGATGTGGCACAGCGAACGGTCGGAACGGGTGTCCCCAACCGTTGGGCTGGGTGCGATCGGATGGCATGTGATCGTTGATGTCGTCATCGGGATCGCACTGGCGACGCTGATTGCACTCGCGGCCCCGGTTGGTCTTGGTGTGGCGGTCGCGATCGGTGCCCTGGCTGGATTGTGTCTACTGGCCGTATGGGGTCACGCATACGCCTCGCTGGAAGTCCGTTTCGCAACGGTCCTCGTTCTGGGCGGGTTGGCTCTCCTCCAAGCCATCCTGGTGGGACTGGCGGTTGGCCTGACGTATCAGATCTAGTAGGACCGTCGGCGTGTCGTGGGATCAGGGTCAACGTCAGGCTGCTGCTTGGGGAGTCCGAATCTCTCACAGTCTTACAGGTTGCACGTAATGTGTAATTGTGTTACACTGCTGGCATGAGTGATATGAACGACATGTGGACCCAGGTCAGTAGAACCCTCGAAGAGCACGGAATCGAATTCCGTATCGGAGTAGGAGGCGATGGTGACCTCGCCGACTGCTCGGTGATGTGCCTGGCAGGAGACATGAAGACCACGGTCGCCGAGATGGGAAGGACATCGCGTGATCAGGTGGTCATGGTCCGAATAGATGAGGACACCAAGAACGCTCTGGACGACTGGGTTGAGACAGGGGCGGTCAGGAGCCGGTCACAGGCCGCTGCCTTGTTCATGAGCGAAGGCATCAAGGTTCGCTCCGGAGAACTCGAACAACTTCGAGAGGCACTTGATGACGTCGGCCAGGCCAAACAACGGCTTGAAGAGAAGGCACGACAGGTGATCGGGGACATCCCGGCCCCTGTCACGCACGACTGAATCCCGCAAACCATGTTCATCAGAAAGGAGAATGGCAATGAAGCGATTCACGATTCCCCGTGTAGCCCACTGTTCTGACGGCTGCAGATAGCAGTCCTTGGCATGACATCGAAACTGCCAACAGATTGGGAAGGAACCACCAGCTTGTTGCTGGTGGTTCCTTCCCAATGGCTCGTCACTCGCTCTCACACGATGGGCGGTAGTGCCGGCGCCCCGCGAAGCGGCCGCGAACCGCAAGGTCCGTCTGTAGTCTCCCGGTCGCGATGGACGGCCTGAGCAGGCGATGTCGATCGAATCCGGCTACTGACCGTGAGCTGCAATGGAACCGTTCAAGAACGTCTTCTCCGCGGAACTCGTCGCCTGTCTGGCCGATCACCTTCAGAAGCACGTTGAGGGGTTTGATAGGTCGAGCTTCGAGAGTTCGGTCCTGGAAGAGCTCGAGGGTCTTGAGCTCAAGGCCAGGGCTCAGCTGATCGCCGATCATCTTCATCTGGCGCTGCCAGAAGTGCTCGGCGAACGGTTCCGCATCCTGAGATCGATGCTGCACCCTGTCGAGGACGCCAAGACAGGTTTCGAAAGCGACGACGACGGCGTCCGCGGTTGGGGTGTTCTGCCGATGTCGATGGTGGTCGGTCAGCACGGCCTCGACGAACTCGACGGCTCCCTTTCGCTTCTTGCAGAGATGACGAAGCGGTTCTCGTCCGAATTCGCAGTGCGGTACTTCCTTCTGGACGACCAAACAAGAGCTCTGAGCATCATCAGCGGTTGGGTTACCGACCCCAATCGGCATGTTCGCCGTCTTGTCACGGAGGGTACCCGTCCGCGCCTGCCGTGGGCAATGCAACTCCCTCAGCTGATGGCCGATCCCTCGCCGATGTTGCCGTACCTCGAGGCCTTGCGCGACGATGAGGAGGAGTACGTGCGTCGTTCGGTGGCCAACCATCTCAACGACATCGCCAAGGACCATCCGGGCCTGGTCGCGCAGCTTGCCAAGGATTGGATGCAAGGCGCCGACAAGAACCGCGAGAGACTGATCCGCCACGCCTGCCGAACCTTGATCAAACAAGGACATCCGGTCGCCCTGGAGGCGTTCGGCCTCTGCCCACCGGAGCTCGAGTTGGAGTCGCTCACGATCGAAACGCCGATCGTGGACTTCGGAGGGGCACTTGGTTTCGAGGCCGGGCTGCGCTCGACGAGCGACAAGCCTCAATCCCTTGTGATCGACTACCTCGTGCACTTCCGAAAGGCCGACGGCCGCCTTGTCGGCAAGGTGTTCAAATGGAAGAGCTTCACCCTCGAACCTGGTCACGTCCACATCTTGGAGCGATCTCATCTGATTCGACCCATCACGACGCGTCGCTACTACGGCGGGACACAGGGCCTCTCGTTGCGCATCAACGGTCGCGATTTCGGATATGCCGAATTTGAGTTGGATGTTCCCGCGGAGGTAGCGATGTAGCGCCGAGTGGAGAGGGCGCCCAAGTACGTCAATGGGCGCCGAATGATCTGCGCAATCGACTTGGGTACCAGGGAGGTCTACGGTTCTGGTCACGTCGAGTGTGAGGTGTGATGAGCGAGAGCAGCGGTGGCGCTGAACGAGAAGTCCTTACGTGGGAGGACTACGGAGTCGGCGTGCGTGAACTGGCGCGTCAGATCGCTGATGACGGCTATCGGCCGGATGTCATCCTCGGAATCGCACGTGGCGGACTGATCCCGACGGGCTCGCTTGGTTATGCCCTGTCGATCAAGAACTGCTACATGATGAACGTCGAGTACTACACGGACGTCGATGAACGGCTCGACGTACCCGTGATCCTGCCGCCATATCTCGAACTGGTTGATCTCGAACACTCCAACATCCTTGTCATCGACGATGTTGCAGACACCGGTCACACGCTCGCGAAGGTCTACGAGTTTGTTGAGCACTCAGTGCGCAGCGTGAAGGCGGCGGTCCTCTATGAGAAGTCTCGGTCTGTGATCAAATGCGAGTATGTGTGGCGCCGTACGGATCAGTGGATCAACTTCCCCTGGTCGTCTGAACCCCCGATCTCGGCTCCCGCCGCCGGCGGCGCCGGTAGCGAGGCATAGAACCATGACCTCCGACGTTCGGGGAGTTGCCGTACATTGCCTCAGAATTCGATGACCTGGCGGAGTGCCTCACCATCGGCGAGACGATCGAGGGCGACGTTGATGTCCTCCAGCGAGATACGGTGCGAGATCAGCCCGTCGGTGGGTAGGCGACCCTCGCGGTACAGCTCGACGAAGCGCGGCACGTCGCGCGAGGTGACACACGAGCCGAGATAGCTGCCTCGGATGGTCACCCCGCTGGCGACCAGCGGTGCGAGCCCGAGGTCGTGTGAGACTCCCGGTCCGGGCAGGCCGAGTGTGGTCACCGTGCCACCCCGCCGCACGAGCCTCATCGCCAGATCGAAGCCCTCCAAGGTGCCAGAGGCCTCGATGGCATGATCGACGCCGCCTGCTGTCTGGTCGGCGACCCTGGCCGGGGTTCGTTCATCTGCCACCAGCTCATCGGTTGCTCCGAGTACGGACGCCGCGGAGAGCTTCGCCTCGAGCAGGTCTACTGCGACGATCCTTCCCGCACCGGCAGCCTTTGCGCCGAGGATGGCCGAAAGCCCGACGGCACCGAGGCCAACGACCGCCACGGAGTCGTTCTCGGTGACGCCGACCGTGTTGAGGGCGGTCCCTGCGCCGCAGAGCACGGCGCATCCGAAGATGCACGTGTCTCTTGCCGCGAGACCAGTCGGCACCTTCACAGCGGAGGCCTCGGACACAAGCGTGAACTCGGCGAAAGCCGCCACACCCATGTGATGGTGGATCTTCTCACCTTTGTGGATGAGGCGGGTGCCTCCGGTGAGCAACTCACCCTTCTGGTTCGCTTTCGCACCGACATCACACAGCCACGCCTCGCCAGCACGGCATCGAACGCACTCGCCGCACTGAGGCAGATAGACAAGTACGACGTCGTCCCCTGGTGCGAAGCTGGTTTCCTCTGGACCAACCGCTGCGACCCTGCCTGCGGCCTCGTGACCGATCACCATCGGCAGCGGCCACACGCGGGCACCTGTGACCACGGAGAGATCGGATCGGCACAGGCTGGCGGCGCCCACCTCGATGAGAAGTTCACCCGGTCCCGGATCGGGCAGTTCGAGCTCGACGATCTCAAGGGGGCGGGACTCGACGTAGGGTCGAGGGAGACCTCTTTCGCGCAGCACAGCGCCGCGAAAGGTGGTCATGGCACGGACACCGGGTTGCGATCGAGGTGCATCGTTGGCCAGTGTGGCACACGCGACGTGAGCACTCAAAGAGCGAGCCCACGGCCGAAGCCGCCGCCGGCGTGTAGCCCTTCCCCTTCCGTGGCGCCGGGACGGTCCATCGCTCGCGGCTACGCGCTGATGTCGTCGAGAGCGATGACACGGTCCATGTGGAGGCGGCACAGCAGCTCGCCTTCGACGCCGTTGCGAGCGCCGAACTCGTCAGCGCGGTCTGTACCCATGTAGCGGGTGCCGATTCGAGTGGCGAACCGCCTGGTTTCGTCGAGTTCGTGCGAGATCGAGACCGTCCCCTCGACAAGAACGTAGGCGTAAGGTGCCTCTTCGAGATCGACGACGAGTGATGCCCTACGATCACGCGCAAGGTGTTTCGCCTTTGCGCTCGTGTGCCACGTATTGAAGACGAGGTCGTTGCCGTCAACGATGAACCAGATCGGCGTGACGTGTGCGCGGCCATCGGCCCGCACGGTTGCGAGTTTTCCCGTCCGCGTTCCGGCAGAGAGGAACTTGATCGTCTCACTCCGGGTCATGTGTCTCATGGCTGCGGTCAATACAAGCAGAGTCGTGCGCGGATGTTGGGCCGTGGCGGCGCGGTGGTCTTGCATCAGCCTCCCGATTCGAGGCAGGAGCGCGGTCTTTTCTAGTGTGGTTGGCATCCAGATCAGGTGCCTTCGAGGCACACAGTGAGCCAGCTGGCAACCCGGGCTAGGAGATCACGATGTTCCTGTTCCACCCCCACGACAGACAGCGCAGGTACTCCGACGAACGATCAGAGGAAGTGATGGCGAAGACCATCGAGTTTTTCGAGTCCAAGGGTCTGGCACGGATCAAGGAGGACGACCACGGAGCTGAGTGGTACCAAGATTTCGTCGACTTCGTCGAGGCCGAACGCATCTTCGCCACGTTGTGCACACCCTCTGGATACGGCGCGGACGACACCAGATGGGACACGTGGCGCAACGCGGAGTTCGCCGAGATCCTCGGGTTCTACGGTCTTCCCTATTGGTATGTCTGGCAGGTGACCGTTCTCGGTCTCGGCCCAATCTGGATGAGCGACAACGAGGCGCTCAAGGAGAGGGCGGCAGCACTGCTCGAAGACGGAGCCGTTTTCGCCTTTGGTCTCTCGGAAAAGGAACACGGGGCAGATCTGTATTCAACCGAGATGTCGCTGACCGCTACGGATGAAGGCCGATACCTCGCAAACGGCACCAAGTACTACATCGGCAACGCCAACAGGGCATCCATGGTGTCTACGTTCGGCAAGGTCACAGATACTGGGGAGCAGTGTTTCTTTGCGGTTGATTCCGAACACCCGTGCTATCACCTGATCAGGAATGTGGTGCACAGTCAGAACTTCGTTGCAGAGTATGCCCTCGAGGACTATCCGATCACAGATGTGGACATCCTGTCTCGTGGCGAGGACGCGTGGAACGCTGCGCTCAACACCGTCAACATCGGCAAGTACAACCTTGGGTGGGCATCGATCGGCATCTGCACCCACGCCATGTACGAGGCAATCCACCACGCTGCGAACCGTCACCTCTATGACATGACGGTCACCGACTTCCCCCATGTCAAGCGATTGTTCACAGATGCATACGCCCGCCTCGTCGCGATGAAACTCGTCGCTCTGCGAGCAGCCGACTACATGCGATCGGCGTCACCGGAGGACCGTCGCTACTTGCTCTACAACCCCGTTGTGAAGATGAAGGTCACGACACAGGGAGAGGACGTGATCAACCACCTGTGGGACGTGATTGCTGCCAAGGGATTCGAGAAGGACACGTACTTCGAGATGGCTGCTCGAGACATCAGGGCACTGCCCAAGCTCGAGGGCACCGTACACGTCAACATCGCTCTCATCGTCAAGTTCATGAAGAACTACTTCTTCAGGCCCGCAGATCTGCCAGGCGTACTGCGGAGGGATGACGCTGGCAACGATGATTTCCTCTTCGACCAGGGCCAGACCAAGGGCCTGGGCAACATCCGGTTCCACGACTACACCAGGGTGTTCGAACGGTTCGACCTCCCGAATGTGGAGATCTTCGTCGAACAGATCGAAGTCTTCAAGGCGATGCTTTCCGAGGCGCCACCGACAGAGTCCCAGTCCAAGGACACAGACTGGCTGCTGGCGGTGGGGGAGATCTTCACACTCATCGTGTACGCCCAGCTCGCTCTGGAGAACGCTGAGATCTACACCATCGAGCGGGACGTGGTAGATGAGATCTTCGACGTCGCGGTTCGCGACATGGCCAGGTTTGCGGTTGACTTACATGGCAAGTCGGGCACCACGGCTGAGCAGGGTGAGCACTGCCTAGCGATGATCCGCAAGCCGGCCGGCGACGTCGCTCGCTACGAGCGTGTGTGGCAGGACCACGTGTACGCGTTGCGTGACACATACGAGATGGCCGAGTGATCTGAGAACCAGCGAGGCTTCGTCCCGTCGGTGCGAACCTGTCTTCGTCAGACTGCGGCGGAGGGAAGCGCGATGGTGAACGTGGCACCGTGTCCTGGGCAGGCCGATGACACATCGATCGATCCGCGGTGGGCACGAACGAGACTCCGTGCGATCGTCAATCCGATTCCGGCACCGCGTTGTGGTGCTCAACGTCTTTCATACCGACTGCCGCTGATAATATGAGCGACTCCCGCATAGATTTTATGCCACGGGGAATAGATACGATGTGAATCGGGTTACCGCCCGCTACCAGCTGAAAGGACCCAACGTGTCCGACCTGATGACAACCAACCTTCCCGTTCTTCCTCTTCGCAGCGGGATCGTGTTTCCGCACATGGTCATATCCGTCGGCCTCGACTCAGATGCGGCCAAACGGGCTCTGGCCGCATCTGAGTCGACCGGTGGCAACCTACTTCTCATACCCGTGGTTGATGGCGAGTACGCCTCCGTCGGGACCATTGCAGAGATCCAGGAGGTTTCTGACCGAAGTGGGGTAGCGGCCATCATCAGCGGTATTGCTCGCGCCCGTATCGGGGTGGGCAGCACGGATCCAGACGACGTCCTGTGGGTGGACGCCGAGGCCGTGCCGGAGCCGACCGAGCATTCCGAGGCCACCCTTGCTCGCTCCGTCGAACTCCGCGCCGTGCTCGGCGAGATCCTCGATCAACGAGGCGTGAGAGGAATGGCAGACCAGATTCTCGCGACCGAAGACCCAGGCCACCTCGTCGATCTCCTCGCCTACTCCCCCGATCTTGATCTCAGGGCCAAAGCTCAATTGCTCGAGACGATCGACGTCGGCGATCGACTCGACCTCGCCCTCGAGTGGATGAACGAAACCCTCGCCGGGATGACATTACGCCGGCGCGTTCGAGATGAGGCTGCGGAGAGGATCGACAAGACCCAACGGGAGTTCCTGCTACGTCAACAGATGGAGGCCATTCGTGACGAGCTCGGCGAGGCCGGAGGAACCGTTGTCGACGAGTATCGGCGACGGTTCGAAGAAACCGACCTCCCACAAGCAGCTGCGGAGGCCGTGAGCGCGGAAATTGACCGTCTTGAGCGCCTCAGCGAACAAAGCCCGGAGCACTCATGGATCAGGACCTGGCTCGATACGACGCTCGAACTCCCGTGGGGGAGTACGACCGAGGACAACCTGGATCTGAAGGCGGCTCGCGTCGTCCTCGATGAGGATCACACGGGGCTTGATGATGTCAAGGACCGGATGATCGAGCATCTCGCGGTCCGCAAGCTCCGCCACGACCGCGGGCTCGATGGGGAAGATGGAGCAGGCGGCACGGGGACGATATTGCTTCTTGTTGGCCCTCCCGGTGTCGGCAAGACCTCGCTTGGGCAGTCCGTCGCCCGTGCCCTCGGTAGGAAGTTCGTGCGGCTCGCCCTCGGCGGATTGCGTGATGAGGCCGAGATCCGTGGCCACCGGCGCACATATGTCGGAGCCCGTCCAGGGAGGATCGCACGGGCTCTCACCGAATCGGAATCAATGAACCCGGTGTTCCTGCTCGACGAGATGGACAAGGTGGGAGGCGATTGGCGTGGTGACCCATCATCTGCTCTGCTCGAAGTCCTCGACCCCGAGCAGAATCACACCTTCCGTGACAACTACCTGGAGTTCGATCTTGACCTCTCTGATGTCATGTTCATCGCAACTGCCAATGTTCTCGATACGATCCCCGCTCCGTTGCTTGACCGGACCGAGGTGATTCACCTCGATGGTTATACCCAGACAGAGAAGGTCGATATCGCCGAGTCGCATCTTCTGCCGAGGGTGATCGAGCGTTCGGGGCTCACAGCCGACGAGATCCACGTTCCCGCGGAGACGATGAGTCAGATCGTCGACGACTACACACGTGAGGCAGGTGTCCGGAATCTGGAGCGCCTGCTCGGAAAGCTTGCCCGCAAGGTGGCCACCTCGATTGCATCCGGCGAGGCTACCGATCGGGTTGAGGTCGATTCGGAAGATCTCCGCGAGCTTCTCGGCAGACCCACGGTGCATCACAACGAGAGAGACGAGCGCACGGCAGTGCCCGGCGTTGCCACCGGTCTTGCGGTAACAGGTGCGGGCGGAGATGTCCTGTTTGTGGAGGTCAGCACGATCCCAGGTGAACGCGGCTTGACCTTGACAGGCCAGCTTGGCGATGTGATGAAGGAGTCCGCGGAGATCGCCGTTTCCTATGTGCGCGGCCACGCCACCGAACTCGGGATCGACCCGAGCGACGTGTCGGGGCACATTCACATACACGTACCGGCCGGCGCCATCCCGAAAGACGGCCCTTCGGCGGGTGTCACCATGACAACAGCGTTGGTGAGTTTGCTCACGGGCCGCAAGGTGAAGGCCGACATTGCCATGACTGGCGAGTTGACCCTACAGGGCGGAGTCCTTCCCATCGGAGGTGTCAAACAGAAGGTGCTTGCAGCCCACCGTGCAGGCCTTCGAGAGATCATCCTCCCGGAGCGGAACTCTGATGACCTCGACGATGTACCCGAAAAGATCCGTGAGGACATGACGTTCCACACGCCCGCAGACATCGAGACCGTCCTGGAGCTGGCGCTGAGCTAGTGGTGTATGGCTGAGGGTGTGTCTGGGTGTCTCCGTGGCATCCGCGTCATCTGGCGAACTCGAATCTGGCAAGACTCCTCCTCGACCGTTTCCGGTGGTTCGACGACGCGCTCCTCTCAACGCTGACCGAGCGGCTCGGCGTGAAGCTGACATCCGCCCAATCGCTGCTGTTCGCTGACCTCCCCGTCCAGGGCGCTCGCCAGTCCGACCCGGCCCGCCGGCTCGGAGTCAGCCGCCAGGCGGTCAACGAACTCGTGAAGGGACTCGAGCAGTTGGGTTTCGTCTAGGTCGTGGTCGACCCGGAGAGTGGCAGGTCCAAACTGGTTCGACCAACCGCCCTGGGAGGCCAGAGCATCGATGTGGCCGTCGAAGCGGACTGGGGTGATCCGCCCGTTCGGGAGTGAGGTTCGTGAATGTTCAAATGTCGAGTATCCACCGGCTCTGCAGACGCGCCGTCGCCGCGGGCGCAGGGAACGCAACCGTCATCGTGGGCCCGAATGTCTGCCATCATGATCCAGTGCTTCATCCGTCGGCGCCCAGTGCGGCGTCCCAACCGTCGGAATCGGAGGAACGATGCGACGAGCCATTGCCCTTGCACTTGGCCTGACCCTGCTCGCCGCGGCATGCGGCTCTGGAAGCGACTCTTCGGCAGAAGATCCATCGACGACAGCTCCAGCGCCCACCACGGCCGGGACGTCGACAACAACGACCACGGCGGCCGTTCCGACGACCAGCGATGGATCCGGCGGCGATCCAGGGAACTCGGCCAGATCTCTTGTCATCGTTGCTGTCAGTTTCGATGCGGGTTTCATTCTCATCAGAAACGACGGCAACGTGGATTACGACCTCTCGGGACATTGGCTCTGCAACCGGCCGACATATGCCCGGTTGCCAGATCAGGTGTTGGCGCCCGGCGACGTCATCGAGATCGACGCCTCGAAGGTCGGTCTGAGTGCCGATAGCGGAGAACTCGGCCTGTACACATCGGGTGACTTCGGGAATCCCGCCGCCATCATCCGCTATGTCCAATGGGGGACCGACTCCCACGGCCGTACCGGAACGGCAGTTGCAGGGGGTGTCTGGCTGGAAGGCGACTTCGTCGACAATCAGGGCGGCAACCTCGAGTCGTCCGGATCGGATCCCGTCTCGGTGGCGGACTGGTCCTCGAACTGAAACCGTTACGCCGCGTGTTCCACGGGTCCGATGGCGCAATCAGTCGTGTGGTTCCAGAGTCCGCTGCAACATGGTTGAGATGGCCTGGTCGAGATGTTCCCAGCCTGGCTCGGAGTCGATCTCGATTCCGCTGAACTCGCTGTGGTGGCGGCTCAGCACGATGAAGTAGTGGATGGCGCCAACGATGAGCAGGACCGTCGTGACGAGGTCAGCGTCTGTGGCGTCCGGGTCGTCGGGGAAGTGCGTCAGCAGCTCGTCGAACCACTCCTCTCGTGACCGTCTCAGGATCTGGATGAGTTCGTTCTATTCGATCTGTTCCCACGCGAGGATCTCCTTGGTGATCGGTCGGCTTCGCAGTGCCTGGGCGTAGCGACTGAGGCCCATTGCCCAACGCTGAGCGAGGGGCATGTCCATCAGTTCGGAGGGGTCGTCTCCGATGACTTCAGCAATGCTGGGCCAGAAATCGCCGCTCTGGCCGAAGGCCTCCAAGAGGTCGGCCATGCCGCCGAAGTAGCGGTAGATCAGCACCTTGTCGACGCCGGCCTCCTCGGCTACCGCGTTGACACCGAGAGCGCCGAACCCATCACGGGCGAGCAGTGCACCGACTGCCCCAATGAGGCGAGCCTTGGTGGCCTCCTTGCCCCGGGTGGCCCTGGTGTCGGTCGGGGTGGTCACTTCGCTCGTTTGGGGTTGGCCCTGAACCAGGCGACAGTGGTGTCGATCCCTCGTCCAACGGTGTTGCGGGGTTCCCAGAAGCGGTGTCGAACCTGGTTGCATCGACGACGAAGGGCTCCTCGAACTCGTACAGCATCTCCTTCATCTCACGAACGTCGCCGTTGAAGAGACCGACGATGCTCACCATCCACCGCGGCATGGTCAGGATTCCCTGCTCGGTTCCTGCGGCCGCGTACACCTGTTCGATGAACTGTCTGGTGGTGAGCGTGGGAACGTTGGGCAGGTGCCACGCGGTGCCGTCTGCCTCGGTGCGCTCGCCGAGAACGGTGAGGCCCCTCGCGATATCCGGTAAGCACGAATATGTGTGGGGCTGATCCGCGTTGCCCATCACCTGGGCCTTCTTCCCAGCAAGGGCGGGGTAGAACACGCGTTCTCCCATTGCGCTGAGTAGGCCGCGGGGCCCGAAGTAGTCCGAAGTGCGTCCCACGGCGACACGCACCTTGCCCGCTTCGTGCGCGGCCACCAGGTCCTTCGTCATCTGAGCCCGCACCGACCCTTTTCTGGTCGTTGCCGCATGAGGGAGGTCCTCTGTGATTCGTCGACCGTTGATGGGTCCATGCATGTAGAGATTGTCCATGACGACCAACTTGGCCCCTGCCGATGCAGCTCCCTCGATCACCGCTGCCTGCATGGGCGGGAACATCTCGGGCCACTTGGTGTATGGGGATTGAGGCAGAAGTA
>Ga0255048_10002345_pt1 | contig 12142 bp, 13 predicted proteins | sample JV7_2_2_MG_FD_183619 | JGI IMG/M metagenome (GOLD analysis project Ga0255048, IMG submission 183619) | Seawater microbial communities from Jervis Inlet, British Columbia, Canada - JV7_2_2 | ecosystem: Environmental > Aquatic > Marine > Inlet | place: Canada: British Columbia | collected 2016-10-06
TGCACGTAGGCGATATCAATAACCACAAAGGCGAGTTCCGCACGACCCAACATGCCAAATCCGATCATGATACTTTCGGCCCTATTCATGCCAGCTGTGTAGCGTGCGGCCAGTCCGGCTGACAACACCTGGAAAATAAAAATACCGAGTGTCAAAGCAATCACATAGGGCAAGATGTCGATCAGCAAGTTCCAGTCGAACAATATCTTGGCGCCCAGATCGACAAAAAATACGGGCCCGATCCAGCAAAACGCTGCGTTGTCGACGATGCGTTTGGTCTCTGCAAACACATTATCGCTCACGGTCTGGCCATCACGATTGATGCGCTGTCTCTTTAGTTGGAAATGCTCCTCACGAACGATAAGCCCCGCCATGTAAGCGCCAACTGCTGGATGAAAGCCAAAGTAATTTGCCAATAAACCGACAACGACCGCTGCAAGCAGAATCGCGAGCGTCGCATACTTGCCTTTGTCGAATGTGAGGTAGCTTTGAAGACTTAGCGATCGCAGGACGGGCACACGTCGTACCCAGTTTGCCTGGCTGCGAGGGAATATCCAGATGCCGATGATCGTAACAATAACGAAAAACAATACGGCCTTGCCGGCTGTTAGCGCAGCCGACAGCATCGTGAACGCTTCCTGCCCGGTCGCTAGCGGGACGACGATAGCCACCATTACAAGAGCGCCAATATCGTCGAGAACCGCCGACGTCATGATGCGTGTCGCAACAGTGGACTTCTGCAACCCCATGCTCTGCAGCGACACCATCGTCAGTGACACGGCGGTTGCCGTCATGGCAAGTGCGCACATCATTGAGATGTTCCAATCATTCCAGACGTAGTCGGCAATGACATAGGTCACCCCGAACGGTGCCAGCGCACCAAACAGCGCGATTCCCCAGCTACGTTTCGCGCTTGCCACGAAGTTATCGGTGGATTCTTCGAACCCCAACGCAAACATGATAATGATGATGCCGAGCTCGGCGAAATCTCGAATAAACGGGCCGCTGTCTGCCGGCAATACGCCCAAATTCGCGAGCACGCTGCCGACGAATAGAAAGTACAGCACCGGCGTAAGCCGCGTCATATTTGCCAAGACAACAGCGGCAAATACGCCTGCCCAAATGATCGCCAGATGCGCTAGGGGGTCCATTACGAATCCTGTGGATTTGACTACACGTAATCTAAGACTAGACTAGAGGGTACAAGAATCAGAACATCTATTTACGATTTCGTATTGATTCGGACACCGCAATGCACGAAATCTCCAATATTCTTGCCGTCGTCGATCCAACTGCCGAAACCCAGCCGGCAATGCACCGGGCAGCGTGGCTGGCTCAACACGCGGGCGCAAAGCTTGAGCTGCTGATTTGCTATTACAGCGCATACTTGAGCGGCGACTCATTGTTCCAATCGCCGTCACTGGATAGGGCGCGTGGCGCCGCAGCGGAACGCACGCTCGAGCACTTGCCGTGCGACCTGCTCATCGTGAAACCAGACTGGTTCGAATCACCGGTATCCCCAATTAATCCCGACGCTGCCCGCCCCAAAACGACAAGCCGTCGCCATCCATCAGGAAGTGAAAATCGGTAACTCCGTCGGTGGCATTGATCTATGTCAGACCTTGCACTCACCGAAGTCGTCGCAGGGTTCGGTCGCGTTTGCGTCTGAATTCCCTCTTTTTACTTGCGCCTCCTTAGACGGCGGCAGTGGGAGAAACCGGTCGTTTTGCTATACTTCGAAAAAATAATGAGCCTACAGGCCGCATGAAAACTGTTATTTCCGACTGGTTGTTGTTTCGGCTGTTGTTTCAGCCGAACGCCGTATTCGAGGAACTCTCCGAGATACGGCCCGAGCCGCATTCCGTCTTTTTCAAATACGTTATCTGGTTGGCCATGGCCCCTCCTTTGTTTGCCTATATCGGTGCTTCAAATTTTGGCTGGCGAATCGGCGCTGCAACACCGTTGCATATTCCTTCAGAGAGCCTGGTCATCGTCAGCATCGTCTATTTCTTCGCGCTCTTGGTCGGCTTCGTTAGTACTGCCGTCGTCGCAAAGTCGATCGCCGCGACTTACGGTGCACGGCACTCGCTTGGCATTCACTTTGCACTGGTGACAATCATCGCAGCACCGCTCGCGGTGGGTAGCAGCATTCATTTGTATCCGGACGTCTTTATCAACGTGTTGGTTCTGATTCCGACTCTGATCTGGAGCATGTACCTTCTCTACAAGGGCTTGCCCGTGGTTTTGAAAATCAGTCCAGAGCGCGGCATGCTCATGGCGTCGGCATTGATTGGTGTTTTGTTGGTTGCGCTCGTTAGCCTGCTCGGGCTATCCGTTGCGCTATGGGGACGCGGCATCGGCCCGTCGCTGGGAGTCTGACCGGATGGAGTATTACCGCGATCGGGTTGTCCGCTTCCTCGTAATTTGCTCGATTGTCTGGGCAGTGCTCGGCATGACGGTCGGCGTTTATGTCGCGGCGGAACTGCTGTGGCCGACGATTGATTTCGGGCAGCAATGGTTGTCGTTCGGCCGGCTGCGCACCTTGCACACCAATGGCATCATCTTTGGTTTCGGCGTATCGGCGCTCATGGGTACGGCGTTCTACAGTGTGCAGCGAACCAGTCACGTCACGCTGTTTGCGCCCAGGCTGGCCTGGTTTACAGCGGTCGCGTGGCAAATCACCGTGTTGGCCGGTGGCATTTCATTGCTTGCCGGCTGGAACGCAGCTAAAGAATACGCCGAACTCGAGTGGCCATTCGACATCTTAATTACAATCGCCTGGGTAAGCTTCGCAATCGTTTTCTTCGGCACGATTACGCGGCGCAAGATCAAACAGATTTATGTGTCGAACTGGTTCTACGGCGGACTGATTATCGTTATCGCTATGTTGCACATCGTGAACAGTCTTGCGATTCCCGTCACATTGTCAAAGTCTTACTCGCTGTTCTCGGGCGCACCTGACGCCGTAGTGCAATGGTGGTACGGCCATAACGCGGTCGGCTTCCTGTTGACGGGCGGATTTCTTGGCATGATGTATTACTTCCTGCCGAAACACGCAAATCGCCCGATCTGGAGTTACCGCCTGTCTATAGTCGCGTTCTGGGCGTTTACCTACAGCTATATCTGGGCGGGCCCACATCACCTGCACTACAGCTCGATTCCCGAATGGGTGCAATCTCTGGCCGTGGCAATGAGCCTGATCTTGCTCGCGCCATCGTGGGCCACAATGATCAACGGCATCATGACGGTTTCGGGCGCATCGCAGAAACTGCGCACCGATCCCGCTTTGAAATTTATCGTGTTGTCACTGGCCTTTTACGGTCTTGCGACATTCGAAGGCCCGATGATGGCCATCAAGAGTGTCAATGTCGTCAGCCATTACACGGACTGGACGATTGGCCACGTGCACTCGGGCGCACTGGGATGGAATGCGATGATCACGTTCGGCACATTTTATTTTCTCGTGCCGCGACTCGTCGGCGCGGAACTCTATAGTGTTCGCCTCGCCAACATTCATTTCTGGCTCGCGCTGGCCGGCACGATGCTGTACATCCTCGCGATGTGGGGCGCCGGTATTTCGCAGGGCCTACTCTGGCTGGGTCTTGACGAGATCGGCGAACTGAGTTTCAGCTTCAAGGACATCATGGCAAGTATGCCGCCTTACTACGCACTACGATTCGTTGCCGGACTTATATTCTTATCTGGCACGATCCTGATGGCCTACAACCTGATAATGACGACGAAGGGCCGCAAGACGCTACAGGTTCGTCCGCCGGAGGCCACGACATGAAAGCCGTGGACCTGCACAAGAAACTCGAGGAGAATACCGGACTCCTGATCTTCGGCATTCTGTTCGTGTCGTCGATCGGCGGGCTTGTGCAGGTATTGCCAAGTATTTTTCAGGAATCACTGAGCACGCCCTCCGAGAATACTCGTCCGTATGGCGCGCTCGAACTGGTTGGCAGGGACATCTACATTCGTGAAGCCTGCAGTGTCTGCCACTCGCAGCAAGTGCGGCCAATACTGGCCGAAGTTAAGCGTTACGGTCCCTACTCCCGCGCGGGTGAATCCGTCTACGACCGCCCATTCTTGTGGGGATCGAAACGCACGGGTCCTGATTTACATCGCGTTGGCGGCAAGTACTCCGACATCTGGCATCGGCTGCACCTGATCGATCCACGGTCCGTCGTCAATAATTCGATCATGCCTGCATACCCATGGCTAGCTGAGCGTCCTGCAAATGCCGACGACGATATTCAGCTCAAGATGCTGGTGCTCCGAAAACTCGGACATCCGTATACCGACGCGGAAATCGAGGCTGCACCAATCGCACTTGAAGGACTGATGGAAATCGATGCATTGATCGCGTATTTGCAAGTGCTCGGTGCATCGGCTCCGCCAGGAGACAAGCCATGACTTTTTTTATCTTCGCCGGTGACATGCTCGTAATGCTATTCATGGTCATCCTTGTTGTATGGGTGTTCTGGCGCTCGTCGGACAAGACGATGTCCGATGCCGCACGCATTCCCCTGGAGGATGAAAATACCAATGGCTGATATGCCCTCAGACTTCTGGAGTGGCTGGATCATCGTCATCACGGTCACGAGTTTCATTGGCCTGGGGTGGATGATTTTCAGCATCTATGCGTCGCCGAGTGACGCACATGAAAGTCCGGTCTGGGACGGCAATCTGCGCGAGGGATCAAATCCGGCACCGCTATGGTGGTTCTGGTTGATTCTCGCCCTGATGGTCTTCAGTGTCCTCTACCTGATGTTGTACCCCGGCCTTGGCAGCTTCAAAGGTGCATTGAAGTGGTCACAGGGTGGCCGGCTCAACGACAGTATGGTGGCCTACGAGCACGAATTCGGTGGCATACGCAACCTGATTGCCGAGGCGCAATACGACACATTGCAAGCCGACGACGCGATGATGCGGTCGGCGCAGCGCGTTTTTGATCGCAATTGCGCCGTGTGTCACGGCTACGACGCTGCAGGCCAGGCTGATATGTTTCCGGACCTGACGGATGCCGATTGGCAATGGGGTGAGACTGCGCCGCAAATCGAACAAACGATTCGCAGTGGGCGCATAGCTGCCATGGTGAGCTGGTCGCAAATACTCGGAGGTGACGACGGCGTCAGCCGGGTTGCGAACTATGTCAGGGTGCTTGGCACCAGTGACGCCGACGGTCATCCAGGCCAGGTGCAATACAACACGTTTTGTCTCGCCTGCCACGGCGCTGACGGATCTGGCAATGTCGCACTGGGTGCGCCGAACCTGGTTGATGACATCTGGTTGTACGGCGATAGCGACGAGGCCCTGAAGGAATCGATCGCGAATGGACGCAGCGGTGAAATGCCCGCGTTTGGTGAGCGACTCGACGATACCCAGATTCGCCTACTGGTCGCATTGCTTCTGAAATCACCCTAGCAACGACTGCCATGCTAACTCGACGCGAATACTTGAAAAACTCTGCCCTGCTCGGTGCCGCTTCTGCATTGCCGGCGGAATTATTGCGCGCATTCGAAACCAGTGAGCTAATCACTAGAGCGATTCCGAAGACCGGCGAAGAAATTCCTATTGTCGGACTTGGCAGCTCTGCGACGTTTCGCAGAATGGCCCAGAACGAGGACGTTTCCCAGCTCGCGGACGTCATCAATACCCTGGTCGAAAATGGCGGCACTGTATTCGACACGGCACCTTCATACGGGTCCTCGGAACAGGTCTCCGGACAGATTGCCCGTGAATCTGGACTCACGGACGAGATATTCTGGGCGACCAAAGTCAATGTTGCGGGACGCGGCGGTGGTAGCGCAGATGCGAGCGCTGCCCGCGAACAGTTAGAGCGCTCGTTCTCGCGTATCGGCAAGAATCCGATTGACCTGATCCAGGTACACAATCTTGCGGACCTTCCGACACAAATGCCGATTATCGAGGAACTGAAGCAAGACGGTCGAATTCGTTACATCGGGACGACTTCGACCAGGACCAGCCGCTACCCCGACCTCGAGAAAGCTATGCGCGAATACCCGATCGATTTCATCGGCGTAGATTACGCCGTTGATCATCGTTTATCGGCTGAAAAAATACTGCCGTTGGCACAGGAACTCGGCATTGCCGTCCTGGTTTACGTACCGTTCGGGCGCAGTCGACTATTTTCCAGGGTCAGCGGTCAGGATGTACCCGACTGGGCGAAAGAGTTCGGTGCCGATAGCTGGGCCAGGTTTTTCATCAAGTACATCGCGGCGCACCCGGCCGTCACTTGCGTGACGCCGGCGACGAGTAAACCCGCAAATATGCTCGATAACATGGGCGCGGCCTACGGCCAGCTGCCGGACGGCGCGACACGACGCAAGATGGAAGAATTGATCGACGGGCTGCCTTCATCCTGACGGCTAGTCGCCGCCGTTATTTTCGTCTATCCAGCGTATGGCCATTGCTTGCGCGGTCGCTAGCTGCTCTGGTGACAAGTCGTCCGCGACTTCGTCGCGCTTGGCGCTCGAATCAAAATCGCCAAGCCGCGCCGCAATGTCGTACCACATGTAGGCCTCGATGATGTCTTGTTCAACACCGCGACCTTTGTGGCAGAGCTTCGCAAGGCTTTTTTGTGCATCGACGAAACCGAGCTCTGCCGCAAGGCGATACCATTTCGCTGCTTCCAGGTCGTTCATCTCGACGCCCCAGCCGTTGGAGTGCATCAGGCCAAGGTTGTATTGCGCCTCGCTGTAACCCTGCTCGGCTGCCAGTCCAAACCAGTACAGTGCGAGTTCATCGTTCATTGCGACACCGAAGCCATTCGCATACAGCCGGCCGACACAAAACTGCGCCATCGCATCGCCTTCTTCTGCGATCGGCTGGCATTCGGCCAGCGAGGTCGCGTAATCGCCATTATTATAGGCGACCAGTCCTTTTTGGAGGTCGGCGCCTAGACCGACAGGCGATACCAGCAGAATCGCCAGGGTCGAGAACACTCGATTCGGATTACGCATGATGCTGCCCTCAAATCAGCGCCCGGTAAATCAAGCGGGCGGCTGCGACAATAAGGAACACCCCAAACAACAAACTCAGGCGGCGCGCGGAAAAACCGTGCGCTATCCTGGCACCCAGCGGTGCTGTCAACACGGATGCCGGTGCGATTACGGCTAGACCAATCAGGCTGACATAGCCGAGATTCCCTTCCGGTACCCGTACGTCATTGAAACCGGTGATCACGAATCCGATGGCGCCAGGCAGACTGATCACGAGGCCAAACAGCGCGGCTGTGCCGACGGCACGGTGAATGGGCTGATTGAACAATGTCAGCGTCATAACTGAAAAGGTGCCGCCGCCAATACCCATCATACTGGACGCGCAGCCAATAAACGAAGGAATCGCGAACACCCACGCTCCACGCGGGATATCGTCAGTCAGATTGCGGCTATCGGCCATGAATATCATTTTGAGCGCTACCAACAACGCCAATGACGCGAACACGATCGCAAGAACGCGGCTGTGTAATTGTGACGCGATCCATGCACCGAGCAGCGCGCCGAGGAAAACAAAAGCACTCCACCGACGGACAATGTCCAGATCTACGGCACCGAGGCGGTAATGTGCCCGGGCCGAAGACATCGATGTCGGGATAATAACCGCGAGAGAGGTTGCGACTGCGACATGCATTCGTATTGCCGGGTCAACACCCAGAATACCCAGCACTCCTTCGAGCATCGGCACAACAACGATTCCGCCGCCAATACCAAACAACCCGGCCAGTATGCCGGCGATACATCCGGTCGCCAACATTGCGGCAGCGAGGATGATCCAGTCTTCCATACGTTAGAGCCGTGTCAGGCGCCGAGCAATTCGGCGTGATGCTTGAGGTGATCTTCAATAAACGTGGAGATGAAGTAATAACCGTGGTCGTAACCTTCGTGGCGCCGAAGCGCTAACGGCAATCCACTTTCCGCACAGGCTGCTTCGAGCAGTTCCGGCTTCAGTTGCTCCTCCAGATACGCATCGCCAAGCCCCTGATCGACCAGTATTTTGCTGTGCGATGCACCGTCAAGGAAATTTCTTGCGACCTCGGCTGCGTCGTATTGCAGCCAGTTCGATGCGTCATCACCCAGGTAATAACCCAGGGCTTTTTGGCCCCAGGGGCTGTGCAAAGTCGTGCAAATTGGCGCGAATGCCGATAAAGAACTGAACATGTCGGGGTTCCTGAGCCCAACAGTCAATGCACCATGACCACCCATTGAGTGACCGGTCAAGCCGTGCCGGGCAGCATCACCCGGAAAGTTCTCAAATACCGCAGCTTGCAGCTCAGTCGTCACATAATCATACATGTGGTAGTGCTTTGACCAGGGTTCCTCAGTCGCGTTGAGATAAAAACCGGCGCCGAGACCGAAATCGTAATCGCCATCGGGATCGTCGGCGACGCCGTCGCCGCGCGGACTTGTGTCTGGCGATACGAGCATTAAACCCAGCTCAGCTGCGTAACGCTGCGCGCCGCTTTTGACCATGAAATTTTCTTCGGTACACGTGAGCCCGGACAGGAATGTAAGTACAGGTACTGTGCCGTTGGCGGCTTGCGGCGGGACGAAAACGGAAAACTGCATTTCGCAGTGGTTAACGTCGGACGCATGGCGATAGAAACCGATTTGACCGCCGAAGCAGCTGGTTTCGCTAATTGTTTCGAGTGTCATGGCGGGCATTATGCCCGTGGATCACTGTTTCTGGAATACGAGAGTGCCATTGGTGCCACCGAAGCCGAAGCTATTCGACATCGCGGTCTTGATACCGGCGTTATCTATGCGCTCGGTTACGAGCGGCATTCCGTCAAGTTCGGGATCCGGATCGTTGACATTGATCGACGGTGCAATGAAGTCGTGCTCGAGCATCAACAGGCAATGAATCGCTTCCTGCACGCCCGTCGCGCCCAGTGAATGGCCACACAGCGCCTTCGACGATCCGAAACGCGGAACGTCATCGCCAAACACGGCGCGCATTCCCTCAAGCTCTTTCACATCACCTACCGGTGTGCTGGTACCGTGTGTATTGATGTAGTCGATGGGGCCCTCGACCGTTGACCTGGCCAGTTCCATGCAACGCTGTGCACCTTCACCTGATGGAGCAACCATGTCGTAACCATCAGACGTCGACCCAAATCCAACCAATTCGGCGTAAATCTTGGCGCCACGCGTTTTGGCATGCTCCAACTCTTCAACGACAACCATGCCGCCGCCACCCGCGATGACGAATCCGTCCCGGGTAACGTCATACGGCCGCGACGCCGTCGCCGGCGTATCGTTGTACTTGGAGGACAACGCGCCCATACCATCGAACAGCACAGCGAGCGTCCAGTCGAGCTCTTCACCACCACCGGCGAAGACTATGTCCTGTTTGCCAAATTGAATCTGTTCGGCGCCGACTCCGATACAGTGTGCGCTGGTCGCACACGCCGAGGTCAGTGAATAATTGAGGCCCTTTATTTTGAACGGCGTCGCAAGACAGGCCGATACAGAACTGCTCATGGTCTTGGTCACGGCGTAGGGACCAACCTTCCTGACGCCACGATTGCGCAGAACATCGGCAGCCCGCACGATTTCCCGGCTGGAAGCGCCGCCGGATGCCGCGATCAGCCCGGTACGCACATTGGAAATGTCGTTATCTTCGAGTCCGGAGTCGTCAATCGCCTTCTGCATGGAAATATAGGTGTATGCGGCCGAATCACCCATGAAGCGGCGGACTTTTCGGTCAATATGTTCGGCTATGTCGATTTCGACTGTGCCGGAAACCTGGCTGCGAAGCCCCATTTCGGCAAACGACTCATTGGCGACGATGCCGGAGCGACCGTTTTTGAGGGAATCAAGAATTTCGTCCTGGGTGTTTCCAATGCAGGAGACCGCGCCCAGGCCCGTAACGACGACACGTCGCATCAGCTTGTCCTAGAAATCTTTGGTTGAAGTAAACAAACCGACGCGAAGGTCTTCGGCTGTATATATTTCGCGTCCGTCCACCGACATCGTACCGTCCGCAATCGCCATTACCAACCGTCGTGAAATTACGCGCTTGATGTCGATCTGAAACGTAACAAGTTTAGCTGTTGGTAGCACCTGTCCGGTGAATTTCACCTTGCCCGAACCCAGCGCTCTGCCCCGGCCCGGGCAAGGCAGCCAGCACAGATAGAAACCAACCAACTGCCACATTGCGTCCAGACCAAGACAGCCCGGCATGACCGGATCGCCTTCGAAATGACAGTCGAAGAACCAGAGATCAGGGTGAATATCGAGTTCGGCTTTGATCTCGCCCTTGCCGAACTTGCCGCCATCCGATGTGATTAGCGATATACGGTCCGTCATCAACATATTCGGTTTCGGCAGGCGCCCGTTGCCCTCTCCGAACATCTCGCCACGCCCACAGGCGAGCAATTCGTCGCGAGTGAAGGAACTCTGGCGATCGGTCGTCTCGAGCGGTGCAGGTGTACTGGTTATAGTCATAGCCCCGCAATTTTAGCGCTAGAATGACTCCAGGGCTTTCGAATACGCGCCAATTTTGGCCAAGCGACGATATTGCAAGAGAGGGCGATATGGCAGATACAGAAATATCAAAGCTGGAACAGCAGATTTTTGAACTCACCGGAAAGTTGAACGAACTGAGAAAATCCGGCGGCGGCGACGAGGTGCAAAACTATGCCTTTGCCACAATTAACGGTGACACCGATTTGCTGAGCATGTTCGGCGACAAGAAACAGTTGCTACTGATTCACAACATGGGCCAGGGATGCCGCTATTGCACGCTGTGGGCAGACGGATTCAACGGTTTCCTGAAACATCTTGAATCCGTCATATCCGTTGTCCTGGTATCAAAAGATCCACCGGAGCTGCAGCGGCAGTTCGCGAATTCGAGAGATTGGCGATTCCGATTGGCGTCCCATGGTGGTGGCGAGTACATCCGCGAGCAGACCGTTATGGAAGGCACGGAAAATATGCCCGGCGCGGTCGTCTACGAACGAGACGGAGACAAGATCACCCGCAAAAACACTTGCGTATTCGGTCCGGGCGATATCTATTGCTCGATGTGGAGCCTGCTGGGGCTCGCCGGATTGAGTGAGAGCGATTGGACACCGCAATACGCTTATTGGAAACGGCCCGAAAAAATGGACGACGGTGGAGAAAACCTGCTGGATTAAAAAACCCCCGCACTCGGCGGGGCTTCTAATTGGTCCCCGGTTCTATTTGCTATCGCGCTGAGCCGAGGGGAAGAAGCGCCTGCATTAAAGAATAAGCAAGAACCGTACCGATACCAGATCTTCAAGGAATACAGAAACCTACAGGTGCGCCAAATTGGTGCGGCCGCTTTTCTGTAAATCGAACCGACATTATTCAATTGCTAGATGGACATATTGGTAAAAATCCCCGCGGGGACTAGAATTTTGACCCATATCACGCCAAAGTAGGGCCTCGAACCGGGAGATCCACAATAATGAAAAGAATAGCAGTGACGGCCGCAATCGTATTGATCAGCTTTGTCGCGCCCGGGGCCTATGCAGGCCATGGGTATATCAGTTTCGACGACAATGGAAACATGGTCATTTCAGGCCCATTTGACGCGATCATACCGAAGCCCAAAGGTGCCAGAATCAGCGGTCCGGAAAATTCGACGCCGAGTTTTCTGGACGAAGACCTGAAAGTAACCAGGGCGGGATATTTTGCCGACGACCAATTTGTGATGGTTCAGGTTGAGACGACCAACGCAGCTGCGGGCACACTGACAAACAAGAATCTACCTGTTGTCGAGTTAGCAGGTGAAGAATTCAGAGCTCGAACCGCCTGTCTCGATATCAGTCAGGAAGAACTCGACATGGACGATGATCCCCTGTTCGAATTCATCGAGGGCCAGAATGTCCAGATCGTACCGGCCGTACAAGGCGTACAACTGTTCGTAGTAACGGAAGACGGAACGGGCGAAGGCATTATTCTGTTTTTGCGTAATGTGCCGGGTGGGTGCGATTCTGTTACGCCGGAATTCAAAGCCGATTTTTATGGGGCGTTCGACCGGTTTATTGGATCTATTCGCGACGCCAACTGATAACTAAGTTTTGTCGTAATCCAGTGTCACCGCTTCACTGACGGGGCGGGACTGACACGCGAGCACGAAACCCTTCTCG
>Ga0255048_10002347_pt1 | contig 12126 bp, 18 predicted proteins | sample JV7_2_2_MG_FD_183619 | JGI IMG/M metagenome (GOLD analysis project Ga0255048, IMG submission 183619) | Seawater microbial communities from Jervis Inlet, British Columbia, Canada - JV7_2_2 | ecosystem: Environmental > Aquatic > Marine > Inlet | place: Canada: British Columbia | collected 2016-10-06
AACGCTTTCTTTGCTGAAGCAAACCGAGTGCTCATCTAATACCCCCCATACGAGGTACAAAACGTACTGGGGCTTTTTCCCGATCTTCTTCTGCGGCTAACCTAAACTGCTCTTCGTATGTAGCTTTTAGCATGTCGATACGTGGCGCCAACTCTGGAACCTTCATAGCGATGTTGTATGCCAACCCAGCCACAAGACAGGGGAGAAAACGGAAGTTCATATCTGCCGTCTGAGCACCGGCGCCAGCATCTTCTACACGGCGCAAACGCCAGTAAACTAGCGTGTAATCATCGCTTTCCGGGACAGGCCATACATTGACACGCGGGTTGTCGCGCAGGCGTTCGATCCAGAGCTGGATAGGGCGCCCAGTGTTTGTCTTGTTTGGGATAGAAGCGTACGTACTAACACTGATCCGCGATATGGTCAGGTCCTGTTGTGTTGTACCACTTCCTGTACGCACAACCTGCTCAAGCAGATCAATAGTATCTGCCGGGAGGTCATACTGGCCTACGCCTTGTGTCAGGCTGACAGTACCCTCGTCGATGGTCCACAGGTTAATGCCGCGGTTCTGCCACTCAATAGTCATTAAGTTCATAGAACGACGTGCGGTGCGAAGGTCGTACCCAGAACGCATCTCACGGCCCGCACGTTCCCATGCTTCTTCGGCGATTTCCGTGAAGTCCATGTTAAACGCTGTGGTGCCTGATGTTGTCATTTCTTAGTCTTCCGTTTTGCAGGAGAGACCCGCCGTGGTTTACCCGCAGGTTGCCCTAATCGTTTTTTCTCGGTGATTTTCTTACGCTTTTCCGACGTACTCATCTCACCGCTGGTCTTCGGGGTTTTGCTGGACACCTTCTTCGTAGGTCTACAGTACGGCGTGCCCCGCTTCTCACCTTCTTCGCGTCCGCAAGCCTTGCCAGTGCGCACGTCTTTCCAGTCCTCTTTGAACCAGCGTTTAAGTGCTGCACCTTTCTTTGTCTTGCGAACCGCCATTACTTATTACCCCAGTTTTTAGCGCCGACTTTACGGCACTTAGCGATAGCCCCGGAAGCATAGGCGGACGGGAAAACTTTATAGCGAGACTTGACCTTGCTATAACAGGCGTCTTTCACCGACCCGCCTTTTTTGTAGCCCTTAGAGCAACCACAACTATCTTGGCGATAGTACCGACGCATTATGAGCCTTTCATTTTTACCATTTTGCAGGGGCGCACTGAACCACCGCGAGCCATGCCGCACCCGCGAACTTTACCGCCAGCTTTCATGCCAGTAAGACGCTTAACGCCCTCTGCGCCATAGTTTTCCATTGGGTCAATGCCGCGTGTGCCTTGGCTTCCGGGAGTGTTGCCAATCATCTCAGGACGCATTTTTGGGCGCATGGACTTCTTAGGAGCACCGCCGCGCTCAGACATCATCTCTTCCATGTCTTTGGGGCGCATTTTGGGGCGCATGGACTTCTTAGGAGCACCGCCAGATTTATACTTCTTCATCATTGTTCTGTTTCCTTGCAGTTGAGTTTGCATTTGAGCGCGAGAGATAGCCACCTAACAGTTCCACTTCCGTAGACTCTTATTAATACGGCTATCTGGGTCATTCGCGGTCTTGGAGCTAGTATTCTTGGCCTTCATACCCTTCATACGGGCGCAGAATGATTTACGGCGGTTACCGTCCTTGGTTCCCGCTTTCGCGTTGGGGGCAGGTGGCTTCAGATTCATACCCTGCTTCTTAGCAGAAGCGCGCCCCTTAGCATTCAAACCCCCTTCTGGGTCCTTACCCTCTTTGCGTGTCCACGCGGGTGACTTTTTTACTGAGCCACCCTTTTTGTAATAACACCGCATGAGGTTATCCTAGCTGTAAAATACTGTCATGGCGCTGATGTTGGTCATAGCCGTGATAAGTACGTCATTCTGACACCGGAGACCCCAGTCTGGAATGTTTACCGAGTGTGAGTCTGAAGCAAGGAAGTCTAGGTCAAGAACAGTCCGACCACCAGAACCATCAGTGATAGTAAGGCGTCCTGCGCCACCTGCGGTAGTCAACACCTGAACCTGACGGATTCGTGCGGGGCCAACACCAAGAGAGGCGGCAGTAGTGACTCGTTTTGACTGTACGTCTGAATTAGCCATCCGTTATCCCTTCTTTTTTGAAGGACGGCCACGCTTCTTAGCAGGTTTTGTTTCCCACGCCTCATTCACATCAGGTGTAGAAGGGTCGTCTGCTTTTAGCGTACCATCATCATTTCGAGCGCGAACTGGAACTGTCTTGATAGGAGACCCATCAGGATATAATCCTCGACGTGCTAGCTCTTCCGCAGAAGCTGGTTTGAATCTACTCATAACCTAGCTCCTTACGCTGCTGCGATTGTAGCACCTGTGTCTGAACGCTTCCAGTCTGTGCCATTAGAGAAGGCCAAGATTGCAGCGCCAGCAGCGCCATTTGAAACGTAAATCAGAGCGCCAGCAATGCTTGCAGCGGAAGGTGCAGTAGCAACTGTGTATGTTGGAACTTGAACCAGACCGACTACGTCGCCTGTAACGTCACCTGTAATATCGCCTGTGAATCCGTTCGTGGACACTACTGGTCCCGAAAAAGTCGTTGTACCCATGAGAATCTCCTGTCGGGGTAAGTGTCAGCGGCCCAATGCCACTGTCAGGGATAATAACAAAATACACCAAAACAAAATAAAAAGAAAGGGGCTACCGAAGTAGCCCCCCTCAATTCACACGGAACCCGCATGAGGGAGCATACTAGGCTCCGGGTGAACCAAAGATACCAAGCGGATCAGACACACCGAACGAGTAACGTTCGCGCGCTTTATAGCGGCTGTTACCTGTGTCGAAGTCTGCGTCCATTGAAGTAGCCATTGGAGCACGTGTGAAGTGCTTCAGACCGTTAGGAATATCTGTCATCAAGAACCAAGCATTGGTGTCTGTCAGATAGTGGTTAACGGTGTAGCCTTCAGGGATCGACCCGTTGCTGCGGAGTGCGTTCAGGTCGTTATCGGCGGTACCGACACGGCCTTCTGTCTCCAACAAGCGTGTTGCCACGAACTGCAGTGCAGGCGGAATAACCAACTTACGCGGCTGAGCAGCGATAAGCAAGCCACGCTCGTCAGTCCACTGGCTGATCTGAATAACGGCGGCTTCAAGCGAAGTCTCGTTAAGGTCAGAAGCGACTGTTGGGCGGTTCGAGTTAGTTCCGCCAGACACGAGTGGGTGGTCCGTTGCACAAAGCGCTTTACCGTCACCGTATGTGGTACCGGCAGCAAACGCATTGTTCAGGATCGAAGCGGCTTTAACCTGCTTGGTATACGCCATAGCACGAGCCAACGCTTTCGTATAACGAGCTGACAGAGAGTCATACAGGTTATCCTCGATAGCTTCCTCAGTGATTGAGAAGCCCATCGCGACGGTTTCGTGTGTATAGCGAGCAGTCCATGCTTCTTGAGCATTGTCATACTCAATTGCAGAACCTTCACCTTTAACAGGCGCTGCTGAAAAACCGGATAATTTGGTTTCCTCTTCAAATGACCGGTCTGACGACTCGGTTTCGAAGATTTCAGCGTGCTCTTCGCCATATTTTGCGTACTCCATGCCGAACAGAGCGTTCAGTCCGGGAAGGAGTTCTTTAAGTAGCTGGGCGCGTGAAATAGCCATGTTACATCACTCCTTATACGCCAGTCGTGTTGTTATACTGGTGACCTGCGTTCCATTTAACGTAGGCCTCAGTGTAACCACCCGAGCTGTTTTTCGTTTCCTCGACCAGACCAACGATGCGGAAAGGCAGAGTGTTTGTTGTTGCAGACGTATCGGAGATCGCGCCACGGGAGTTACCCGAAGTAGAATCACCTGTGTTGTCTACACCAGCGACGTTCGCACCGATGTCTGTCAGAGCCAAGTCACCGATAGTTGTACCCGAAGATACGACGGCGGCTTTGAACAACAGGTCAGTTGCGTCTGCAACGTAGGCGACGATGTCGTCTGCTGCAGTGTTCGCTGGGAATTGTTGGCTGTACAATTCATAACCCAAGTTTGGATCAGTGTATTTGCAGCCCATGAAGACACCAACAGGTGTCATTGCGGCGTCAAACGCATCGCGCTCGACAGTACCACCGGTGACAATTTTCACGGCATCCCCGAAGAAAATTGTAGTGTCATAGCCACTAGCAATCTTCATCGAACGATATACACCACCTACAAAAGGGGTCCCGCTCAACAGTTTCACCGGAACCAGACCGTAAGGTCCGCTAACAGTAGGATAAGCCATCTTTAGCTCCTATTAAGTTCCGTTACCAAATGTGACCTTCGTTTTACGCTCGTTAAAGAGCGGCATACGAGGATCGTTCTCACGCATGAAGTTGTTGTCCACCGAGTGCATCTGAGACTTAGTTTGAGTATCGTAGTATTCCGTACGCTCCTCAACCAACTCTGTAGGTGCCTTACACAGCATAAGCCCACCAATCACCACGTTATCAGCAAACCGATCGTTTTCGATTGTAACCATGGTAATTTCTGGGTGATCTGCCGCTTTCACGGGTTCCCAACCTTCACGCAGTTTCGAAGAAACGTTAGTGGCGTCGGCTTGACCTTGAGTGCTTACGCGAACCCAGTGATATGCGTACCCATCTTCAGGAGTCGGCGATGGAAGTGTTTCCGGGCGCTGCCAGCTCCGTTTACGGACGTTTTTATCGCGAGTCTCAAGCTCACGGTTGATACGATTCTCAGCCATTTTGTTTCCTCATGTCTAATGCAACCTGTTTGGCGTACTGTTGCGGGGTAAGTCCAAGCCTCTTCGCGATCTGCACTTGGGTTCTTGTTAGTGTCACCTTCTTCGGCGCAGTACTGCGCGTTGCTGGTGCCACAACCTGTGCTTTACGCTTCGGCTCCGGGGCCACCTCGACTTCTGTTTCGTCTCCCTCGAACTGATCTGGGAAGACCTGACGCATACGAGAATTAATCTTCTCGTAGTATTCACTCTCTTGAGGGCTGATGCCCTCTTTGACGAGTTTGTTATGCAGCCCCAGCGCAAAACTCGTCATCTCATCGTCTGATCCGAACCAAGGATTATCAGTTTTCCAATCCAAGGCCCGCTTGTCGACCTGTGGAGCCGGGGCGGGTGTAGATGCTTCTGGTGCCGATTGTACAGGCGTTTCGTCTTCCTGTAAAGTTGGTACCTTGATGTTTGATAGCCTATCGAGCTTAGACTTAGCATCGGAGAGCTTTTCTTGCGCTTCGAGCACAGCGTCTGCGTCTCCAGAGTCATAGGCGGTTTTATATGCAGTTTTAGCAGAACTTAGCTGCGTCTCTGCATTTTTCTTTGCCTGTGCGACAAGAGCCGTTTGACTCTTTGTGCTACTTGTTTTGAGTTTTTTATTCTCTTCCAGTAGCTGCTGAGTGACGCGCTCCAGTTCTTCTCTAGCGCGTAGTGCCTCTTCTTTTGCCCGCCGTTCGTCATGGTACCCCTTGCTGAAGTGCTTGATGCGTTTGCGAACTTTGTCAGAATAATCTTCCAGCTCTTCATCAGTAACTTCTTCAGGTGGGTCGGAGGGCTTCCGGCCACGATCTGCTTTCGGCGTATCGTCAACAACGTCCACGTCAAAATCGTCGTCATCGTCAGGTGCGGGATTCTTAGCCTTTGTCTTTGGCGTATCTTCCACGTCTACTTCGATGTCGTCCTTCTTAGCTTTGCCAGAACGATTCATTGGCTCCGCAGATGAGGGTTCAATCTCAATATCCACTGTGTCTTCCTGATCGTCAGGAAATTCGTATTCTACTTTTTGAAACGGCATTGTGCATCTCCCTATGCGCGTGTGATACCCCGAGGATCAGCCACGACTGCCTCAATCGAATCGTCATTCATCAAACGATACTCAGTACCCCCAATAGTAAACCGAGTGCCTGAGTTCATGCGGAACATCACATAATCACCTTGTTTACACCAAGGGCCATCAGGGAACCTTGCTTCATCCCCATAGGCATCATTACCCATATCCACGACCAAACCAATGATAGACATGATGTGGTCTCTGCCACGTTCAGAGTCGGTTTTGAGGATACTTGTCCCCTCATAAGTGTCCGCGACCTGCGGCAAAGCGATGAGCAGGCGGTACCCAACTGGTTTTGGCAGTTGCGCCTCAAACTCGGTTTCTTCGTTTATTTTTACTGCTGCTTCAGTCATCGTTGTCATCCATATAGTTGCGCGAGAGGTCTTCGATGTAAGATTTGCTGGCTTCGAGACCCCGAATTAAGCCAACAACTTCCCTATACTCGGCGTAGTCTTTAGGAGACCCCCCGGATAGAAAACGCTGTGCAGACGAGATTTGCTCGTCGATGTTATTTGTAAGCACGTCAAAGACGGTTTTTGCCATAGGTTATTTACCCTCTCCTCTAGGTTTTTGCTGTGTCAATTTCGCCATTTCTACGGCGGTCTTGACTTGCGCCTCGCGGCGCGCCCGGTCCATCTCCACACCTTTTACTTCGGCGTCGATGGCGAGTTCAGTTTTGTCTACGTTAAGCTCTTCAGCCTTAATCATAGCATCTGCGGCGGCTTTCGCTTTCTGCAGTTTAAGTTGCTCATTGCGCAACGCAGCGTCTGTTTGGTCTTTCTGGGACTTACGCTGTACTTCCTGCGCTTTGATCTGGAGCTCGGCCTGCTGCATCTGGATGAGTGGGTCTTTAGCCTGCTCTTGCGCTTTTTTCTGCGCAGCTTGCTGCTGATGTGCCTGCGTAAGCTGTTTACCAGCATCAGCAACCAGACGTGACAGTTGAACTTCGACTTCTTCCGGCATCTCTTCGTTTGGAGCTGGTAGAGGCGCGCCAAGACGTTCTTCGATCTGCTGGCGATACTGGAAGCCAAGGTGTTCGGCGATGTGCGCCTGCAAGGAAGCAAGAATCTGCTTTGCCTGCGGGTTTTGCCCGATCATCTGGGCGATCATGGGGTCCTGCAGGAACGCTGTATGCGTAGCAATGTGCGCTTCGTGGTCCTGATAGATAAACGCTTTCATCGGCTTGCCGATCAACGCGTCCATGTTCTCGCTGATTGGGTCTGTAGGCTTCGCATCTTCGCGGGTTGGGACAATCTTATCCGCGTTCTTGATCCCCAAGACCTCCATCATCTCACGATGCAGCATAGGCAGATCATAAATCTGAGGCGCCTGCTGAGCCATCTGGAGCACTGCTTGGTACTGGACCACCCGCTGCGCCATTGTAGAGCTGTTAGGATCGCTGACAGGGATTACATCCACCATCATATAGTCCATCTGACGAGCACTCACCTCGCCTCTCTCAGGCACGTAGGAGTACTCTGTGGGGGCGTGCTCGGCGATAATAGCCTTGAGGAGCTTAAACTCCTGCTTCATCGCGTAGTGGACGCGTGCTTGGACCGCTGCCATCGGCTTCAGGGTACGCTCGAGCAGTGCCAGTGTGGTACCAACAGGCGCGTTTGCCGACATATCCGAGATATTCAGGTCAGAGATAGCCCCGAGGCGGCGTCCTTCCTGTGTAATACGGTCTAACAACGTAAGGAGTGTTTGAGACGGCTCTTTGTACGGCAGCGTCATGATATTATCACGAATGCTACCAGATGGAACGTCTACATCCTTAAACTCACCCGGCTCGATAGGCGAATCATCGCCTTTGATGCGCAAACCACGTGTTTTCAAGCCTCCCGGTAGGTTCGACAGTGTGCCTGCGTCCACCAACTGGCGGATAAGGGCTGTTCCTGCGCGAGAATACCCCCCGATGATGTGAATCAGACCCAAACCATAGAAGCCAAAGCCCGGAACATAGGGATAATGCACGAAGAATTGGTTTTTTAGGCGTAGTGTGTCTTCTTCGTCATAGTTACGGCGTACCGCGAGGACCTCACCTGACCCGCGCTCAATCGTAACGACGTATGGCTTAGGCAATTCGTCCTCATCGTCGACTCCGGGGACGTTCATCTCCACATGACACTCGTATAGAGCGTACCGATTGTCGTCAGTTAGGTTAAATCCACCCTCTTCAGCCTTCTTCTCTTCAATATCGGAGTGGTAAGGGACAGGATCACCCAAATCTACGTCGCGGTAGAACCCACCAGCCTGCAGTTTAGCCATCTCGTTCTTAGTTTTACGCATAACATGCGTAACGCGCTCGGCTGTCTCTAGGTGACTGGCGCCATACGGCACAATCACGTCCTCTGCGGGGATGTAGATAGACACTTGACGGCCCATATTCGGGTCGAAGTACACTTTTTTGAACGCGGAACCGGCCAAACCAAGGCTGTAGAGCATCCGCTCGTGTTCAGACCGATACTCGACCATCCGCTCGGTGATCTCGTAGTTCATATCGGCCTTGACGCGCTGCGCTGCCTCGATCTTCTCTTTATTCTCGCTGCCGAGAATCTTAACTTTCACTGGTCCTGCGGCTGGAAACGTCTCAGACATGGCTTCTGCTTGGAACCGTATGGCTGATTCAGCGAGGATTGTGGAGAATACCCCACAGGCACCTTCCCACGGCTGCGTACGTTCCTCATATTTGAACCCAAGCACGTCCAGACCCTGTACGTATGAGTCCACCCAGTCCTTCCGACTGTCCATATCGGCCTCGATTAGACCCACGAGGTCGTCAGACAGCTCCTGCAGGTCACCTTCTTCCATGACGTCCGCGAGGTTAGCGTCGAAATCTGCCATGTCGCTGAGTTCGACGTCGGGAATCAGAGTGATCTCCATGTCCCCGTTCGCAAGCGTGACGGACTCTGGGTCCACAATCTCGATCTCTAGGTCAAGTTCTTGACCTTCTACTTCCATTTCTTCGTCTTCCAAACCCATTGGGGCGGAGTACATTCCTTTTTCGATAGCCATAGCCTAATCCTCAGTAGAAACCGCCCCGGCGGTGTTTAAAATATTGAACCTCTTCCGGTTCATCAGACGGGAGCCGAATAAACCCACCGTTGCGAAACCGCATCAGTGCCATCACTGTAGCATCAACGAGGTCATCATGCGACATAAACGGAAATCCAGCGATTTCCTCCACAACTTCCTCTGCCCAGCGAGTCTGTGGTACCCAACAGATACCTGATGCCACGATATCTGCAACTGAGTTTAGTCGCGCCAACTTGTCCCCTGACCCACGATGCGGTGTAAACTCCTGTACGGGCAGGCCTGTGCGGCGTAGTTCTTGGTATAGCGCCGTACCTGCACTCTTTTTCTCCACGATAAACGAGTCAGGCTCCCACTCCTGATACGCCTCCATAGACACTCGCTTCAGCTCTGGGAACTCCAAACGCTCCTTAATACTATTTAGTAGTATGATGTTGTGCGCGTTTGTCTCTTCGTTCAGGAACACACCCCAAACTGTTATGGCAGTAAAGTCAGCACGGTTATGGGTTTCTGCCGCAGCATCGAGCGTCATGATAATATACTCGCAGCGGGGTGGGTCTTCCCACTCCCATGACTGCCACCACTCCCGCTTGATAAGCGCAGCCTCCTCGGCTGTGGGTTGCTGCTGAAACTGCGCGTTCCACTGAAACACAGGCATCGACGCCTTGGTACGCTCCAGCGCCACCATGTCAAAGAACTCAGGCCATAGCGGCTTCTGCTCTACCTTCTTGGTCTTCTTGTTCGTGACTTCCAAGATAGCTGGAAACTCAACGACCTCGTACTGGTCCGACTTGTCGTTCTTCGCCATGTCACGTGTTACACGGCCTGTCAGGTCATCTAGGTGCCATCTGGTCTGCACGATAGCTACCCGGCCTCCGGGCATCAGACGCGTACGCGCACCGAAGGTGAACCACTCGTACGCCCGTTCAAACACCTCGAAGTTACCGCTCAGCACGTCTTGTTCCGAGTGCGGGTCATCCACCAGCAGCAAGTCAGCACCGCGCCCCGCGATTGACGACCCGATACCACAGGCGAAGTACTCCCCCTTATGGTTGGTGTTCCAACGCCCCGCAGACTTCGAGTCGATCGCAAGAGATACTGTGGGGAACACAGCTTTGTAGGCATCGGTGGAGATCAAGTTACGGACCTTACGACCGAAGTCTACCGCCAGATCAGTGGTGTGCGATACCATCATGACCTTCTTGTCCGGGTTACGCCCCAAGAACCACGCAGGGTAGAAGATAGACACGAGCTGCGACTTACCATGACGTGGTGGCATGTTAACACAGATACGGTCTTTGTCTCCGCGCTCGATAGCCATGAGCATATTAGCAAGGATGCGGTGGTGGCGTCCTACAATATAGTTAGGGTCCATCTTCTTGCAGAACCCCAGCAGGTCGTCGTACGCGGTCTGATTAGCCTTCCGGCTCGCTAGCTCGTCCACCATCTGGTCAATTTCGGCAATTTCTTCTGGCGACAGATCATCTAGGTTGGCGAGCAACGCCTCGATCTCTGCGTCGTCTATGTCGACCATCTTATTCATCGTCGAAGCCAAGCTCCTTATCGACGTCGATGGTCTGGCCCTCTATCAGAACTGCATCTTCTATAGGTGCTTCGGCGTGGGCACGGGTAAGTTTTTGAAGTTTACTCCGTAGCTTCTCTTTAAGGTCGTCGGTCGTCTGGTGAGTGATCGTCACCTCAGACTTCTCAACAAATAGCCCCACGTCGCTGATCTTACCGAGCAGTTCCAGTGCCTTCAGACGCACCCGAGGGTCCGGGTTCTCCGTCTCGGTGACAAGTTTATTAGTGACCAAATGCCTAACAGTCACTGCGGAGTCCACGACGCTACGGCCCCACTCGGACAATATGTTGTTTGTCTCGCGTAGCACCGCAGGGGTTAATTGCGCAGCGCGTTTAGTTGTTACGGTGTTTGATGTCTTATCAGGATTGGCGGCGTAGGACACGGCGAGGGCTGCAGCCACTTCTTTATCTTCGGAGGTGAGGTCTACATCGAGGCCATGGTCAGATAACAACGCAACAGTCTTCGCGCACGCAGCCGCGCGGTCCTTTAAGTCAAGTTTTGGTGCTCGTTTACTTAACGGCACCCCTGTCTCAGGCGTTATATACAATGTCATCTCTTATCGCAGGCTGTTGGCCGATAACACGAGTGTAGTTGTTAAAGTATGATTTCGCAAGACTCCGTAGCGCACCGAAATTTTTTTGCATGGGGGACTTATTTTTTGTACGGGGGGTGTTCCCTGTGAGCGCCGCCGGAAGTGGCGGGGTAGAAAAAGGCTAAGTACTTGTTTTTATTAGTAGCTTACTGTGCCTGAGAGTTTTGAGAGCTATTTATTCTTCTGGATTAGTATTACATAGGAAGTACAGGAATCCTAAGCTGTGAAGCGCGGGGTGGGGGCGGGGTACCCTTTTCATATCGGCGTTTTGGTAGGGAACCTATCGCGCGTTATCAGGTGATGCGTTACGTTATCAACCGTTATTATCTGGGCGTTATCTCTTGTTAGTGACGCACTAACACGTTATATCTTATTCATCGGCAGCCAATACCGGCTCCGATATAACCTGACATCGAAAGGAAACATCATGTCAAACATTACACTGTCAACCGTTATCGCAAACGCAATCACCGAAACAGTATCGCTTTCGGGCAAGGCGGACCGCAAGCTAGGTTCTACCATTGATTTGTTAGTGTCTGAAGGTATGCGATCCACTGATTTCATATCGCCTAAGTCGGAGGCGTCGACTGCATCGCCCGAGCAATTCGAAGCGATCAATACCGCGATCGTCGCGGGCTTTACCAATGCCGCGCAGCAATTGCTGGCCAAGCCAACCAAGTCGCTCGAAGATTCGGACAAAGCGGAGAAGCGGTATTGGCAGCAGCAGATCGGCGCTAAGCGCAACGACTTCAAGCGTGGCCTCGAGAAGCGCGAAGGCGCGGATGAAAGCCGCACGCCGCGACAACCAAAGTCGCCAGTCGAGAAACTGCGCGCTGCGCTCGAGACTGTTGAGAAAGTCGTGCAAGGGCACGACGCGTGGGACTTCGACGCTGCCGACTTCCAGACTGCGCTACGCAGCCTGAATCGTCTGGTCAAATGATCCGCGACATCATTGGAGTGGTGGCGATCTTCGCCACCCTCTACATCCTATTGTTTATTACCCCGTGATCTTGGCCCAACCGCTTCGGTGGTTGGGCCTTTTTTTGTGTCTCCCGTTTGGTGGTTTTTGTTAGTGACACACTAACATTTGATGCCA
>Ga0255048_10002349_pt1 | contig 12120 bp, 10 predicted proteins | sample JV7_2_2_MG_FD_183619 | JGI IMG/M metagenome (GOLD analysis project Ga0255048, IMG submission 183619) | Seawater microbial communities from Jervis Inlet, British Columbia, Canada - JV7_2_2 | ecosystem: Environmental > Aquatic > Marine > Inlet | place: Canada: British Columbia | collected 2016-10-06
GCCCTCATCGAGCAGGGCCGCCGCGAACGGGAGCACGATGAGCCAGAGCTTGACCGCGTTGGACGCAGGAATGAAGAGCATCAGGTGCGTGAGCACCAGCAGCAGCATACCCATCGCGAACAGGTGAAAGTGCGACACCTCGAGCATCCCCTGATAGGTGCGTGGAGTGAGGAAACGCTCCTCGGACCCCAGGTAGTACTCGATGACGGAGGCATACGTGAGCCCCATCTTGTTGAAGTAGAGCAGGGCGTTGGTGACCCAAAGGCCCGCAACGTAGAGCACATAGAGAACCACGATGGTTTGGAGCAGTCGGTTGCGACTCCACTCGCCTGTAACTACGAAGCGCACGGGTCTACTCGATCTCTCTTTCTTGTGGCTGGAACAGCACCTGGTGAAGAGCCAGGCCACGTCGAACGCTGCGCGTGGTGGCCCGCGCCGAGAGCGTCGCGCCGGCAATGGCGTGGATGCTTCGCTTCAGCTGCAGCTCGGGCGTGAGCCTGCGGCCGGCGAACTGCCCGATCCAGCGTTTTGGCGGCAGGTAATCCTCGGGCTCGTGAAAGGCGAGCACGCGCACCGAGCGTACGGATCCGTCGGGCGTCAGCACGATCATCAATGCCTCGGGCAGGGTGCGTACGGTGTGAACATCAATCAATGCGTAGCCCAGCAGCTCCTCTCCTCGCCAGCCGAGGTGGAACGTGACGATGCTGGAATCGAGCGGGGCCTTGGCGAGCTGCTCGACGGCGTCGACCTGTGTGGGGGTGAGGACGAAGCTTCGAGGTTCGATGCGCTCGGCTTGGGGAAAAGCGAGCGCCAGGGCCTCCTTGCGGCTGTGGTAGACGCCCGCCCGCGCCGAAGCGGTGAGCGAGAGCAGCGTACACAGCACGAGAGCCGTCGCGGCGAGGCTAGAAGACAAGTCCCATCCCGAGATTGAGCTGGTCGGCCGCGTTTCCGGAGAACGGTGAGATATTCCGGTAGTCCAGCTTGAGGACCACGTTCGGGTTCGGCTTGTACTGGATGCCGGGGATGAAGAGCCGCCTCGGCTGGGTGCGGTCCCGGCTGAAGCCGCTCGGGATCTTGTTCTGTGTGTCGAGGTATTCGAAGCGGAAGAAGGGCGTCAACGACTTCTCCGTGCCCGGGGACAGCAGCTGCATGATGTCGTAAGCGGCCTCCGCGTACCCCCCGATCATCCGTTCCGCGACGACCGTGGCCTTCATCGCCTCCGCGGTGAGCGCCGCGGAGAGCGTTCCCGCATCGCTGACGTGGGCCTCAGTATACAAACCGCGCAGCTGCAGGGGGCCCCGCTGATAGTCCGCGTGGAGCTCCCAGATTTGGGTCCGGGCAGAGGGCAAGTTCAGGCCGGTCACGGAGAGGGTTTGATCCTGGCCGGAGTCTCCCACGTAGTAGGACCCGCCCACGAGCAGGCTCGGTGAGGCCTGGAAGTCCAAGCGTCCGACGACTGCCAGATCGGTGGCCTTGGCCTCGCTGCCCTTCTGCCGCCCTCCGCGCAGACCGGAGCTGCTGAAGCCGGACGCGTCCAAACCGTTCAGTACGTACGCGCGGTAGCTGAGCGATTCACCGAAGCTCCCGAAGATACCGACGCCGTTCTCCCGCCAGGTCGAGGGGATGATCGCCCGCTCCGGCTCGGGACGCTGGGTGCCATAGTAGAAGGGAGGCTCGTGCATCTCGTTCAAGAGCCCCATCGGAACCAGGAGCAACCCCCCGCGCAGGTTGAGGCCGGGCCGATACAGGTACTCGAGACTCGCGAGCTCGACCGAAACCTCCCCCTCCTTGCTGGTGCTGGCGTGCTCGAACTCGATCTCGGCGTTGAACAGCAGCCGATCCGAGAACTTGTAGCCGGTGTAGAGGACCAGGCGCACGAAATCCGCCTCGTCCACGCCGTCGCCTCCGGCGTCCCCGATCTCGTTGCGATAGACCGCCTCGGCGTAGCCGCCGATCGAGAGACCTCGGTGTGTGCCGTACACCTTGGACGCCGCGGGGCCGAGCCCGTACGCGCTCTTGAGCTCGGGCTCCTCCGGCAGCGCGAGCTGGGTCCGTAGCCGATCCAGCTCGCTCAGAACCACGCCGAGCTGGCGCTTGAGCTCCCGGACCTCGTCGTCCCGTGCGAGCTCCCGCTCGTCGGGCCCTGCCTGCTGGGCGGGGACGGGGGTTGCCAGCAGCAGCGCCAGCGTGAGTCCCATTCCTATCGATATTCTCCTCTCCATGGTGGGTCCTCTCCTTTCTCGCGCTTCGGGGTCGACCGAAGTGCCTGAATTGGCTGATGTTGTTTGTTTGTGGGGGCCCTTTATCGCATATCTGACACATCATCAGATGATATTGATAACTAATATCAATAACGCCCTGGGGGTGCAACTGGAAGCTCGGAGCACGCGACGAGGCTCTTCTCCAGGTGGGATAATCGCTGCGCAGCATGCCCGGTCTCAATCCACAGGAGCAGCTCAACGCCGCGCGGCGCATGTCGCACGGGGAGCAGATCGCACGCATTGCACGCAAGCTTCCCGACAAGCTGGCATTCCGTTTTCTGGACCAGCGGCGCACCTTTGCCGAGTTGGACCAGCGGGTCACACGCCTGGCTCACGCACTCGCGGAGCACGGGATCGCGTTCGGCGACCGTGTGGCCGTGCTGCTGCCCAATGGCCTCGAGATCGTGGAGTCCTACTTCGCGATCCTGAGGCTCGGCGCGGTCTGCGTGCCCATCAACTCCCGGCTTGTTGCAGCCGAAGTCACGCACATCGCTCGAGACAGCGGAGCCAAGGCGTTGATCCTGCACGAGGACCTCGTCGAGGCCGGCGCCAAGGCGCGTGCTCAGCTACCCGAGCTTGGCGTCTGTTTGGTGGTCGGTGCGTCGGCCGCCGACGCTGGCGCCGACGCCGTTTGCTACGAGGAAGCGCTGGCGAACGCCTCCGCGACCCAGCTCACGATCGACGTGCCGGAGCACGCGCCCGCTTTCATCATGTACACGTCGGGAACCACCGGCCGCCCCAAGGGGGCTGTGCTGTCGCATTTCAATCTCATTCTGAACACCATGAACTCGATGATCGAGATGGGTATCCGGGGTAGCGAGGAGGTCTGGCTCTCGGGCCTGCCGCTTTTCCACGTTGGCGCGCTGAACGGGATCCTGAACTACGTGATGAGCGGCGGCACATCGATCATTCAGCCCACGGGGCACTTCGATCCCGCCGAGGTGGTGGACCAGCTCGAGCGCGAGCGCATCACGGGCGCCTTCTTCGTCGCGACCCAGTGGCAGGCGATCTGCGCACTGCCCGGCGTGCGGGAGCGAGAGTTCTCGCTGCGCCGCATTGCGTGGGGCGCCTCGAGCGCGCTGTCATCGGTTCTGAAGGCGATGGCCGAGACCTTCCCGGGCGTGCCGATGTACACTTTTTTCGGTCAGACCGAGATGAGCTCGGTGACGACCATGCTCGACGGCAAGGATGCCATCCGCAAGCTGGGCAGCGTGGGCAAGCCCGTGATCAACGTAGAGGTGCGGATCGTGGATGACGACATGCGCGATGTTCCGCACGGCGAGGTGGGCGAGATCGTCTACCGCGCGCCGACGGTCATGCAGGGCTACTGGAACGACCCCGCTGCGACCGCCGAGGCCTTCGCCGGGGGCTGGTTCCACTCGGGGGATCTCTGCCGGATGGACGCGGAGGGCTACATCAGCGTCGTCGACCGCAAGAAGGACATGATCATCTCGGGCGGGGAGAACATCTACTCCGCCGAGCTGGAGGCCGCCATTGAGAGCCATCCGGAGGTGCGCGAAGTAGCCGTGATCGCGGTGCCCGATCCCAGGTGGATGGAGACACCCAAGGCCGTGATCGTGCCCAGGGATCGCGCCCACCCGCCCTCGCCCGAGGAGATCATCGCGCACTGCGCGGCGAGGCTCGCCTCGTACAAGAAGCCGTCGTCGGTTGTCATCGCCGATGAGCTGCCGCGCAACGCGAGCGGAAAAGTGCTGAAGACCGTGCTGCGCGAGCGTTACGCGGGGGAGCCCGTCAATTGACAAGGATCCATGTAGTCCTTAGGGTGCGCAGGCACTCGAGGGAGGCGTGAGCGAATGGCACTCGAAGGATCAGACTCCCCTTTGAGCCTCCCTCGCTATCGCTACGCCACTGGCTGGTATCAGGTCGCCTGGTCCGACGATATCGCGCCGGGCACTGTGAAGAAGCTGCACTATTTCGGCCAGGAGCTGGTCGCCTTTCGCGGGGATTCGGGCCAGATTCATGTTCTCGACGCCTATTGCCTGCATCTCGGCGCTCACCTGGGAGTGGGAGGTGTGGTCAAGGGTGAGATGATCGTCTGCCCCTGGCACAACTGGCACTGGAACGGCGACGGCAGCAACGCGCTCATCCCGTACAGCCAGCAGAAGTGTAAAAAACATCTGCGGATCCGCAGCTACCCAGCGCAGGACTGGTACGGGCTGGTCATGGTCTGGCACGACCGCGACGGCGGCGAGCCCTACTGGCAGCCGCCGCGCGTACCCGAGCTTGAAGATGGGCGCTACTACCCGCTGCACCCACACGGCCGCATGCTCAACCGGGTGAGAGTACATCCCCAGATGATCGTCGAGAACGCGGCAGATCCCTACCACGTGGGTCCCGTCCACCATGGCGACGATACCGCGACCACCACCTTCGAGCTCAAGGGCCACCATCTGCACGCCACCATCGAGACCGTGTACGGGAAGGGCAGGAAGTCGTCCTGGCTCACGCCGAACGGCCCGGTGCAGGCGATCGTCACCTACGACACCTACGGGATCGGGCTCGGCTTCGTGCGCTTCCCGAGCGACGTCATTGGCAGCGTGCAGATCACGAGCCATACACCGGTCGATGACGAGTACACGGACTACTGGTTCGCGATGGCGTCCGAGCGTGAGCCGCGCGACTCTGGGGCGCAGCCCAGAGGCCGTGCCGCGCGCTTCCTGGACCTGCAACGGAACGTGATCCAGCAGGACTTCTTCACCTGGGAGAATATGAAGTACCTCGCCTCCCCGAACCTCACACCCGAGGAGGCGAAGGACTACCTGGCGCTGCGCAAGTGGGCGCGGCAGTTCTACCCGTCCGACTCACTGTAGTGCCGATCAGGTCGGGCCCGCTGTTGGGCGTTCGCGTGATCGAGGTGGCGGGCATCGGCCCTGGCCCCTTCGCGGCGATGGTGCTGGCGGATCTCGGTGCGGATGTGGTGCGCATCGACCGCGCGAGCGACGTCGGGCCGGGCGATCCACCGCTGCAGACGCGCCTGCTCGGCCGAGGTCGACGCTCGGTCGCCGTCGACCTCAAACACCCCGCAGGTCTGGGCCTGCTGCTGGGTCTGCTCGAGCGGGCGGATGTGCTGATCGAGGGCTTCCGGCCGGGCGTGGCCGAACGGCTGGGGTTCGGGCCCGACGTCTGCCTCGAGCGCAACCCGCGCCTCGTGTACGGACGTATCACCGGCTGGGGTCAGTCGGGGCCCTGGGCGGGAATGGCCGGGCACGACATCAACTACATCGCTCTCTCGGGGGCACTCGGTGCCATCGGCCGCAAAGGCGAGGCTCCCGTCGCACCGCTGAACCTGATCGGGGACTTCGGCGGCGGGGGCATGCTGCTCGCCCTGGGCGTGGTGTGTGCGTTGGTCGAGCGCCAGAGCTCGGATCGTGGCCAGGTGGTTGACGCGGCGATGCTCGAGGGCAGCGCGCTGCTCATGGCCATGACCTACGAGATGCTGGCCATGGGAGATTGGAGCGACGAGCGTGGCGAGAACGTGCTCGACAGCGGTGCCCACTTCTACGACGTGTACGAGACGGCCGACGGCCAGTGGGTCAGCTTCGGGTCGATCGAGCCCAAGTTCTATCGAGAGTTCCTGGAGGCGCTCGGGCTCGGGGACGAGGAGCTACCGGATCAGCTCGATCGCTCCGGCTGGCCGGGCCTGAAGGCGCGCGTGGCCGAGAGCGTGCGCCGGCGTACGCGAGACGAGTGGGAGCAGCGCCTGGTAGGCAGCGATGTGTGCTTCGCGCCCGTGCTGCACCCGCGCGAGGCGCCTGATCATCCCCAGAACCTTGCGCGCCGAAGCTTCATCGAGCTGGACGGTATGCGCGTGCCTGCTCCGGCGCCGCGTTTCTCGCGCACACCGGGGAGGGTCTCCCGCCCTGCGCCCCGCCCGGGCGCGCACAACGACGAGGTGCTGCGCGAGTGGGGTCTCGACGAGCTGGAGATCGCCCGCCTGCGCCGCGAGGGCGCGCTCCGGCCCTGAACCCGGCCGGGTGGAGCGCGCGGGTTCTCGCGTTCCACCCGGCCGTCCGGGGTTACTTGGACACGTTCTGCGAGCGCGTGATCAGGTCTCCGATCGTGGAGTCGAAGTTGCCGCTGTGGGCAACCAGCTTGCTCCCGGTCGCGACGCTGGTGATGAGGGCCGTGCAGCCCTCACCCGGATCGCCCATGAGTGGGACGGCCTCGTAGTCATTGGCCTCGTCGTTATTGTCGTTGTTGACGAAGGCCGACGACGACTCGGTTGTGAAGGACACGCAGTCCGGCTCGAGTACGATGTCGACGTCCAGCTGATCACAGGGCCCCTCTAGCTCGATCCATGCCTGGAGGCCGACCTCCACGCGCAGGCCGCCCGGACGGCTCGGCGCACCGATGCCCTGTGCGAGGCATTCGCACTGGCAGCTGTTCACGTGCGCCGCGTTGACCGAGCCTCCCGCGCAGCTCACGTCGTCGATCGTGCAGTTGACGTTGAGGCAGCAGTCGGCGTGGGTGATGCAAATAGCCGTGTCCTTCGGACCGGACTCGACCTGGCAGAAGCCCTCACAACCGCTCTCCTCCTGAACGAAGTTGGGTCCGCGGCTCGCGCACCAGAGGTCGCACATGTCCGAGCACTCGTCGTTGGCGTTGCAGTCCGGACCGCCTGCCAGGCAGTCCGAGTCGATCAGCCCGCAGAACGGAACCGGGTACGTAACCGGGTCCTGCGCGTTGGCGAATTCCGCCACGTTGTGATGCTGCTCCACGCGCTGATCCATGGGCGTGCCCCCGTCGCAGTCGATCAGACCCGGGGCACAGTTGAGGTCCGGCCGCGGCCGGAAGCACAGGAAGCCAATGACAGAGATGTCCTGTCCCGCGATGCCAAGGGTCTCGGTCGTGCACTCCGCGGTGCCATTAACCGGGTTGATATTTCCACAGGTGATGATGTTCGTGGAGTCGGTCAGGGCGGGGATATTGATCCCCCCGCGGTTCTCGATCGTCAGATGGCTCGCCAGCGGCACGCAGGTTCCGCCCGGGCAGAGTAGGAGGCCCGGGATCGGCGGGAAGGGTGGGAGTGCACTGGTGCAGACCTGCCCGTTTCGGTCCCCACCCTCACAGACGGCATCAGGATCGAGCTCGCTCACGTGCTCCCCGAGGAGCCCCTCCGGGACACAGATGCAGTTCAGACAGTTCTCTCCGCCCGAGCAGGTGCTGCCCGGCGGGTCACAGTCCTCCCCCACTTCGATCACGCCGTTTCCGCACACCGAAACGCCGCAGCTGCCGTTGGCAACGCCGTCATCGAACAGGTCGCAGCTGCGGTTGAGCCCGTCGAGAGCATTCAACGCCAGGCAGACCCGACACTCGATCTTCTGGTCGATGCAGGCCGCGCCGGCTCCGCCACCGCAGCCGGGGAGGAGGGCGTCCAGGTTCTGCCCGCCACACTTCTTGGCGATACCGAAATCACCGCCGCACTTCTTTTGGATCTTACCCTTGCCATCGGGAATGCTACCCGTGCCGGTGCCCAGGCAGGACTCGATGTCCGTGTCGCCTGCCTTGAGCTTGTCCTTCTTGCAGGCGTTGAAGGAAGACAGCTTCGCGTCCTGGCACTTGCCCAGCGCCTTGGCGATCGCGGCCTGGCAGCCGCCTGCGGCCTTATCCTTGGAGACGAACACATCGAGATCGGTGCCGAAGATATCATGGATCAGATTGAGATCCTTCGCTTTCATGATGTCGCCGATCGCGGCCGAGCTGGTCTCGAGGCCGGGCAGGAAGGAGGGAGCCGAGCCGCCCGAGCAGTCGGCGGTCTTGATCTTGCTGATGGCCTTGGCGACTTTGCCCTTTACATCTCCTGTGAGACACGCTTCGATCGAAGTCGTAAGTTTGCCTTTACTCCCGTTCTTGATGCATGCGGCGTTGTCGCCGGCCTGGGCCTTGGCGACCTTGGCCGCGCCCTTGTTGATCGAGTTCGCGCACTTCTGTTCTTGCTTGTCTAGCTGCGCGCTCGCCGGTCCCGCGAAGACGAACGGGGTGAGACACAAGGCCGTCCAAACGATCCCTTTTCGCAAACGGCTGGCTGATTGCATCGGTACTCTCCTTTTGAAGCTCGCTCTATCCTCTGGCTGAGCCCTCATGGCTGTGCTCTTCTGATCCGGAGGGTTGAGTTGAAGAAAACTCTGTGCTCGAGGGTTTCGATCACGCATGTCTGGAGCCTGGGCCCTGGCGACCTTCTCGATGTTCCGGTTGAGCTCGTCGATGCATTTCCGCTGCGGTTCGTTCCACGCCTGCACGTCCGCCACTCCCGTGAGGGAAAGGCGAGATCCAGCAAAGCTCCCGCTCCGAGGCCTGTGCCTCGGAGACGATCTGGTCGTGATGTGATCAACTCCTCGAGGTCGATTCTACTACGGTCCGGGGAGCTGCGGTCAACCTAATTCTGAGACGAATCCGAGGCTGGGAGTGAGTTCGGGTTGGACCGAAATTCCCGTATTTGGGTAAAAGTTCTCCCTCAGAGCTCGCGAGAAGGCCGCAGCACCGGTGCTAGCACGGGCTCTGATAGGACAGGCTGAGGATCGGGAGGCAGGCGCAGCTCTGATTCGCCAGCCGCGGCGCGTGTTTGGCGGTCCCGTTTCTCGCCAGTCGGCCTGTGCCATACTCGTCCGCGAACTCGTGGTGCACCTTGCGCTCGGCAGGATTAGCGCGCTGCCCCTGGCTCTGCTTGTCATGGCTCTGCTTATCATGACCGGATGCCTGGGCGGCTGCAGCTCCAGGGACGCGGTCGTGCTCGCGGTGGCCGCGAGCCTGCGCCACGCGATGCCCGAGCTGCTGGAGGCTTTTGTGCTGCGGGAAGGAGGGAAGCAGATCGTCGCCACGTACGGCGGCTCCGGCACACTGCGCGCGCAGGTCGAGGCCGGCGCGCCGATCGACGGCGTGGTCCTCGCGGGCGGGCCGCCAGTCGACGCGCTCATCCAGGGCGAGTACGCGGATGCGGACAGCCGTCGCGTGGTCGCGACCAACACGCTCGTCCTGATCGGGCCGCCGGGCGGCACGCCGCTCACGTTCGCTACGCTCGAGCGTCTGCCCGCCGGCGAGAAGCTCGCCATCGGTGATCCGCACTCGGTCCCCGTCGGGAGTTACACCCGCGAGGCCTTCCGCAAGCTCGGCAAGTGGGAGCCGTTGCAGGATCGCCTCGTCTTCGGCGGTCACGTGGCTGCCGTACTGGCCTACGTTAGACGCGGGGAGGTGGCGGCTGCCGTCGTGTACCGGACCGATGTGCTCAGCCTGGAGGATGTGGTCGTGCTGGACGAGGCGCGGGGCGCGTGGGCGCCGCGTGCGGAGGTTGTCGCCGCCGCCACGAGCGAGGGCGCGGCGGGCGCCCGCGTCCGGGCGTTCCTCGATTTCCTGGTGTCGGCCCCGGGGCGGGAGATTCTGGCGCGGCATGGCTTCGGAAGCCCAGCATGAACGCGGTCGAATCCTTTCCCATCGTGCTCTCCCTGCGGGTGGCGACTCTGGCCATGGGCGTCGTCGTGCCGCTGGGTATTGCGCTGGCCTGGCTGCAGGCACGGCGGCGTTACCCGCTGCGCCGTATCGTTGATGCGCTCATCCTCCTGCCCCTCGTTCTTCCCCCATCGGTGCTGGGCTTCTTTCTCGTGGTGCTGCTCGGGCGGCGTGGAGTATTCGGTCAGTGGCTCGACACGCTCTTCGACGTACGGCTCGTCTTCACGCCCGCGGCGGCGATGGTCGCCTCCTGTGTCGCCGCTCTGCCCTTGCTCGTGAAGACCGCCCAGCCCGCGATCGAGGCGGTGCCCGCCGAGCTCGAGAAGGTCGGGCGCTCCCTCGGCCTGGCCCCGCTCGCGCTCTTCTTCCGTGTGACCCTGCCGGCGGCGTGGCGGGGCGTGCTGGCCGCGATCGTGCTCGCCTTCGCGCGCGCAATCGGGGAGTTCGGCGCCACGCTCATGTTCGCGGGCAACATTCCGGGCCGCACCAACACCATGCCACTCGAAATCTTTGCCGCCTACCAGTCGGGCGACGACGCGCGCGCGGTGCTCTACGTGGTGGTGCTCACTTCGATCTCAGTGGCCGTGGTCCTGGCTGCCTCGCGCCTCGGACCGACGCAGGAGCCGCGATGAGTGCTCTCGCGCTCGAGGCGCAGCTCACGATTCGCGTGGGGCAGGGCGAGGCCAGCTTTGTCGTGCACGCCGAGCTCTCCCTCGAGCGGGGCATCCTCGTTCTCTTCGGCCCCTCGGGCGCGGGCAAATCCCTGACGCTCGAGGCTCTGGCCGGCCTGATTCCGGCCGAGCGCGGTTGGATCCGGGTCCATGGGCAGGTCCTGCTCGATCGCGAGCGGGGCATCGAAGTACCGGTGCACCGACGGCGCTTCGGGTACGTGCCGCAGCAGCACTCACTGCTGCCCTTTTGCGACGTGGCCACGAACGTCGCCTTCGGCCTACCTCGCCGCGAGCGGCGCCGCAACAACCCGCGCGTGCAGGCGTTGCTGGAGGAGTTCGGCCTCCGGCCGCTCGCGCGCGCTCGCCCGCAGTCGCTCTCCGGCGGAGAGCGTCAGCGCGTGGCTCTGGCGCGCGCGCTGGCCGTGGAGCCGCACCTGCTGCTTCTCGACGAGCCCTTTGCCTCGATCGATCACGTGGGCCGTGCGGCTCTTCACCGCATCTTGAAGACCACGCTCGAGCGGCACCAGACGCCCGCGGTCTTCGTCACCCACGACCCCGAGGAGGCCGCGACTCTGGGGGACCGCGTGGTGTGTTTCGAGCGCGGCCGCACCACCGCCACGGGCTCGCCCGAAGTGCTGCTTCCGGGCGCGCAGCCCATCGTGGTCCGCGGCACACCGGTCGAGACCTGCGGCCGAATGCCCGACGGTCGGGTGCGGATTCGAATTCAGTCCGCCGTCGTGGAGGGCCCCGCCGCCCTGCTCGAGAAGGGCGAGGGCGGCGAGCTCAAGCTCGAGCTGAGGCAGCGCGCCCCCGAGAGCGAGAAGCCCGACTGAGGCGCTCCCCCAGGGCGGGGGCTACCTCGGTGCGCTGGATCTGCGCGATCCCGCCCGGATGCTCAGCGAGGGCGAGCTCTAGGCCTGGGAGAAGCGCTTCGCGTAGTCCACGCTGAGCCAGCGCTCGGGGACGATTCGTACCACGAGGTCGCCCTCGGCTCGGTCCCCACGCGTGGCTGCCAGGTAGCCGTCTCCGCCCTCACGCCCGAGATAGCGCTGGGCGATGGGCCGAACGTCCTGGTCCAGGTCTGCCTCCTCGAGCGCGACGATCGGGCCCTCGACGCTGACGTACTTGTAGGGGAGCTCCTCGGTCTGCACGAGGAAGCTCACGCGCTTGGCGCCGCGAAGGGCAGCCGCCTTGCGAGAGGTCTTGCCCGTCACCAGCACGATCTCGCCGCCGGGCTTGTACGAGTACCAAACCGGACAGGTCAGAGGACCGCGCTCGCCGTCGGGAATACTGATCACGCCGATATGAAGTCCCGCCAGGAAGGCCTCGCGCTCTTCCGTCGTCATGTTGAGCGACATCACTTTCTCCTCTCCTGCGCGGATTCTACCACCTCGTCATCGGGCAGAGTGTACGCGATCACGTAGTCGCCGAGCTTCGAGCCAATACGCGAGTGGCCGCCCGGAGCGATCACGAGGTATTGCTTGCCGCCGGGCCGGAGCTTGTACGTGATCGGTCCGCTGTGCACGCCCGCTGGCAGCTCGAAGCGGGCCAGTACCTCGCCGGTGCGCGCATCGTGGGCGCGTAGCCGACGATCCGGCGTGCCCCCGTGGAAGACGAGCCCGCCGGCGGTGACCAGCGCGGGTCCCAGGTTGATGAGGCCGCGCACGCCGTTCTCGTCCTCGCCGATGGGCACCTTCCAGCGGATCTCGCCCTGGTTCAGGTCG
>Ga0255048_10002351_pt1 | contig 12115 bp, 14 predicted proteins | sample JV7_2_2_MG_FD_183619 | JGI IMG/M metagenome (GOLD analysis project Ga0255048, IMG submission 183619) | Seawater microbial communities from Jervis Inlet, British Columbia, Canada - JV7_2_2 | ecosystem: Environmental > Aquatic > Marine > Inlet | place: Canada: British Columbia | collected 2016-10-06
GAGGTTCCTGACTGTCCGAACGTTGAGCTTGCTGAGATTCGTGAGTGGTGGCAGGCGTTTTGGTCGTCTGATTTGGTGGCGGTTGTTGGCGCGGATACGGATATTCCGGCGGTGCGTCGGTTGGCGACGTTGCTCGATTTGCGTGAACGGGCGTTACGTGCGGCGCAAGAGAACATGATGATTGTTGGTTCCACCGGCCAGATGGTCGAGAACCCGTTGGCTAAAGCGATGTCGCGGTATGACGTTGAGATCCGCAATTTGGAGGATCGTTTCGGGTTGACGCCGCGGGCTCGGTTGAATCTTGGGGTGCAGTTGGGTCAGGCGCGCAAGTCGCTTGAGGACATGATGAAGGTGACGCGTGACGACGACGAAGACGCGGGACCAGGAGTCATCGACATCTAAGCATCCCAGCATCGGCGAGTTCGTGTTGGCGTGGATGCGTGACAAGTTGGTGCACGCCGAAGGCGATTTGTACGGGAAACGGTTCGAACCGCCGGCGTGGTTGTGCGAGGCGGTCAATCAGACGTACCGGTTCGATCGTCACACGTTTCGTCGTTTGGTTGACCGTGTTGTGGTTGGTTTGCCGAAGGGGTGCGCGAAGACTGAGGGCGCCGCAGCGTGGGCGTTGGCTGAGTTGGCTGGTCCGGTTGTTGCCCATCCCGGCGTCCTCGAGGGTGAGTGGCCGTTGCTGCGCCAGTCACCGAACGTGCCGGTTGGCGCGGCGTCGTATGAGCAAGCGAGGTTGTGTTTCGGGGCCGCTGCGGTGATGGTCAAAGAGGGTGAGCTAGACCCGTGGTGCGAAGTGTTCGAGAACCGGATTCAGTTGGTGGATCGGCCGGGTCGTTTGTATCGGATTGCTGCTGAGGCTGGCACGCAGGATGGTTCGTTGCCGACGGCGTTTGTGGCTGACGAGGTCCATGAGTGGACTGGTCGTAAGCGGCGTGTGCATACGGTGGTTGGTAATTCGTTGCGTAAGCGGGCGTCCGGTCTTGAGATCAACATTTCGACTGCCGGCGACCCCGACACTTCGGATCTGTTATTCGAGCTGTACGAGTACGGTCGGAAAGTCAACAGCGGCGAGATTGACGACCCGTCGTTTCTGTTCATTTGGCAAGCGGCGTCGGACGGTTTCGATTTGTCGGACCCTGATGAGTTGTTGGCGGCGACGACGGAGGCGTACCGTTTGGCGCCGTGGATAGACCCGGAGCGCATAGCGGGCCGGTACTCGCAGATCCCGTCGCACGAGTTCGAACGGTATCATTTGAATCGTTGGGTGACGGCTGGTAGGTCGTGGCTCCCGCCTGGAGTCTGGGACGGCCTCACGGCGGCGGGCCGCGACGTACCAGACGGCACCCCGATAGTCATGGGCTTCGACGGATCCTACAGCGGCGACAGCACAGCGTTGTGGGGTTGCACGTTGGATGGCCATTTGTTCAAGGTGGGTGTGTGGGAGCGGCCACCGAATGCGAAGGATTGGCGGGTTCCCCGTAACGAAGTTGACGCTCGTGTTGATGAGGCGTTCCAAACATGGGACGTGTTGGAGTTGGCGTGTGACCCGTCGCGGTGGACACTGTTTCTGGATGAGTGGGTTGACCGGTACGGTGACGATCGGGTGTTGGAGTATCCGCAGGCGCGGCCGAAGATGGCGCCAGCGACCGCGAAGTTCTACGACGCTGCAGTCAACGAGCTCTTAACGCATGACGGCGACGCGTCTCTGGCGCGGCACGTAGCGAACGCGACGATCAAAGAGTTCCCTGGCGGGTATGTGTTGCAGAAGGACCATCCTGATCGGAAGATTGATGCTGCTATCGCGGCGGTGATCGCGTATGACCGTGCGACGTGGCGACGCGACGAGTCGACCGTTGATGTCCAAGTGATGATCGTTTGACCCGGAGGCTTGTTGTGCGTGCCGAGTTGGTTGTTGGTGTGGGCGCAACCTGGATCGTCGCCGGGGTGGCGTTCATTTTCTGGCCTGCCGCTTTGATTCTTGCTGGTGTGGGCGTCGTCGGTTTCGGCTTGTTGCATGATTTCGGAGATGGTGAATGAACCTGCTTTCAAGAATGCGCCGCGCCGCCGAAGAACGAGTCGGGCTACTCGAAATCTTCCCGACCTGGAAGGGCAACACTGAAGGCGCCTTGTCGGGGAACCGTGGCGCGTTCCTGGCGTCCCCGATTGTTCACGCTGTGATTATGGCGCGCATCAAAGTGTTCGCTGAAGTGAATTTCACTTGGCGGAATCTGCGCACAGCGAAGACGTTCGGGACGGAAGGTTTGTCGTTGTTGGAGCGTCCGTGGCCGGGCGGCACCGCGACCGAGTTGTTGACGCGCATGGAGATGGACGCGTCGCTGTCGGGGAACGCGTATGTCGCGAAGGTGACGAGCCGCGACGGCGCGGTCAGGCTCCAAGTGTTGGACCCTGAGCGGGTTGACGTTGAGTCGAACGGCCGCGAGAAGGTTGGTTATGCGTGGTGGCGGGACGGACGTGGGAACGGGAGTCCGGTGCGCCTGCTTCTTGACGAAGTCGCTCACTGGGCTCCCATCCCGCATCCAAACAAACAGTTTTTAGGTGTCGCCTGGGTCGAAGCTGTCCTTGACGAAATCCGCAACGACCTTCGCATGACACGCCACCAAGGCAAGTTCTTCGAGAACGCGGCGACCCCGAACATGTTCGTCAAGGTCGAAGGCACCATGAGTTCTGACGGACGCGAGATCCTGCGGTCTGAGCTTGCACGCAGGTACACGGGCGTCGAGAACGCTTACAAGACGTTGGTCATGGACCAGGGCGCCGACTTGAAGGTCGTTGGCGCCGACTTCCATCAGATGGATTTCATCAACGTACAGAAATCAGTTGAGGGTCGTATCGCTTCGGCCGGTGGCGTCCCGCCGATCATCGTGTCGTTCCGTTCAGGACTCGACGCTGCAACGTATTCGAATTATGGGATGGCGATGAGGAGCATGGCCGACCACACGATACGACCCGCCTGGAACAGTGTGTGCGCCGCGTTGGGTCAAATCGTGGAAGTGCCCGGCGGAACCGAACTGTGGTACGACGATTCGCACGTCGCAGCGTTGCGACAAGACGCGAAAGACGAAGCCGACATCAAGAAAACGAACGCGCTCACACTCGAGGCGTTGCTGCGCTCAGGGTGGACCCCCGAAACATCACTAGAGGCCGTGCAGTCTGGCGACATGACTGGCCTGCAACACACCGGTCTGATGTCAGTCCAGTTGTTGCCTCCGGAAGATTCGCAACCCGACGAACCAGGACCCGACGAACCAGAGGAAGAAGAATGACGATTCCCCATATTCCCGAAGGGGCCGACGAGTACCGGGCATCCCCCAATATGGGGACCGCCGACGACGGCAACACACTCATCGGCCACGCCGCCGTGTTCAATCAAGACACGCTCATCGATTCGTTTGAAGGCAAGTTCGTTGAGCGCATCGCGCCTGGTGCGTTTACGAAGACGTTGAAGCAGCGCGGCGACAAAATCAAGGTTCTGTTCAACCACGGCCACGACCCCAGCATCGGGGAAATGCCGTTAGGGAAGGCGCGTGTCATCGAACAGGACGAAATCGGGTTGCGTGTGGAGGTTCCGTTGGCTGACACTGATTTCAACCGGGAACGCATCCGACCGTTGCTGCGTGATGGTGCGTTGGATGGCATGTCGTTTCGTTTCTCGGTGCCGGTCGGCGGCGACGTGTGGGACGACGAAGGCGACGTACCGGTGCGGACCGTCACTGAAGCGAAGCTGTTCGAGTTCGGGCCGGTGACGTTCCCGGCATACGACGGCACTGATGTCGGGTTGCGTGCCGATCCGAGGCTCGAGGCGTTTGTTCGCACAGAGTTCCCCCACGAAACTATAGATTTGGTTGAGGATGTCGCCGAGGCGCGCGACACCCCCGATACAGAAACGGTTACCGAACCGCGTGAGCACTCGGAGCCGTTGGAAGAAGTCGCAGAACCGCGCGAGCACTCTGCGCCAGACGAACCGCGGAAGCACTCATCTGATCTCGAGGACCGCATCGCCCAACTCACCGAACGTGAACAGTGGCGTCTAGGTCTCATCGAAATGGTAAGGGACGTAGGAAATGACAGATAAGGACGGCTTGTACCCTGAGGGGTCAGAGCTTTCATACAAGGCGGTCGTTAACCGCCAGAAAGACGTCGGCGATGAGATCCGCCGCGTCGCAGGCAAAGAAGTTATCAACGTCGAGGATGAGAAGTTCCTGCGTGAACTCGAAACCGAGTTCGAGACGCTCGACACTCAGAAACGCGATCTTGACCGGGCGGCTTTGGTTGCCAGGGTCGACGCGGCTACCGGTCGCGACATCGTTGCTCACAAAGGCAACCCGACGCCATCGTTGGATGATGACCCTGTTGGGGAGCCGCGGTCCGTTGAGGACTTCCGTGGTAAGAATCCTTGGGACCTGTCTGAGGTGCGGACGTTCAACCGTTCGACCGAAGAGGTCGCCGGTGAGCTCAGGTCGCGGGCCATGTCCGCTATCGAAGAGATGCCCGGAGCGAACGACGGTGTCCGCGAAACAATGGCGAACATCATCGACGAGTTCGACAACGACAAGGGCGATTTGGCGAAGCACGCTTTGCTGACCACGTCACCCGCGTACATGCGTGCATTCGGTAAGGCAGCTAAGGGTCTGGCGAACACGTACACGCCTGAAGAGGCCAAGGCCGTCGAGCGTGCAATGTCGCTGACAACCACCGCCGGTGGATTCCTCATACCGGAACAGCTTGACCCTGTCGTGATTAACACGACTAATGGTTCGTTGAACCAGATCAGGTTGGCCGCGAAAGAGGTTATCGCTACGGGTAACGTTTACAACGCTGTTTCAGCGGGTGAAACGTCCTGGAGTTGGGCGACCGAAGCAACGCAAGTTAGCGACGATGCGAGCACATTCGCGAATCCGCAGATCACCGTGCATCGTGGTGAGGGCTATGTGCCTATCAGCCTCGAGGCTTTGCAGGACGAAGCGAACGTGACTGGTGAGGTCGCGAAGTTGATGGCTGCTGGTAAGGACACGTTGGAGTCAACAGCGTTCGCTACCGGTTCTGGTTCGGGTCAGCCGTTTGGGATTATCACGGCGTTGAATACGATCAGCGCCTCGATCATCGCGAGCGTGACCACGGATACCTTTGGTCTACCGGATCTCTATGCGTTGGACGAGGGCCTTCCGGCCCGGTTCCGCGTGAACGGTTCGTTCTTGGCTAACCGCGCCATATACAACGACATTCGGCAGTTTGATACTGCTGGTGGTGCTGGTTTGTGGGAGCGTTTGCCGAGTGATGTGCCGAATGCTCTGTTGGGTCGGCCTGCGTATGAGGCTGAAGCGATGGACGGGGTTATCAGCACTACAGAGGATTATATTTTGGTCTTCGGTGACTTCAGTCACTACGTGATTGCTGATCGCATTGGTACAACTGTGGAATTCGTTCCTCAGGTCTTCGGTGCTAACAACAGGCCAGTCGGACAAAAGGGCTGGTTTGCTTGGTATCGTACAGGAGCAGACGCCGTGGCTAACGGTGCCTTCCGTCTCTTGCATTCGACATAAGTTGACTCTTAAGAGTTGACTGTTTGTGGTGTAAAATGGGGGGTGTAACAGCCCCTCATTCGCCACACAAGTTATTGACCCCCGCGCCATTGGTGGTGGCCGGGGATCGTGGACGACACCTAACCAGGAGGCATCGACATGATGAACTCTAGCAAGGACTGCAAGGCCGACGGCTGTTCCAGGCGGGCTGTGAATTTGGGCACCGGATTGTGTGTGCCCTGCTACCAGTCAAGATTGGGTCGGTTCTGCACGATGACTGGTTGCTCTAGCCCGCAAGGTGCTGAAGCCGGCACGTATTGTTCGATGCATTCTCGCAGAGTCGCGAGGACCGGAGGGTTGGGTTCAGTGCGGGGCCGCGACGACAAGGTCACTGCTCTTGGTCGTGTTTGCTCGGGTTGCGACGTTTACAAACCTTGGGGCGCGTATTCTCGAGATTCCCGAAGCGCCACCGGCCACCAGGCCCAGTGTAAAGAGTGCCGCAGCGTTAAGGGCCGTGCCGACCACCTGATGAACACCTACGGGCTCACCGTCGCAGTCTGGGACGCGATGTTGGAATCGCAGGGTGGGCGGTGCGCCATTTGTCGAACCGACACACCCGGCGGGACACACAAGCAATGGGCCGTTGACCACGACCGAGATACTGGTGTCGTCGGTGGGTTGCTCTGCTTTTCTTGCAATATAGGTATCGGGTATCTGCAACATGATCCTGTCATCTTGCAAGCGTCGATTGTCTATATCCGTAAACGCAATCAGTTGCGTCTAGTCGAGAGGCTGTAAATGTCTAAGCGTTTTCTTCCGCGTGATCCGTTTGCTTTGAGGGTGGGTGGTGTTCGTTACATTTTCAATCCGGATTATGTGGCTCCTGATGGTTATCCGGGTTATGTGGAGTTGCCTGCTGGGTTGAACAGGATGCAGCGTGATTCGTTTTACTCGTTTGAGGCTGGTCCGGATGATGGGGTTGAGTTGGAGGTTGTTGAGTCGGCTGTTGCTTCGCCTGGTGGGGTGCGTGCTGTGAAGTCGCGGGCGAAGCCGAAGGTGAAGAAGGTACCGAAGGCTCCGGTTGAGTAGATGGTTGTTGAGGCGCAGCCGGAGACGGTGGTTATCGGGTATTTGTCGAGTGGTGTTACGACGTTGGCGTTTACGCGGTCGTTGACGGATTTGACGTCGTACATGTTGATGGGTGCTGTGGAGGATCCGCAGTTCCCTCAGTTGTTGGGGGTGTTGCCGAAGCAGTCGGGGCCGATGATCGCTTCGGGGCGGAACAACCTGGTTCGACATTTCATGTCGACTGGGGCTGATTGGTTGTTCATGTTGGACGACGACATGTCGTTTGGGCCGGACGCGTTGGATTTGTTGTTGCGTGGGGCTCATCCCGAAGATCGTCCGATTGTTGGTGGGTTGTGTTTCGGTGGTGGCCGTGATGGCTGGTTCCCGACGCTGTTCCAAATGGACTTGGAGACGGGAAACCTGATTCGTTTAGAGGACTGGGGCGACGGGTTGCTGCCGGTGGACGCGACTGGTGGCGCGTGTTTGCTGATTCACCGGAGCGTGTTCCTGAAGCTGGCTGAGAAGTTTGAGCCGCCGTGGGAGTGGTTCCAGGTTTTGAAGCTGGGCGACAAACCAACGGGTGAGGACATCACGTTTTGTTTGCGTGCCAGGGCCGAGGGGTTCCCTATTTACGTGAACACGCTTGTCGAGTTCGGGCACATGAAAATGGTGGAGATTAATCGGGCGTATTGGGATGCGTGGACGAAGTCGCACAGGTTTGTTGTGACTGGCACGGGTCGTTCTGGTACGGGGTTTATGTCGAAGGTGTTGTCTACTGCTGGTGTGCCTTGCCATCACGAGAAAGTGTTTGGGTATGACGGGCCGGAGTGGGGTTGGCGTCGCGGCGATTCGTCGTGGATGGCTGCACCGTTCTTGGACGGTTTCGATGGGTATGTGTTGCATGTGTTGCGGGATCCGTTGCGGGTCGTGAACTCGTTCGTTGGTGTGGGGTTTTTCGACGATGATCCGGCGGCGGTGCATGTTCCGTATGTGGAGTTCGCTAAGGGTTGGGCGCCTGAGGTGTGGGAGCTTGGGTCGCCGGTTGAGCGGGCTGTTGCTTGGTGGGTTGTGTGGAATGAGTTGATTGCGCCGTTTGCGGATTTGTGGGTGCGGTTGGAGGATGTGACGGGGGTGGATTTGGTTGGTGTGGCGCGTGCGGCTGGGGGTTTCCATTCGGGTTTGGATTTGGAGGCGGCGATCAGTTTGGTGCCGACGGATGTGAACAGTCGTGAGGCTGCCGGGTTCGGGCCGTCGTCGTTGGGGTGGTGTGATTTGCCGGCGGGGGATTGGTTGAACCGGTTGAAGGTGTTGGCGGTCGAGTACGGGTACAAGATCGAGTGAACACGGTTTTGGTTACTGGCGGGTCAGGGTTTATCGGTCAGTACGTTTGCCGGGAACTTGACTCTCGAGGTTATGTGCCTGTGGTGTTGGACCGCCGCGGGAACCGGGACGCGTATTGGGAAACGATCCTTGGGGACGTCAGGGATGCGACTGCGGTGACTGAAGCGGTGGCGCATGTCGACGGTGTGGTTCATTTGGCTGCCGTGTTGGGTACGCAGGAAACGATTCACAATCCGATGCCCGCTGCGGAGACGAACATTCTTGGTTCGTTGAATGTGTTCGAGGCGGTGGCTCAGTACGCGATGCCGGCGGCGTACATTTGCGTCGGGAACTGGTGGATGGAGAACACGTATTCGATTACGAAGACCGCTGCGGAGCGGTTCAGTCGAATGTTTAACTCGTATCGGGGCACACAGATAGCGGCGGTGCGTGCGTTGAATGCGTACGGGCCAGGTCAGGCGTTGCCGGCGCCGTGGGGCGCGGGGAAAGTCCGCAAGATCATGCCGACGTTCGCTGCGTTGGCGCTGTCGGGCGAACCGATAGAGATCTACGGTGACGGCACTCAGATCATGGACATGGTTCATGTCGCTGATGTGGCGCAGATTATGGTCGATGCGTTGGAGGCGGGGCCGCATCCTGGCGGGTTGACGTATGAGGCTGGTACGGGTGTGGCGTTGACGGTGACTGATATCGCTGATGTGGTTGCTGCGGCTGCCGGGTCGAGCCGGGATCATCGGTTTGTGGCGATGCGTCAGGGCGAACCGGAGGGTTCGACGGTGTTGGCTGATGTGTTGTCGCTGGGACCGTTGGGTTGGCGTGGCGACGATTTCACTTCGCTTGGTGACGGTGTGGGCGAAACGTTGGATTGGTTCCGCCAAGTGCTGTGAGGTTGCGTCGTGCATCGTGGCTACAAGATAGTTGCGTGCATCCCGGCGGGTCGGATGGCGATGCTGGAACCGAACCTTGCGCTGCTACGAACTCAACAGGGGTTTCTTGATGGGGTGTTGTTGTGGGTGAACACGGACGTCCACCACGATTTGGTTTGGATGGAGGCGCAGCGTGACGGGTTTGTTTGCCCTGTTCCGTTGGATGATCGGGAACCGCCGCTTAAGCCGAAGCAACTCAACACGGGCCGGTTCTACAAGTACACGACAGACCCGGACACCATTTATGTCCGATTCGACGATGACATCGTGTGGCAGCATCCCGACGCTTTGCGGAACCTTGTCGACTTCCGCATCGACCACCCCGAATTTTTCGTGGTGTTCGCGAACATTTGGAACAACGCGGTGTGTTCCGCGATCCAGTGGCAACGAGGCACCATACAGTTACCCAGAGGGCACCGGATCAGTAAGCATTGCATGGATCCGGTGGCGTGGGGCGACGGACGATTCGCTGTCAACATCCACGAGCTGTTACTTGACCGGATAGACGCTGGGACTACTGAAGAGTTGTTCTTTCCGTCTGAGGTGTTGGAGACGGTCGATGGGCGCCCGTTGCGGTTCTCAGTGGGATGTTTTGCGTGGTTCGGTTCAACATGGGCCGAATTCGGTGGCGAGCTCGACGGATATGAGGAAGAGTCGTGGATCACCGGCGACTACCCGGAAACGCATGATGTCAAGAACGCTATTTGCGGCGACGCTCTGGTCGCACATTACGCGTTCTTTAAACAACGCGACGCTTTAGCGGGCACGGGGATTCTGGACCGGTACCGGGTCATCGCGTACGACCGGCTGCATGATGAGTATTACCGGCTGTTGGGACTGGCCGAATCGTGGACGCCGTTCAGGGTAGGTCCGTGGTGGGAGTGATACCGCGTCTGGTGCACAGGTTGTGGTTCGGTCCGCGTCCGATGCCTGACGTGTACCAGGAGTTCGGTGCTGGTTGGGTGAGGTTGAATCCTGGGTGGCGGGTCCACGATTGGGGTTACGAGGATTTGCCGGTGTTGCGGAATCAGTATTTGTTTGGTCGGTGTGGGGTGACGTGGGGTGGCGTCGCTGGCGGCGGCAAACAAGCCACGGCACGGCAAGTCCAACAAGCCGACATCGCAGCGTATGAGTTGGTGGAGCAGTTCGGTGGCGTGTACGTGAACTGCGATTTGGAGCCGCTTGAACCGTTGGATGGTTTGTTGGATGTGGTGGCTGGTCGAGCGTTCGCTGTCCGGTCCCCGCATCGACGCTATTTGAGTAACGCAGTTTTGGGTGGTCCGTCTGGTCACGGGTTTTGGTCTGCGGTTGTGGATTTCTTGCCGACGATGGTCGCTGCGTCGCCGGCGAAGGCGATGAACAAGCAGACGGGCCCTGCGTTGTTGACGGAGGTCGCGGCTCGGGTTGGGGTGTGGCCTGACCGTGACAGTGACGAGTTCGTGGCTGTCCCTGATGGGATGTTTGGTGTGGCGGTGCACCGGTGGGGTCATCGCACTCCGGATGAAGTGTTGTGGCCGGGTGAGGTGGCGCAGCCGGTAGTGGAGCCGGTGTGGGTTTCGAAGAGGTGGGATTCTGATGAGTGACGATGTTTCTGATGACGCTGATGAGCCTTACGTTGAGATGACGGTGACTGGTGGCAGTTTGACGTTCGTGGTGGCGAACCCGAATTTCGGGGACACGTCTGAGGATTCGTCTTGGTTTGATTTGTTGTCGAGTGCGGTAGGCGCCTGAAAACAAGAAGGTAGGTTGGGATGGCTTCGGCTAATGATGTGCAGTCGACTGCGCAAACGGACACGTCGTTGGTGGCGGCGCCTGGCGCGGGTTCTCAGATCGCGGTGACGTCGCTTTACATTTCGACGGACACGCAACAGACGGTGTCTCTCGAGACGGGGAACAGCACGTTGCGTTGGCGCCAATACTGTTCCGCGAACGGTGGCAGCGTCGCGAATGTCGGCGATTCGGTTAAGGATGAGTTGTTTCGGTGTGCGGATAATGAGGCGTTGACGTACACGTCGTCGGCTGCTGGGAACATTTTCGTTTCGGTCCAGTACCGGGTCGTTGTTGTGACGGTGCCTGAGTAATGGCGACGCTCGGTATCCGAAAGACATCGTGGCAGGGTTTGTCTGCCCGCAATAAGAAAATCATTCGCCACCTGGGCGATGTGCTGCAGTTGGGTGTCCCGGCGGAATATGAGACGCCGGGCGGGGTGCGTTGGTTCATTTTCGACGACTGGCGGTTTAAGGCCAGGGTGGTCGCATATTTTGGTTGCGCTCTTGCGAACCTGTCGGATGTGCCTGCGGGATACACGGTGCCGCAAACAGACGTGCTCGATTCGGATGGGAATGTGGTTGGGACGGTGGATAATTTGCCGCGGTTGCGTCGGGACATCAAAGCGTTCTGCGAGTCGCCTGCGCGGACGAATCCGTTGGTGTTGCCGCGGGATGTTTCGTTTTCTGATGGTGGGAATCCGTGGCAGGAGATTTTGGATGCTCAGGGGACACCGGGGGCGGTGCGCATGGGGTCGGGCGTTCCGGCTAGTTGGTCGCCGGTTGAGGTTGGTGGACCATGAGCTATCTGCACTTGCCAGGGGTAGCTGGAGAGTATGCGAGCACACCTGACGCTGCCGCGCTGGATATCGTTGGTGATATTTGGTTGGCCGGGAAGTTCGCGCTGTTGGACTGGACGCCTGCGGCCGACACGACGCTGATCGCGAAGTGGGAAGACACTGGCGACGAACGGTCTTATCGTTTCATGGTCGACACGACTGGCGTGTTGCGAATGTCGTGGTCAACCGACGGAGCCGCGGGCACTGTCGTTTTGTCTGATTCGACGGTCGCGCCGACGGTTTCTGATGAGGCTGAGTTGTGGGTCGCTGGTACGTTGGATGTGTCGAGTGGTGATGTGAAGTTCTATTCCGGCGGGACCGGTGCAACTCCGACGTGGGCGCAGCTTGGTTCGACCGTCGCGGGCGCGGGCGCCACGTCTATCTATTCCGGTACCGGCGTGCTCGAGGTCGGGACTGATAATACGGGTACGGCTCAGTTATTGACCGGTGAGGTTTACAACGCGCAGGTTGAGAACGGTTACGACGAAGGTGTCGGGACATTGGTGTTCGACGCTGATTTCACGAACCGGACCCAGTCAGAAGTCGAGGCGACAACGTTCACTGAGGACAGCGCGCAGGCGGCGACGGTGACGTTGAATGGTGACGAGTGGGCGTATGTGGAGCCG
>Ga0255048_10002352_pt1 | contig 12108 bp, 6 predicted proteins | sample JV7_2_2_MG_FD_183619 | JGI IMG/M metagenome (GOLD analysis project Ga0255048, IMG submission 183619) | Seawater microbial communities from Jervis Inlet, British Columbia, Canada - JV7_2_2 | ecosystem: Environmental > Aquatic > Marine > Inlet | place: Canada: British Columbia | collected 2016-10-06
GCGGGCTTGTTTTTTGTTCATACCATGTCGCGGGGTATCCTGCTTTCGGTATTGCCCCTGCAGGCGTTTGCAATACTCGGAGATGCACAACTGACCAGCACCCTGTATTTTGCAATCAGCGTGGGCGGCATCCTCGGGTCACTGGTCATGCCGGTGGTCATTCAGAAAATTGGCAATTACCGTTCCTTTCTGGTGGGTTGCGTGGCCATGCTTTTCTCATCGGCCTTGCTCTCGTTTGATCAGATTATTTATTTCTCGATTGGCCTGTTCGCCCATACCTTTGCGATCGCGGCGGTAGAAGTCTCGTTAACGCTTTACGTATTGGCAGAGGTTCCGCGTCGTGACATGACGCATTTTGAACCGCTGCGAATTCTGTCGTTGGTACTGGCACTCACTATTGGCCCATTTCTTGGCGTATTCATGGAGGAGAAACTTTTTCATTACCTCCCTTATATCATCTGTGCCGTATTCACCCTGCTCGCGATTATCTACTTCCGCTGGATTGGATTGCATCGAGTCGATGTACTAGGTACCGATACCAAAGACATGAATCCCGTCAATATTATTCGCCGCTTCATTGCGCAACCCCGGCTCAGGCTCGCCTATGGACTCATTCTAGCGCGCTCATCCTGGTGGACGATGTTTATTATTTACATGCCGATATACTGTGAGCAAACCGGCCTCGGAGAGCTTACCGGCGCTGCGATAGTTTCGGTCGGAACCGCGTGGACATTTTCTGTACCTTTCTGGGGCTGGGTGGCGCGGCGATATGGTATTCGTGCGCTGATGCAAACTGGGTTCGCGGTGACAGGCATGCTGCTACTGGTGGTTTATTCAGTGAACGATATACCCTGGTTAGCGGCCTCGTTGATGGTAGTCAGTGCGCTTGGCACCACGATGCTGGACGGGGCGGGTAATGTCCTTTTTTATCGAGCGGTGCGAGGTCGCGAACGCGCCGAAATGACCGCAGTATTTTCTACCTATCGGGATGCCGGCCAACTATTAACACCTGGTATTTTCGCGATACTGCTGAAAATATTTGCGCTACCAGTCGTGTTCCCCACCGCGGCCATCTGGATGATGGTTGCCTCGGTATATAGCCGATACATTCCGAAACGGATGAAATAATATTCTGTCATTCCGGCCTCCGAGCCGGAATCAATTGGAATATGCCTCCGTATTCATCCGCAATACTGATTGATTGGGAGATATAGATCAGAGCAGAAGTATTTGTAGGATGTGGATTACAAGTCGTTCTATCTAACCGAAACAGCCATAGCGGACATTCGATTATTATGAATTATATTCCGAGAACGGCACATACCGGTCGTTGATAAAGCATTAAAGTTATGAGAATGTACAAGAACATTTGGCGGCATATCACAATATTCGTGCCTGTCACATAATCACCTGTTAGGAGACAAGAGTGTCGGATAAATTAACCGCTATAACTGATTTCTTTCTTGAGCTTGACGCTTTAAAACTAATTAGTCGTCGCGCGTATATTGGTGGAGGAGATCGTGTCGAAAACTCAGCAGAACACTCTTGGCATTTGGCTATGGCTTGCTGGTCCATCTCAAGAAGTTTTGGAATTGCATTGTCCGAAGAGAAGCTATTGAAACTTGCTCTAGTCCATGACCTAGGTGAGATTGATGCCGGCGATACTTTTCTTTACTCAATTGATAGGAATAACGCTCACGAAGCGGAGCGAGAGTGTGTAAAACGTTTAGAAAATCACCACGGCAATGCTATCTCTGATCTTTCGGAATTGTGGGAAGAGCAAGAAACCGGAAAAAGCGTTGAGACAAAGCTACTAAAAACCGTCGATAGGCTCTTGCCTTTCCTCCACAATTTCTCTAGCCAGGGTAAAACCTGGCAAGAGCTAGGAATCAAGAAATCGCAAGTATTAAAGGCGCATGCATTCATTGCAGGAGATTTCCCTGAAATTCACTCCTGGATGCTAGATAAAATTCAACTGGCGGTACAAAAAGGTTGGCTAAATGATTCCTGACAAGGTTGTCAACGCGGATTGGCAAACTGCTGCGCGTTTTGCCAACCGGTTCTAACGGCGTTAAGAGAGGTCCACTCAGGGCTCATTGCCGCCCCTGAATCTTTAGATCTGGAAGTCAGCTTTCCCGTTAGCCGACGTTCAAGATCGATAGATTAACTTCTGCTCTCGGCACAATACGGACACTCAGGTTCAGCACTTCAATGACAGAGAACGGCACTGAACGAACTCCCAACCACTTGGGAGAAAACTATATAAATAAGTTTCAGCCGCCTACCAAGGAAGATTGACAATGGCTTTCGACCAATGAATTACCGAACGACAACGGAAGATTCATCTTGGATTAAGCTTTAATGTATAGTATTTGGATACTGTTTATGTCAACTAAATTGTAATTCAAGTCTTCAGCAATTAATGGCAACTAGAACCAAGTATCTTTGTTTATTCCGGGGAAAAATAATGATATATAAAGTCAAGCATCTAGCATTCTCCATATTTCTTCTTCTGGTTGTCGAGCTGTATCCCGTTGCAGTAATCGCCGCAGAAAATATTGCGGGTGATTTTGAGAGCACACTTTCGTCGTTCGAAGTGGAAGGAATATCATTATCCACGGATTTATCAAAAATAGAAAAAATCCTGGTTGGAAAGGGATTCACGCTTGATCGAAGATCGACACAAATGAAACAGACAAGATTATTATTCATACGAAGAAAGGGGGAAAAATCTGCAACTATCGATATTCGTGTTTTAGCAGACGATACTGTTTCTAAGATCGACGCAAAATTATTTGATTTTGAGAATCCGCATTTGATTGATCAACAGGGGGTCCGACATACAAAGGCGTTTGAGAATTTTGATACTTTATGTAAGACAAGGAAGAGGAACCTTGTCTGTAAATCTACAACGGATAGGTACAAATCCGCTTTTATTGCAAAAATCAAAAAAAACGGCATTTATTATACACTCAGCATTAAACTATCTGCCGAGGCCCAACATAGGAAAAAAGATCAGAAAAGGAAAGAAAAAGATCAGGAGCAAATACAAAAGAATCAATTAGTGCGAGCAGAACGAAAAGCGAGGCAGGAAAAAGTGAGGCAGGAAGCTCTTGCAATAGAATTTGAAATAGAAGCTGAAAAAAACCTCTCACAGGAGGAGCGAGACAAAAGGAGCGATGAAAAACTGCGTCAATGGATCGCAAATATTAAATTGGAATCTGAAACTACTTCAGCGGATAAAACACCACAAGAGCAGTTTTTGGCAGCAGCCAAGAAACGAATTGTAGAATTGAACAAACTTCCTCCTGACTTGCGCAGTCTGTCACAAATCCAGAAGGAATGGGATCATGCTCGCAGGAATGAAATTCTGATTGAAGAAAAATATATCAAGTTTGATCCTTCTGCGTTAACTAATATGTTGGTAAGTGAATCAGGGACACTTGGATTCGATTTATATCGCCTTGGGTGGGGCCACTCTATCAGTGGATATGCGAAACTAATCGAGGAATTGGCAAATATGAAAGCAAGAAAAGCTCCTGAATATATGTTTACCTCGATTTATCCGGACACCGCAGAAGGCCTGCTGGGATTTATGGATAGTACGCAGTACAAAGCCAAATCCATTTTTTCCCGGCGGCCCAATTTTCTGGGCCGTAAGGCATTTGATACGGCCTATGCAAAATTAATTAAAACCAAGTCAGAAGAGCACTCCACATCCGGAATGGCGATAATGATTGCTGAATTGAGGAGCTTTGACGGAATGGATTATGGTGACCTTAGGGAGCTAAATAAGATGAACTTACGTGCTGAAAAGCTCCAACAGCTAAGTGCTACCGCCGGTTATCATGAATTTAATGAAATATATCTTAAAACCAAGAGGGCAATGTTGAAAAAATCTATACCCGTTTTGGTCAACTGGATTAATTCATTGCCACCATCAATGAAAACATTGGGTTTGCTGGACAAGTTTGAGGAAGAGGCTTTTGGAGTGATCAGGGATATTTACACTGGCAAGGGAAATGACACTGGGTATTTCCCGGTATTGTTCGCCGCAATCAGCGTGAAACGAACCGAGTGTAATCCCGATGGGTACTATCGCCCTGATATTATCCTGTCTTTAACAAGACGTTACTGGCGTGAAGTGAAGCTTCGGGCACTGGACGATTTCGCTTACATTTCCACGACAGTTAATAACCTGGGCAAAAGTTGCCCGGGGCTTGTTACGGATGCTCAAAAACGAATAATTAGCATCAAACTCGATAGCGCTAAATCAGACGCACTTTATCGCCTATACAGAGGTCAGCCTTTAAGCAGAAAAGAGGCGGAAATGGGAACCCTGTTAGCGATGAATACCATCTTCAATCGGCCTGGCTGCCGAGAAGACAATTTTGGTAATATCACCAGTTGCACCTCGGAAGAAGAATTTAGGGCGTTGAACCAGGTAATTAATACCTCATCTGCAGCATTACAGGACACCGCGACATTCAAATCAAAAAATAGCTGTTCGAGTCAGGGTATGCAGCACTATATAAAAAGTATTTCGGATTATATGAATTCCAACGCTAGCGGAGCGATATTTCCCGAAATTCCAGATTTTCCATATATAAAATCGGATGTGGAATAAATTCAGTTAGAGGGGCTACGTGGGGAACTCGGTGATATACGATCTTGGCTTTAACGAGTCTGGTCAAAAACTATCACGATCGCCAAGGTAATATTTACGCCAGTAGCCTACCTGTAGTGTATTAGAATTGGTAAGCGCCTGCCTCGGGCACGGAGCCGCCCTTGCATGATGAAATCTGAAGGTCAGTTTTCTCGTTAGCCGACGTTCAAAATTCCTGCATTAACTTCTGCTTCCGGCTGTGAGTTCAATCGGTCGACGCAACACTTATAATCTTTAAATAAAAAGATGGAGTGTTGTTTATGAAATATAGAACTCGAATCTATTATAGTGAAGAGCAAAAATCATTGAATTGTAACCATTGTCGGTCTAGGACAAAGACCCGATCAGAGCTTTGGCATCATTGAGGTCAACAGTATTAAATCCTTCGGTGAACCATTCGAACACCAAGGTGAGTAAGTCGCGAGCTTCACCGCTGTTTCCCTGGTCTTGCCATAAACGCGCAAGGCTTACCGCCGCTCGTAGTTCGAGCGATTTCGCACTTTGCACCCGCGCAATTTCGATAGCCTGCTTGAACCAGCATTCGGCGTTGCCAGGATCGTCCGGTGTGTCCATCAGTAGTAGCTCTCCCTTCACGCGATGGAGCTCCGCCTCCCACCAGTGGACGTCGTCGCGTTCACTGCGCCTCAGTAATTCGTCCATTAGCTCCAGACCCTTATCCACATCACCGTGCTGCCCGAAAGCCACTGCCATCAATGAAATCAACGAGGCGCTCCAGGGGTCCCCCCAGAGCTCGGACATATCTATTTCCCGCATCATCCCCATCCCTGCCTCACGCTTTCCCTGCTCAAACGTTGCCCATCCGCGTGCAGCACTGGTCCAGGATCCCAATTGATCTGTCGTCTCAGCCCGATATAGCTCTAGCAGGATCTTCGTCTGCTGTGCCACGTCATGTTGGTCTCGCTGGCACATCGAGAGGATCAGCCGCGATTCGGTTGAGATTATCAGCGAGGTCGAATGACCGAGCTCCCGTACAAGACCGATTGCCATATCGGATCGTTCCTGTGCCCGCTCTGGATAGCCCAATAACCAAAGCGCAAATGCGCTATGGTCTCTTGCACACGCACCCGGATCATGTCCCCCGTAGGTAAAAGACAATGCGTGATGATCCTCGGCTCGATAAAGCTGCATCCCCTGTTCGGCATGATCCAGTGTCGCCCCTGGTTCCCCCACCAGAAACCGACTTGCCCATTGGCAGTGATGCGCTTCGAGCCGCAGCGCCTCATCGTTTCGTTGTAGCCCCACTTCGAGCAACTGGTCAGCAAGTTCGCACGCTCGACGATGTTGACAGCGATTGGTATGGTGGTACCACAGGCCCCAAAGTACAGGAAACAGTTGTTCAGTTTCTCCCTGTTGCTCGCAGAGCACCTGGGCCCGGCTATAGTTTTCTGCCACCTGTGGTGATGCCGTTCCAACCACTTTTTGTAATGGTACGCCCAACGTGACCCGTAACGTGATCTCCTTCCGAATGCGCGGCTCCCCTTCGGGCAGTGTATCAACCAGCGCCAGTCCTCGCTCCAGATGTGTTTTTGCCTCTACGTAGGCGCAGCGTTCTACTGCCCGCTCACCGGCTCGCAACCAGTAATCGAGCGCAGGTTCAGTGATCGTGGCTTCGGTATAGTGGTGGGCCAGCAGCTCGGGCTCGGTCTCCACGATCTCCACGAACTCAGCCTCCAAGGCTTTCGCAATACGCCCATGCAGTTCTCGTCGTTTGCTTTTAAGCAGGCTCTCGTACGCAGCGTCTTGCACCAGGGCATGCTTGAAGACATAGCGCACACCCGGTGGCGAACCCAGCGGAAATATCAGCGCCGCATCCACGAGCTGATTGAGGGCGTCTCGAAGCTCGTTTTCGGCTAGCGGTGATACCGCTTCCAGAAGCTCATGAGAGAACTCACGTCCAATCACTGCGGCAGTCTGCGCCACCTCCTTCACCGGCGCGAGCCGGTCGAGTCGGGCCATTAACGAGTCATGTAGCGTACTGGGGATGGCCAGGGCAGGCAACGGACCGACCAGTATATATTGGCTGCCGCTGTCCTTGAGCAGCCTCGACTCGATGACGGTCTTCGTCAGTTCCTCGACGAACAACGGCACGCCATCGGTTTTCTCGATGATCTGGGCCCGGACTTCATCGGGCAGTGCCTTGCCACCGGTAACCTGATCGATCATCGTCGTCGCCAGACTGCGACTAAAGCGGTTGAGGGTAAGTGAGGTCACATGAGAACGACCCGTCCAGGGTGGTGAAAACTCGGGTCTAAACGTGATGACGACAAGCACTCGCACACTCCGTACCCGGCCAACCATGAGTCCAAGCAGCTCAATCGAAGTCGGGTCCGCCCACTGCACATCCTCGAAGAGGAGCAATACCGGGCGCGTCTGACTCAAACTTTCCATCTGCAACACCAATGCGTCCAGCGTCGCCTCCTTCTGCCGCTCAGGCGCCATTTCGAGCGTTGGATATCGGTCCTCCACCGGAATCGACAACAGGGATGCAAACAGGGGAGCAATGACATTAATTTCTGGTGTTGCCTGCAAGACCAATGATTCGAGCTTGTCGAGTCGTGTCTTCGAGGAATCTTCACTCTTGATCCCTGCGGCTCGCTCGAGCTGCTCGATGACCGGATGCAGTACGCTGTTCGTGTGATATGGTGAACATTGGTAGCGAAGTCGAATAGGATCATCCTTGGCCGCACGTTCACGCAGCGTCTCACTAATACGAGATTTACCGATACCCGGTTCGCCCGACAATAATGCAACCTGGCCGTTGCCTTCCATGGCGTATTGCCAGCGCTCCAGTAACAGTCCGATTTCGTGTTCGCGACCCACTAACGGTGTGACACCGGCTCTGTGCTGCGCTTCAAAGCGGCTCTCCGCCGCGCTCGGAGCAACTACCTGCCAGACCGGAACAGGTTCAGCGATGCCCTTGACTTCATGCGTACCCAAGTCTTCATACTCGAATCTCCCGCCGGCAAGGTCATAAGTACTAGAAGCTATCAAAACCTTGTTCGCGCTGGCCAGACCTTGCAGCCGCGCCGCAAGGTTCGGTGTCGCTCCCACCACCGCACTCTCTTGCGATGCGCCTTCGCCGATGAGATCCCCAACTACCACCGACCCCGTGGCGATGCCGATGCGAACCTCCAGGTTTACCCGCAACTTATCGCTGAATGTCGTGTTAAGTCCACCCATCGCATCGATAACGAACAGCCCAGCATGAATAGCCCTTTCGGCGTCGTCCTCATGTGCCTGGGGATATCCGAAGTAAGCCAGCACTCCGTCGCCCATGTAACGTGCTACGTACCCGTCATAGCGCTCTATAGCAGCCTTGCAGGTATCCTGGTAGGCTCGATTCACGTCGCGAAGATCTTCAGGGTCGAGGCGCTGGGACAGCTCGGTCGAGCCCGCGAGATCACAGAACATCACGGTGAGCTGTCGGCGCTCAGCCTCACCTTTGGAGGTTTGAATTGTTGATGATTCAGGTACTTCCTGTCCCAGTGCTTTGATGGCACTGAGAATCGTTTTTCGGTGGCCGAGTGAACTTATCCCGAGTTCCTTAAGGTCAGTATTCGTCAATTGGGCCAGGAGATTGGCGTCGATGTCATTTTCTGTAAAAATCGAGGCATATTGCCCCAGCCCATGTTTTACCAGCCACCCGGAGACAGTTTCAGGCATTTCTCGTTATCTCGATTCAACCGGAACGATAGTTTACCAAAACCTAACTAAGCATGTGGTCAGGATTATTGGGAGACGAACATCTAAATATTGTTACAACAAGAGTCCGCCTTGGGCACTTAGCGGCTGTTGAGCGATGAAATCTGAAGGTCAGCTTTCTCCTTAGCGGTCGTTCAAATTGCCTGGACTAACTTCCGCTCCCGGCACGGAGCAGACCCTCGCTCAATTAAATTCACCAATTAAAATTAAGTCAACCGTAGCCATAATTCACTATGCCAGCGTGAAGCTCTCGGATGTGACGATTGCGTATTTACCCACCCAGCGTAAACTGCGTTGTTTTAGTATCTGGCGGACATCGAGATCAACCCTACCCATCGGCCGTTAGCTGGCATTCTGTTCTGTATATTCGCGTTGTTTGCATTTGCTCTGCAGGATTCGATCATCAAGTTACTGTCGGAACGCTATTCGGTCATCGAAATTTTGACGTTTCGGTTGGCGATCGTATTGACACTACTAACAGTGATTGCCGTTGTATGGCGTGGCTTTGAAATTTTTCGTTCCCGAAGGCCTCGCCTGATGCTCGCCCGTGGGGTCCTCGCTTTTTTTGCTTTTACGACCTACTACATTGCGCTTAGCCGCATCCCACTCGCCGACGCTGCGGCCGTGTTTATGACAGCCCCATTATTCGTGACATTGCTGTCAGCCTTGATTTTGCGGGAACGGGTCGGCCTCGAGCGGTGGAGCGCGGTCGTGATTGGTTTCTGCGCAGTGTTGTACATGCTAAACCCGGGATCGACCCTGTTTAAGATCGAGTCCGCACTGCCATTATTCAGCGCCATGTGCTATGCGTTGATACCGATTATCAATCGTCACATCGGGCTTAGTGAACATGCGTTGACTATGGGTATTTACACCACCACATCTTATTTCCTGCTAATGATTCTGGCCTCACTGCTAATTACAGTGATGCCTACACCGACCAGTGATAATTCGATGCTACAGGGTGTTTTTCAGGACTGGAGTATGCTGCAACCCACCGAATGGTTGCTGCTGTTACTCGCGGGGGTAATATTTGCGGCGGCGTTGCTTAGTATCACTCAGGCATACCGTATTGCCGTCGTCAGCACAGTGGCACCATTCGAATATATATACATATTGTGGGCCAGCGTAATTGGCTACCTGATGTTTTCCGATATCCCCAGCTCAAGGACCCTCGTCGGTAGTGTGATTATTGTTGCCTGTGGCTGCTATATTATCTATCGGGAACGAAATCGTCGTGGTCAGCCCGAGACCGTTATCTCCGATTCGAAGCAGGCTGGCAGCAACTAAGATATCAGTTAACTAATTTTTCGTTAGCGGACGTTCAAATAATTAATTAATAGTCGGCTTACGGCTGCGGTCATTGAACCTGCGAAAGAAGCGGCAGGTTATCGGCCTGTCTGGTGGCTGAAATTTGGCAGGATTGACCGGCGGGAAAGACCAATTCCTCTATTCCAAATGGAGATAAAATTGTCTAAATAACTGTCAAAAATACGATATTATTGACCCTGGGTTTAATCTGGCAAGGCAACCAGACTCAGTATCAATGTCAAACACAGCAGGTGTTTGGTAACCAACGATGAAATCGAAACTTATGGTATTTGCGATAGTGGCAGCGTTATTGCTCGCTTCCTATCTTTACCTGATTGATACGCCATCGGTTGCGAAAAACGAATCTCTGCCAGGCCTGCTTCTGGAGAGTGATCAAATCAAGGGCATTATCAGTAATTTCAACGATTTACTGGACCAGAATCCTGGCAATGATGGCACTCATGTCCCGGTTCAATCAGAAACCGCAATGCCAGCCTCTCCTACGGCGATCCTGGGATACGTTAATATTTACGGGACGATTGTCGATCAAGAAAATCAGCCCATTGAAAATGCACTGATTTCAGAGGAATATCGTTTTGCCAGCGCCAGGTCTGACGCAGAGGGCAGGTATCAGATATCAGTTAAACTCGCCAAATTCAAAAACCCGGTTGTTAATATCATGCGTTCTGGTTACCGGGAGGAAAGAGTGTGGGTTGGGGGCGATGATTTGGGGAGTGGACAAGCTATAAAGCTTGATGTGTCCCTCTCGGAAGCGAATGATACTACATCGATCCATGGCTGGATTGGCAATGATATCGGAGAAGGAATTGCGGTACAGAAAATTCGGATCAAATCGCGAGGTCTGACGCAGTATGTCGTCTCCAGTGACGAGAGGGGAGATTTTTCATTTGAAGGAGTGCGATCAGGTTTAACCTATCGCCTGGAAGTTTTCCCTGAGGCTCAATATTCGCAGTATCTGTACGATTCTGTTGAGGTGACACATAACACGCCGTTTATAAAAGTTATTCTGACCAGCATAAACCTGGTCGATATAAACGGAATGGTAGTGAGCAGCGCCGGGGTGCCGGTACCTGACTTTGAAATAAAAGTCAGAAACACGACAACGAATTCCCTGGTTCGAATGGTGAGCACCGATTCCTCCGGTTTTTTTAAACTGGATCGATTTCCCGCAGGAGAGCTTCAGTTTTTGACGCCATACCCTGTATATTTCAAGATTACCGGAGTGACCCTGGCGCCAAACGAAACCAGGAGCCTGATCCTGGTAATCGACAAGGGAATCCACTACCTATCCGGATGGGTAAGCGATCAAAATGGTGTGCCTGTGGATAACGCCAGGGTGGCCCTGGATGCTGAAATCAACCGCGGTACCACGAAATCCTTATCTTATCGATCAAGGGTTACCAATAGCGCTGGGGCCTTTAGTTTTGCTGATCTGGGTAATGAAACTCATGTGATAACGGTCTATACCCAGGACTTTAAGCAAAAGACAATCAGTCACCGGTTTGAATCCCCCAGTGAAGAAATACATATCACTCTTTCGTCAAAATAAGCTCAGTTGGTGTCGAAGCACTACACGGTTTTCAGGCAGCAGTTGCCAGATTGAAAATGAACGGCAGCTTTCCTGTTAGCCGACGTTCAGGATCGATAGATTAACTTCGGCTCCCGGCACGGAGCGGCCATTGATATAGCAAAAGTTTTATGAGAATGTACGAGAACATTTGGCGGCATATCACGATATCCGTGCCTGTCACATAATTACCTGTTAGGGGTAAAACATGTCAAACGGCAAGTGGGATTTAAAATCTAAGACCGATCAAGAGCTCTACGAGTTTATTGCTGGCTGGAAAGAGAATACTGAAGGGAGCATTGCTGGAAGAGAAGAACTGAGAAAACGGAACGAATCTCCGGCAATAGTTAAATCTTGGGTAGCAATTGCTATTGCTGCCATAGCGCTATTAATTTCTATTCCTTCTTATTTTAAAGAGCCACTTAGTACTACAGAAGCTAAGTTTGAACTAAGGTGGTGTCCGAACGGAGAAGAGGTATGTAATTTAATTGACGGAGGCTATATTAAGGGAGGCGTCTTTGCTTCCCTGGAGAAATGTCAGAACGCAAAGAATTTTCTGGTTGCAAACGGAACCAAAGTAGGGCGTTTATGCGCTCTTTACCTAGATTAGCCTTACCCCATACAAGCGCATGCAGTCGGACGCGGCAAAGCTGGGCCGCTGATGCTGTGCATTGAATAATGCAATGTGATAGTGTCCGGCCATTGTCAGGCAAGGAGTAAAGCGATGGCATTAATCAACTGCAGCGAATGCAAAAAAGAAGTCTCTGACAAGGCGGCCAGCTGCCCACACTGCGGCGCACCAATTTTTATCGCCAGAGAA
>Ga0255048_10002354_pt1 | contig 12096 bp, 25 predicted proteins | sample JV7_2_2_MG_FD_183619 | JGI IMG/M metagenome (GOLD analysis project Ga0255048, IMG submission 183619) | Seawater microbial communities from Jervis Inlet, British Columbia, Canada - JV7_2_2 | ecosystem: Environmental > Aquatic > Marine > Inlet | place: Canada: British Columbia | collected 2016-10-06
TTATATAAATCATCAAATCCTAGAATATCGATGCCAAACAAGAACTACATCAGAGGAAAGGTTAAAGAAGAGATGATTGTACGAACTCTTAAGAACCAAGGCTATGATGTTGCTCAGAGATCAGCAGGTTCTCACTCATTAATAGATGTATTTGCAATAGATATTAAAAATAGAGTTATCCTGTTAATACAATCTAAGAGAACCCTAACTAAGCCAGTTATGTGGACTGACCCAAAAATCAAAGAAAAACTAGAAAAGGAGCATAAAGACTTAAATGGCTACTTCGATGTCAGATTTGAAGTTAGATGATTGGCAAGAGAACATCCTCAAAGAAGATGGAAACATACTCCTAGCAAAAGGCCGGAGAATAGGTGCGACTTACATATTTGCAGAAAAGGCTGTTGAGTACCTGATGAACAACCATAATAGTCACCCTAGCTCTCAGATAGTGTGCGTCAGCCTTACGACTGACCAAGCGGAGCTTATAATAGCTTTTGCAACATTATACGCCCAAAGGAAGTATAAGAAGTTCATAGGAAAGAAGAAGGACAGGCCAACCCTGAAGAGATTAGTTCTTAAAGTTAATGGAAATAGAAGGATTCTATTGGCGAGGCCGGTTGGAGACACGGGTGATGCGGCGAGAGGATTCGAGGGCCAGATCTTGATGGTTGATGAAGCCCCCAGGATGCCACACTCGTTCTGGGTTGCTGCAAAACCTATTTTAGCAACAACTGGGGGCAAGATATGGATGTGGGGGACTTTTGAGGGGCAAGAAGGCTACTTTTGGGATAGATTCAATGAAGTCTACTATAAACACTTAGAACAAGCAAAATTCAAGGTTTTCCATAAAGATACGGAAGATGTTGCGAATAATAGGCCCATAAGCGTCAGTTGGACCCAAACACAGAGAGATGAGATGATTAAGTTCCTGAAAGAAGAGCAGCACGATATGACCGCTCAGGAATACGACCAGGAATACATGGGGATTGCGAGTGTTGATAGGAAGAGATTCTATGATGAGGAGCTTATCATAAAGGTAACTACTGGAAAACCAGGAAGCATAGAAGGGGGGAAGAACTATCTAGGTGTTGATATTGCGAGAATGGGCCATGATAAGAGTTCTTTCCAAGTAGTCAAGGAGCAGAATGGGAAATATAGGCATATAGAGCAAGTCTTAACTAGCAAGACTCTAACTACTGATACAGAAAGGACGGTTTTGCTAGTTGCTGAGAAGTGGAAGGTTAAGAAGGTTGGACTGGATGCAGGAGCCGGCACTTTGGGAGTCTCTGTTCTAGATCATTTACAAGAAACCAAAGTAAAGCACAAGCTAGTACAACTGAATAACAGAAGTATTGCAATGGATAAGAACGACAAGCCAAAGAAGCAGATGCTCTTGAAGGAAGATATGCACCTAACTCTTTTAGCTATGATGGAGCATGGAGAAATAGAGCTTTTAGATGATGATGAGTTAAGAGATTCTTTAAGGAGCTTCCAATTCGAGTATGCGAGAGAGGATGATGGGACTTCAAGGATGCGAATATCTGGAAAGAACAACGACCCGGTAGAGGGTTTGATACGTGCAACTCACTTAGCTAAAAAAGAGAAAAGTTTAAATCTGTACGCAACTTCTTCAAATAGCCTAAAACATGGAATTTAAAGACAAATATATCTCAAATAAAGAGAATAGCGTCAAACCAGATGCCAAGAAGATGGTTCTCAGCGACGATGCTTATGCTATTAGTGAAATGATTAACGTTCTAATTCAGAGAATCGAGAAGGCACGGAGGGCCTTAGTATAATGGTAGATACTGGAATATTCGCAACGACTGAAGAGGTACAAGATAAGGTGGGAGCGAACGCAAACACCACAGCAAACGCTGAAGCCTTTATTAACCGATTCATGGCTCAAGCAGAAAGCCTCATAAATACAACAGTCACTTTTAACTTCTCAGATGACTATGCAGGCCTTGATGCTGATATTAAGAAGACTCTAACTACTGCAGCATCTTCATGGGCAGCCATGCAGGTTATTAACTACGATCCTGATTCAATAGGGAGAAATACTGCAAATCTTAAATTAAATGTCTTGCAAAACATGTTTGACCTAGCTATTGCAGAGCTTAAGAACAAGAACACACAAGAGTTCATGAAGAAAGTATAATGGGAATTGGAAAGACAACCTATCCGCCTATACAAGGGCCAGTAGTTACTTTCGATTTTACAGAGTTCGCAACAGGAGTGGGGTATGTTTCCTATTATGGGGCGAACACTAGAGAGGTCACGACTGATGACTATATCTTAGGTGTTAATGCAACAGACCAGAGCCATTGGACAAGCACAGCCATAGCAATGCCTAATGATGGCTCAAAATTCCTAGACTTAGACTTCGATGTTCAGTTCTTAGTTGCTGCTGATATTCAAGGATTAATGAGAGCCAATCTAACTCTAGGAGCACATCAGACCTCATCAACTTCAGATAACTCATGGAGCATGAATGCAATAGTTAAGTTGAGAAAGTGGGATGGCTCCACTGAGACAGAGATAGCTAATGCAACAACTGCAACCCTTTCAGCTACAAATGGGGAACTCTCAGCGGGACAGTTCAAGAGTAAAATGATGGCTGTAGAGTTAGATGCTACTTCCGCCCCAACACACTTTGGAAGGGGTGATGTTTTAAGAGTTACTGTAGAGGTTTATGGAACTGTTATTAATACTAGGGCGGCAGGGGGAATAGGACACGACCCTTTAAATAGAGATGATACTGATGAGGATAATAGTAATAGCACTCAAATAATAAAGGATGCAGATAACACAAATTTAATATTCCAGATTCCCTTCAGGAACTCCGATACATAATGGTGCAAAGAGTAGATATAAACAAACAAACGAAGACCGATAATGCGGGGATTAGTGACCACTCTATTGATACAGTCCAGATTGATAGTGTTATGGAACAGAAGGAGACTATCTATACTAATGAGAGAGTTACTCAAGACTGGGGATATTTCACTCAAATAGCCAAGCTAAAATCAGCTATTCTTATGAAGGCTGTGTGGACTGTTGGGAAAGGGTATACCGCTGATGGCGGGACCCAAGTAATTCTAGACAGTATAGTAGGCAATGGTAAGCAGACATTTCTAGATATTCTCTTTGATATGGTAGTTACTAAACAGGCTGTAAGAGAAGCTTACGCTGAGATAGTTAGGAATCCTGACACTGGAACACTCATTAATCTTAAGATACTAGACCCTTCAAGCATGAGAGTCATCTATGCGAAGAATGGGCAGATTAAGAGATTTGAGCAAAGAAGAGCTGCACCCACCAAAGGCATAACCGCCAAGGTAAAGAACTTCCTTAAGGGGGATTCTTTCGAGAAGTTTGAGCCTCATGAGATATTCTACTTAAGTCATAACCAGTTTGCAGGCTCCATTCATGGTATCTCAGTACCTGAGACTATGGAAAAGGTCATACTAGCTGATGACGAGAACTTTGATGTTATGCAAAGGATAACTAGATTCCAAGCCGTTCCTTTCATAGTCTTTAAGGTTAAGTCTGATGATACTACAACTATAGCAAACTTTAAGGCTAACATCAAGAGCGCTAGAACTGATGGAGAGGACCTTATAATCCCTGATGATGATAATATCCTCTCCTGGGAGGTTGTAACTGTTAACCCTTCCAGTGTACTTATGGATTGGAGAGCCAATATGAATAATGAGTTTTATAGAGCTGTAGGTATGCCTCTTATCCTATTCGGCTCCGCAGGAAGTACAGAGAGCGGGGGAAAGATAGAGTACTTTGGGCATGAAACTGTCTTTGAACATGATCAACTGGAGATAGAAAACCAAGTATTTCAGCAATTAGGATTAAGAATAAACCTTAACTCCCCTGCTAGTCTTTTAGCCAACTTAGGGGTTGATGAGTCTAAAGATGCGCAGAATGCTTTAAACATACAGCCTAATGATACAGAGGCAGGAGTAGGCGCATAATGGTAGTCTCTGTTGAAGTAGTGGGGGATTTTGAAGGTAAGAGGAAGAGAAAGAAGAGACTTATTGAGGAAGCAGAACCCGCAGCCTTAGGAGAACAAACTAAGAAGGGCTTTGCTAAGATAGGGGATAAACAGTTCGCTCTACCAGAGGGTGAAATAAGGCGACTACAATCACAAGGAGATCTACCCGGGGGACTACTAGAAAAGCAAGCAGCACAGAGGAGAGGCGAAGACTTATTTGAAGCTGCAGTAGGTGAGTCACGAGAAGAGCTTAGGGAAGCAGGAGCTTTTGAAGAGGTTACTCCTGGAGAAGTTTCTCTATTACCTACCAGTACTATTGATGTGCCGGGTCTTGGAGCGGGGGGGGCAGGAGTAGCCCAAGCCGTAGCGAGTGCAATCGAGAAAGAGATAGCAGGTGAAGTTACTGGAGAGGCAGCTTTTCCTAAACCTTTGGGATTAGAGACAATTAGGGAAGAGGCTTTAAGAGAAGTTAGCATTAAGTCTTTTGATGAGGGGGTTTCTAGGAGTGAGGCTTTTGCTAGTTTTGTAGAAGCTATACCTTTAATTGGTAATAGGGCTAGAGCTTGGGCAGGGGGATTATTAGAAAGTCCAAGCAAGAACGCTGATAGTGTAATAAGTGAGATAGCTATAATCAAAGAGGCGGCTAGTACAGGGCAGGAGAAGGTTCGTAATGGATTAGAAGACCCTGATTTCGGTCTAGATAACGCTAGGAGCATGGAAGAAGAGATAGCAAAGCTAGAGGGAAGACTTAGGATACTTATAGAGACTAGCCCTGTATTAAGAGCTAATACTGATGAGATTAATCGTATTCAAGAAGATATATTATCGGCTAAAGTAAAAGTATCTAGGTATCGGAGAGCCTCAGCCTTTGGTTATACTGCTCAGTTGACAGGAGCAGGAAGACCTATCCCAACAGACGAGCAGATATTCTTTGAATTACAGAGACTAGAAAATGAAGGAACAACATAAACCAATTATAGAGACTATGATCAATACTGTAGCCCTAGCCTTAACGGCAGCAGGTACCACCTTCTTACTAGATAAGGACTGGTGGGGCTTTCCTTTAATTGCTTTTGGTGCTGCACTAGAGTTCTTTAAGTACTGGGGTAGAGCTAAGCTTTTCTGGTAATAGAAACATTTAAATAGAAGTAAGTATCAGTATGTAACATGGTAGAAAAGAACGATCCACAAAAACCACTTATCAAAGACGATTCAGGAGTTAAAGCAGGTGAAGTTGTACCTCCTTCTCCACCTGGTGCTGCTCCTGATAGTCCGCCATCTCAAGCTGAGCTTGTTAGAAAAGAAACAGCAGAATTAAAAGCAGCTAATGATGCTTACGAAGCTGAGAAGCTGAGGGCTGAGACTGCTAAGGCTGAGAAGATTCACGCAGGGAGAGGAGAGATAGTCCCCCCACCTGAACCAGATACTAAAGAACAATTAGCCGAGAAGTTTGAGAGAGGGGAAGTTGATATTATTGGGGGGGTACATGATGGAAAAGGAAAGGCTGTGGATTGAGATTAAAACATCAAGAAAGACCATCATTGATCTACAAGAAATACTAGCTAATACTGCTCATGGTATTGAAGCTAACCAGTTCGTTCTTAAAGCATTTGAAAAGGAATACTTTGATAAGTACGGGGCTTTGCCTACTAAGGAAGAGGAAAAGAAGAAAGCATCTTCTATACCAACAGGAGTGAACTGATACGATGGAGGAAAGAATAAGAGTAATTGCGGGGGAAAGTGAGTTTGAAGGAAGCATTGAATACGAAGAAGGAGAGGACCCTTGGCTATAATGGAAACAGTAATAGCTATTTCTGGGCCTGTGCCAAGTATGGAATTATGGGAAACTGACATGAGGGCCATAAAGCTACCTTATGTTTATGGTAAGACAAAAGGCGGAAAGGATAAGAAGTGTTTAGCAAGGTTGGGAGTTTGCCCTGTTAGAGTCTATAGACTCATTCACCCAGAGGATCAGCTAGAGGCAGTGATGGCTTTGAGTGGTGTTGGCAGCAACCCAAATTATGTCTTAAAGAGATACTCTATTTTAAGATGGATTAAGAAGATTCTCAAGAAAGCCTTGGGCCTGAAAGAGGCGCCTATACCTTCACAAGAGTTAGTTAAGAAATACCACTTCATGCAACCAGACCAAAGCTCTAAAGCTGTGGCTGTCGTCCCTATCGGAACTAAGAAGGACCAATATAATGATGGTGGAATTGAGCAGCTTTGATATCTGGGGGCTCAGAATTGGTGTTCTCTATATGATTCTCTTGAAGAGCTATCAAGTCTTAATAATGGAAAGGTTTAAATAAACATTAAACCGGGTAATTTTATGGCAAATGAAGCTGTCGAGGTCGAAGGCCCTCACGCAACAGTTCAATGGACTGTTAATTCTGCAAGTGCTATTGAGCAATATACTTTAATGGAAGTAGAAACTAGTAGTACCACAAGGTTGGCTATGGCTTCTCAAGCAGACTCACCCGCACCACCATTCGCAGGTATTGCTATGACTGAAAAGGAATCTACTTCTAGCTCAACATCACTCGGATTAACAAAAGAAGGAGTCTTTGAATTAGTAGCTAAGACTGTTGATATTACTGAAGGGGCGGCTGTTGTTATTTCTGGATTAAATACGATTAGAGCGGCTGTGGCAGCAGAACTATTAACTGGTGCTGTGGTTGGACATGCTCTTGTAAAAATAACTGGAGATGCTGCGGGAGAGGTGCAGCTTATAGGAAATTCTTAAGATGGCAGATAGAGTTGGACAAGCAGATATAAGAGGAGAGAACATTTCTAGTATCGTGACTGTATTCGCTCAGAAGAAATTCAGAATGAAGCCATTGCTAAAGCAAGTGACCTCCAACAAATTAACTGAGACTTACTTTAAAGAGGATCCTACAATTCTTACAGCTTCTGGAAATAGGAACATTAAAGGACTAGCTCCTTTAGCAAGATTCCCTGGAGTACAGAGAAGTTGGACTAAGGTAAGTGCAGACCATATCAAATATGGTGATGAGAGTTTAATCTCTATTGAAGACTTAAGGTTAAATCAGTTCAACGTACAGGCTAGAAGCCTTAACGGAATTGTAGAAAGTATTGTTAATTCTATTGATACTGCTATCTATGCAGCTTTAACAGCTGAGAGTTCCACTTCTGGGACAGTTGCAGCAGTAGCTAACTGGGACGCTACAGATGCCTCAACACAGAACCCAATCAATGACGTCCTTAGAGGTATTCAAGCTATGGATGAGAATAACTACGATGCTCTAGAGGGTGGGATGCTATTGGTGAACCCTCACGATTACGCTTCCTTAATGCAGAACTCTAAGGTTATTAATAACCCAAGTTTTAAGACTGCTGATGTTGTTAGTAATGGAAGAGTAGGACAGATTGCAGGCCTTACAATAGTTAAATCCACTACAGTCGTGGATGACGAAGCTATGATTATGATCAATCAGTTAACAGCTACATGGCAGACTGCTTTCGGTTTTGAGACTGCTGTGATTGATGACCCAGGTATCTCCACTATCATAAGAAGTTGGGAAATGGGACAGATTCAAATTATACATCCTAAATCAATCTATACGATTACAGGAACAGAGGAATAAAAATGAGTTATAAAGGACAAGTACTAAGAGGGGAGAAATGGTTTCACTTAATGACAGAGGAACAGTTGGCTAAGGAGCCTGCTGAGAGTTCTAAACCAGGGGATGTAGAGGCTTACCTCAAACTTAGAGAAGAAGAAGCTAAGAAAAAGGGGGGGAAGAAGTAATGGCTGAAGACGAAGAAACTCCTGAGACTCCTGAGGAAGAAGAGGAAGGTGAGTAAATGGTTGAGTTAATTGGTGACGTTTGCCACCCAAGCGATCTAAAACTCCCAACTAAGACTGGTTCTAGGGTTGTTCAAGGTGGAGATATATTTCTAAGTGGTAATAAGATTTGGTTCCATGATGGAACTAATGTGGAAGTTGTGACCTCTAGTTAATTTTAAAAAGTTTGAATTCTCATAATACCCATGGCATCGCCTAAGATAAGCCCAAATAGAGGAAAGAGAATTATAAAAGGATTCTCACGACCACCCAACCCAACCCACGATAACGTTGACGACTATAATATTGTTGATTCTATTGATTGCAATACTATAAAATGTACAGGTACAGGAACTTTTGGGGGAGACCTTAAGACACCGGGACTAAACACACATAGAATCTATACTGATGAGGCAGATAATAAGGTACACATAGGAGAAACCACTATAAATACCTTCATGGATGGTGATGATACATCACTAGTTATTGGTTGGGAGGATGTTGGAAATGATTTAAATTCTATCTTCACTATGAGTGATGACTTATTTTCCATTAGTGTAAGAGATACTTTTTCTTCTGTTGGAACTCTGCAACTAGCTTCACAATCAGCAGTTTTCAATAAACCTTTAACAGTAGAAGGAGACTTCACTCTAAGTAGGGGTGGAAGGATGGCTAATTTTGATGTTGCAGCAACAACAGGAAATTTAGTAATAGATAATACTGTAGGCACAAGTACACCCGCAAGATTCATAGACTTTAGAAGTTCTGACGACCAGTTTGGATATATTTTTAGAGATAGTACCGGGGCAGGAGTAGGAGCTTGGCTTAACTTCTATGCTGTAGATAGCAACCCAGATTATTTTAGCTTTACTGTTATGAGTGCAACTGATACAGACTTACTTAATTTGGATGCAAACAATAATGTTGGTATTGGTAAGGTTAGTAGTGGGGGTAAGTTAGAGATAGGTGGAGCTACTCACTTCTGTACTATTGATGATGATGGGGATCTATTCTTTGATGGGGATAGTTCTGGTATGCAGTACGGACATATGTATAATAACGGAACTATTACAGTAACTATATCCGATAATAATCCAACTGAAATAGGAAACACATGGATTACTGGAGAGGTAAACGGAGTAACATTTGGAGCTTCTCACTATCTAGTAGCCACTAAGGCGGGAAGATATAAGATAGACTGGGGTTTAAGCATAGCTCAGAACTCTCCTAGTGCAGCTATCCAATGTGAACAAGGCATAATGATTAACGGAACAGCTCAAAACGAGGGGAGAGCAGCAAGAACAATAGCAAATAGCCAAGATGTAGGAGCTAGTGCTAGTAATTGTATCTGTGATTTAGCAGCAGCAGACCAAGTAAGCCTATTCGTAGAAAATAATACCAACACTACTAATATAGATGTAGAACAGGGCAATTTAAGTATAGAATTGATAGGGGGTACATGATGGCAGAACAAGAAGTTAAGAAACTAGATGAGAACACTCTAGAAGTTAAGACAGTGATGACTGAGAATGTTTCAAGAGAGAAGATGGAGAGATGGCTAGAGATCGCTGAGGCTAAGGTTACCAAGATCAAGGCACAGATAGCATTACTGGATAAATAGAAACATTTATATAGTAGGTTACACTCTGTAACAGTATGAAATCAGATAAGATTATTAGGATGAGATTGAGTACTTATGTTAGAGTAAGACGTAACTTCCCTGCACAGCGAGGAGAAAGTATGTCTTCTTATTTTGATAGATTAAGTAAACATATTGAAAGGGAGGTGGAAAATGAGATGCAATAAATGTAACAAGGCTGATATGGTTGAGAAGACCAATAAGGCCAATGGTGAGAAGTTTCTGGCCTGTTCTGGTTATCCAAATTGTAAGAATACAGAGAGCATGCCTGAGGAATCGGTACCTGAAAAAGCAGTACAAGATGACGAGTTTCACTTGACTATTGAGCAAGTAAGGAGTAATGCCTTGGATAGTGCTATAAAAGTGACTAAGAAGCTTGGTACTGATGATTATACAGGGGATTTGATGGGTCATGCCTTACAATTTGAGAGATATATAAAGACTGGGGAGATTGGAGATGACTGAACTTAAACCCTTAAAGGATATTATACCTCATAGAGTGACTGATAGAGAAAGGATAAAAAAAGAAGCAATAAAGTGGGTTAAGGAAAGAAGTGAAAATTGCCAACAATGTAACTATTATGGTTGGCTATGTGAAGAACACGAGTTTTGGAAAAAACGATTTAACATCACAGAGGTGGATTTAGAATGAAAGGAATGTATTGGCACTGCCACCACGATGAACTCCTTGAATGGGTTTATGATAAGAAAGAGAGGGTTGATTATATAAAGGCAAACAAACCAAAGAGCGAAGTTAAAACAAGATTAAAGTTATTTAAAAAGGTCAAAGGAAAGTTACCCAAAGAATATGAGAAGGCTTGGGAGAAGACTCGGGAGGCTCTGGAGAAGGCTCGGGAGGCTTGGGAGGCTCTGGAGAAGGCTCGGGAGGCTTGGGAGAAGGCTCGGGAGAAGTATAAACCCCAGATAGAGAAACTTCATAAAAAAGAGTGTGGTTGTAAGGAATGGAATGGGGAAGAAATTGTATTTGAGGAGGATTTGAAAGATGAGTGAAGATAAAGCAGAAATAGTTCTGGGGGTTCTCAATCTTAAACATGAGATAAATGAAATCTCTGTAATAAGGAGTGCTAACCACTTTGGAATCAATAGGGTTTTTGTTATTGGAGATCCTTTGAGGAAGAATGAAAAATCCTGTACTAGTTGTCATAGGAAGATGAAGGTAAGAAGGTTTGAGGAAATATGGGAGTTTCTAACCTCTATATCTGCTAAGAGGTATGAGCTAGTTTTGATGGAAAAGACTGAGAACTCTGTAGATATTACAGATTTTAAATTCCCTAAGAGATGTGTGATAATGAGTGGGCATGAGAGTAAGGGCTTTCCTAAGGAATTGTTAGATAGTGCTAGTCATGTGGTTCATATCTCCACTCATGGAAATCAAGTTAAATGTTTAAATACTGCTGTGGCATGTGGTATTGGGCTATATGAGGCTACTAAACATGGCTGAAGACTGGACACTAAGCGATAAGATTGAAACTTGTAGGCAATGCTCTAGTCCTTTATGCATTGCTCATACCTCAGACATCAAAGAATTTATACGCATAATTGAGTTTGATATTTCAAAAGAGATGTATTTACACCTTAAAAGGACTTGGAAAAATCTTTCTCCTGAACAGATTTGTAATATAATCACTAAAAGAGCAGGAGATAAGTTGGTATGAAATGCTCTGAGTGTGGTGGACAGGTTGTAGCTATTCAACATGCAGTTTATAGGTCTGATGGGAGTACTTCTGGAACTTATGATTGTCGAGATTGTAAAAGAGTTAAATCTTGGTTTCATCAAGGAACTGGAGAAACTGTTATTTATATGAAAGAAGAAACCCACAAGCAAAGTGATGATTGGGCTGTATGTGAATGTGAGCAAGAGCCTGGCGAGTGTATTTGTTGTAAGCGAAGGATGGTAGATGACGATTTTATTGCGAGGAATGATTTGAATGATAGCTGAATTAGCTCAATATGTGTATTTATTTGCTTGGCTTAGTGTGTGTAGTTGCGTATTTGTAGAGAATTGGTTTTATGAAGGAGTTGTACTATGAAGCGTAATATGTCTATAAGCTTTGAAGAGGAGATATATGATAAGCTTAGAGAGATGAGGAATTCTAGTGATTTTGTGAATGAGTTAGTTAAGAACAATATAGACCTCGCAGACAAGAAGGATAATCAATGCGCTTATTGTGATACAATAACAGAAGACCTTATATGGTTACTCCCAGATGAACGTTTAGTATGCCAAGCATGTGAGGTTAGTAGGGTAGAAGGACATAAGTCAAATATTCTAAGACAATAGCATTCCTATTAAATTAATAATTAAATTAATAGTTTTTATTTAGTTATATAGGTATATCTCAAATGAGGTGTCCCTTGAAACATCCTAGATTTTCGCAAAGCTTATATACTAGTGAATTGCATTTTTACAAAAACACCACCATTTACGAAACATTTATATAAATTCCTTTGTTTAGAAATCTGTGATTTCTACCCATATTGACTGATAAAACGTTTCAATACAGTAAATGGTGGATCAATACAGGTCGCTCCTTGTCGTTACAATCTCGCTCCCAACACCACATATCCCCCTACTAGACCCCCTACCACACCCCCCCCACCCCCACCACGCGCAACGTAGGC
>Ga0255048_10002356_pt1 | contig 12088 bp, 7 predicted proteins | sample JV7_2_2_MG_FD_183619 | JGI IMG/M metagenome (GOLD analysis project Ga0255048, IMG submission 183619) | Seawater microbial communities from Jervis Inlet, British Columbia, Canada - JV7_2_2 | ecosystem: Environmental > Aquatic > Marine > Inlet | place: Canada: British Columbia | collected 2016-10-06
TCAATAACGTCATCGCCAAGCTCTTCGGCCCGCTCAACGGATTCTCTGCGAATACGTGCCGTTACGTTTTCAAAACCCACAGACCCGAAAATAGGATTGCGTGCAATTTCCATATCTGTCGTTAAGGTTGGCACCCAACGCTTGATAATGTGGTCTATATCGTTCTCGATGAAGGACAGGCCGGAACCACCCCAACCCGTATTATCGCCAGCTATGACGTTATCATCTATCCAGATGCCGCGCTCTTTGAATGAGCCGCCAGGAGCGGCAGATTCTGGAGAGTAGTCTTCGATACCATTGAGGCGTCGGGCAACACCCTTGAGCTGGAGTCTAATATAATGCTCATGCGCCTCTGTTGACTTCGCCATAGCCGCGACTAGATTTTCCGGCATGTCGGCAGATGTATTCCCACGCTGCCATGTGGTGATAACAGTAACCAGTTCATCGATATTCTTCTCGACAACATCCTGTAACCACATTCTTGGCAGATAGCTCTTGGTCCCGAATAGTTCCAACTGCTCAGGTAGAAGCCCCAGCTTCTGAGCATCATCGGTTACACGACTTATCGTCTCACGAATCTGCTTAACAACGGCCATTACAGCAGGATCTTCATCCGCATCACCAGAACGTAACGCGCGAGAGACGCGTATTTTAAATCCGACTATGCTCCGAGAACTGGCGGTTGGCAACTTGCCGAGGGACCGCTCTATCTGCGCCTTACCCAACTCTTTAAAAATACCACCTGTAGTGATGCTTGGGTCATCTACGGCACGACCAAGACGGTGGGCCGCGAATGCTCTGGTGGTAAGCTGTACAATCTGGGATACCAGATAGGTGTGTATCTTGGCGTTCTGCTGGATAGATATAGGCGTGACATATCCATGCTGATTGCCAACCAAGCTGACGGGCGTCTCTACGAGATTCCAGATATACCACCTAGCAGAATGCAACTGGCTGTTAAGCAAGTGCAGCATGGGGCTAACTTTCAGCTTTTCCAGTCCATACGCATGGGCAAGGCGCGTGATCCAGGTAAGATCCCCGCTCAGAACTCTCTCTGAATACGCCTCTACGTGGTCTATGGTAGCTTCGTAGTTGTCGTAACCAGCTTTCCTGGCAGTATCGTCAAGCCTTTCTGGGGGGATGTTGCCATCCGTATGCCGCGCTCCCGGATGAGTTTCCCCAAAGAAGCCCCCGAATGCGCCCTCGCGACCCATCTGCTCTGCCGCGTCGTCCCCATACCTTGCCCTTATTTCAGCCTCATGCCGCTGGTGTGTTGCTTCGGACAGCTCTGTCCTGGTCCCCTTGGTGAGAACTTCTGCATCAGGAGATCTCGACAGACGAAGACTCAAAGCGTAGTCATTTATACGGTTTTCGTATGTCCCAAGATCCTCAATAATCTTACCGGCGGCATTTCTAGCCTGTGGATGTGCGCTATGAAGATATTCATGCTGAATAACGAAAGCTGTGTATTCTTCAGCAGTTTTAAATTCATAGTTGATGGGGTCAGCCCCCTTAACAGTGGGCTTTTCCCAAGCCCTGGCGACAAAGTCTCTTTTCAGCATGTGATAATCAACATAAATTACATGCTCCCCGACATCGTACTCGGCAGCTCGGTTTCCTGGGCCTATAGGCTTTGTCGGGTCAACAGCCCTGGACACAGGCACAATAGGACCACGAATAGGTGAGCTCGGAGGTCCGTAGAGGACTATGGGCGCATTAGGGTCATTGCCAAAAGGAATACCGTAAGACCCACTGTCGGCGCGCTCTTCTCTCCCAAGATTGGCTCTAAGCATCTCCGGGTTACCGCCAAGACCACGCACTATACCGTAAGCACCAACACCTAAAGCTGTACTGAAAACCATGTCAGCAGCCATGTTAATTACGGACTCCATACCGGTTCTGGTTACCTGACTGTGCTGTAACATAGCTTCGTTGCCGCCTGTGATAACGAGAGCCATGGCCGCAGATCTAAATACAGAACGAGCTAAAGTAGAACTTCCTCCAGATATGCTGCCCAAAACTAAATTAAGCGGGTCCACAACTCCCGTGAGCAACCCAGCGGCCATAGTCTGACCAAAGCCAGAATCAGCTATAATCTGTCTCTGGTGGTCTTCGAACGTAGCCTTTAATCTAAGTTTATTATAATGCTCTTGGTTAACCGCTCCACTCAGTACACTACTGTACCTGTGGTCTCCCTGAGTATCGACAACTTCTTGGAAATTAAAGTTAGGGTCTTCTACAGGATTGCCGTCAAGACCGAATTTTCTATGCAAGTCCCAGCTTCTTAACGCGCTTTCCTGGTTGAGGACAGCGCGAAAGGTGTCCGTAAAGCCAAGATCTCTGGGGAGCTGGCCTAAGTGCGGCCCCTGCCCAAATGATGTAAATGGGTCTATACGGGCCATTCTAAAGCCTATCACCGCCACCGACAGTCAGCGGCGGAAGACCAATTTTATGTCGTTCCCAGGGGTCGGTCACCTCTGGATTTTTATCATCCGCCGCTTTCATTGAAGGCGAGTCGCTCACCGCCGCCTCATCTTTAGGGGGTGATGTGAAGGGAACCTCATCCCCAGTTCGGAGATCCCATTTTTTACCACGGGCATAGGCAAACTGATCATGCAGCCGATAGCTCTGGCTCTGCTCGGGAATTGTTACCCTGTCCTCCTCAACATTTTTACCGATCCCCCTAAAAAATGCGGGTACTGAGAGTCTCGACCAAAGAACCTGGGCGTCGGGCGTTCGCTGGTTCTTCTGTAGAACGCCCTTCTTCCACTGCTGGATATACCTCCATTCAAGAGAGTTGTCGTCCTTAACGGGTATCTGTACTTGGTAAACCACATTCGTTCTAGCTTCGCTTAGAGTCGGTACGTCTCTCGCCGTCTGTGGGATGCCAACTGCGTGCACAATATCCCCAAAAGTTTCAGTTAATGGTTCCCATTTAGCTGGGTCTGTAAGCACTATAGTAAATGTAGAGCGCCCATTAGCCCGACTTGGGACCACGGTCCCGTCCACCATGTTCGTTATAACTTGGAAATTAGACTGCCCCTTACCAAGTCCATTCCCCGCAAGAATATTAAAATTATCGCGGCTGTAAGGATCTAAGGCAGGCATATCCCCAAGATCGCTAACAGCGGCTGCTTTGTGTAGGCCAAATACAGAATCCGCATGCCCTATGTTGTAGTTGATGTCTCCGGGCCTTTTATCATGAGGGACCCCTTCATGGTCCCATACCGCCTCATCGATCATTCTAAAAAGAAGATCGCGCGATAACCCCACGTCAGACCTATAGGCATACGCTACATCCGCGTATCTAAATACTCGCATGGCCTTGCGGACATCTTCGCCATTTTCGATAGCTTGTCTAAGACGGGTAGACATGGCCGTCATTAAAAGCAACTCCGTATGAGCCTCGGCTTCATACATGCCGCCCTGTGTTATGCCCGCCGTATTAGCGGCGATAAATTGACCTAGATCAGTGCCCGAAAGATGCTGTTTAATACCCCCAGTAGTGACGGCACCCCGACGTGCACCAGGAGATACCCAGAATCCCCAGTTGCCATTCTCATCTACTAATTTAAACACGCTGGTATCTGCCTTGACACTAAGAAGATCAACACTAGCAAAACTTCTTCCTGTCAGAGAGTCAAAAATAAACTCTGAAATCCATTTTTCCTTATCGCCATCATCCTGCCCTTTGTTGCCGGGGGCTAAACTCCAGTGTGAATTACGCATAATATCGTGTACAGCAGAAACAAGGGATGTGTGAGCAGTCAAGTCATCAAATGTGCCCCAACTAGTAAAAGGAGATCTTACGTTATTTTCCCCAGTAAATAGGGCCAGAGTCCGGTCTACAAGCGCGTCCCTTTTTACGGGGTCTACGTAATGTGCCCAAACACTGGCCTTATCGACAGGCTGGCTATTAAATTTCCTGTGCCGATCTATAAAATCTATTATCCCCTGAGCCTTTTTAAACCCGACCTGACCATCATTCAGTGCATTTTTCCATGCGGAAACGTACAGCGAAAACTCAGATTTATCATTATTCCCAAGATAGTAGCTATGGAGGCTAAGGGTATGGGCAGCTTCAGTATAGGCTAGTATGCTTTTGTAACCATCTTCAGTCTGCAATGATTTATGACTTATCGCAATCTGCCAGAACGGCATGAAATCTCCTGCCAATTCAGGCGTCATTCTCAACAACTGCATGGCAGTCATTGCGGTCTTGTTGGCCCCGTTGGTCCCGTTGCCAATAGACCCAAGCAAAAGCTGCAACTTGGTCATGTTGGGGCCGAATGTCTCTAAACTGCCTCCAAAGTCACCCATAGCAGTAGATTTAAATTTATCGGTGGGGGGATTATTGAGATCTAAGTGCTTGATGATATCCGCTTTTGTAATTGCGCTATTACCAAAACCAGAATCGGGGTCTTGTATGTTGAGAAATTTACGGCTGATCTCCAGACTTTGGTCAATGCGGGACTTTATGCTGTCCAGAATGGACCTACCATGCTCACCTGGACCGAAAACAATGTTTCTAAGGGCTTTGCCTATCGCAACTTTATTTTCGATTATGGCGTTTACGCGCTGTTCAGCCGCCTCTAAAGCCTCGATCCGCTTTTGCAGTACATTGGTTGGTGGAAGCCCCCTGCCGTCCTCGAAACTAGCAACGTCGTCTTGAGAAAATTCGTTAATCTTATTCGATAGCTGTGCGGCGCTGACTATAAAATCTGTCCCTATCCTAGCATTATCAATATCAACGCCATTGAGATTGGCATATTGCGCTGTGGCCAAGCTAGCAATGGTTCTTAGATTAGGGATGTCTATATCCCGGTCATGCTTGTCAGCAGAAAGGAACATATTACTCATTTCAGACTTGGTTTTACCTAGAACCGCTTCGGCCTCTTTTCTTTTGGCGGCTATCTCAGAAAGCATCTTTCCGTGACCGCCAGCAGCCGTCATGAATGGAAGCATGCCTATCTCAAAATTCTGGTTGACTTCGGAATCCGCCCCAAGCGTCAATCCAAATTCACGGGCAATATGCTTAAAAGTTGGGGAAGAGTCTGCTATATCTTTACGGTTCCTATCAATTACGGCGTTAATCACCAGAGGATCTTCCCCGGCATTGCCCAGTTTAAGTCTCACCGCCTCTTCGCCGCGCTTGAGCATCTCCTCAAATCTCTCAACATCAAGAGGGGCGTAATGCTCAAGCATCCCCGCTGCACCCGAAATATCTTCTGGCACACCCTCTATAAGAGCATCCATAATGGATTTCTTGAGTTTAGTTGTCTCGCTGACGGCTAAAGCATTGAGGCCCCTAGTCCTCCCCGCTTTCCCCGACGCTGCTTTTTTCGCATCTTCTGCGGTAATAAGCCTGTCAGCAGCAAGAATAAAAGATTCGCGCTCTCTTCGGCTTATAAATTGCCGCCAAATATTCCATCTGCCCTTAACATTACCAGGGTCCATCATATGATCGTATAATTTATTAGCATTATCATGGTCGTCGTCTCTGACAAGACGCTTCAGATCCCGCAATAACTTTTGCTTAACGGGAAAGAAAAGTGGGTCGTAAATCTGCGATTCAATCTCTCGTATCTTAGCTTTTGGGTACAAAGGCTGGTCAGGAGCCTTACCGGTCTTCGGGTCCACAACTGTTCCGGGGACTCTAACTCGCGCAAGTTCATCTATAAGAGTCTTCGCTTCAGAGAATTTTTCTGTCCGCCACTCCTCTGGAGGATTACCCTCTTGAAGTTTTTCGTGTATAGAAAATATTAACGTGTCTAATTTATTGGCGACAGTCTGCCCACGCCCAGCAACAGTCTGATAGGTCAACTTTGTGCGAGCTTCAAGTAATGTCGATATTGATTTATACCGCTCATTCTGGTACTTCTGATCAAAGTAGTCGGTATATTGACCGTCCATAAAGTCATCGCTGAATAAATGGTTCATTCGAGCTAAATTTTGACCTAATTCCTTAGGGTGAAATTTTTGCATCGCCTCAATTAAGTTGGTCCCAAAAGTCTCAACGGCAATATCCACCAACTTCGCCTTAGTCTCAGTATTTACATGCGACATTTTGCCAATCGTGTCGATTAAAGCAGAAATTTTCTTCTCTGAGTCTTCCTGCAAAAGATTATAGTAACCCCCGGCTGCGTTAGCGGCCTCGCTTCGCACCCCCTCTTTAATGTTACTCACGCCTATCATGATCTGTCTGCTCATGTTTTCGGCAATTTGTATAGTAGAGAGGCCAATCTGCCTGACTTGTTTCTTAGATATCCCGTCATGTTCAATAAACGCATGCCTAGCATCTAGCTTTGTCGTGAAATTGCGAAGCTCCTTATTAGCCCTCTCATCGTTAAATAGGAAATTAAGGAGAGGGTTCCCTTTAGTAGTGCCGTCATCTATCACTAAGTCAGCCGCAGCTTTAGCCGCCGTGCGCCAGTTTTCTGGATTGTCGGGGTTTTCCCCTCTTTGGAGCGCAAGAGTTTCCAGATATTCGGCTTCAGCGGACTCTTGTAATTGATTCCGCTCAAAACTAGCTTGCTGATTATATTCTTGGGCGGCGTAACTGGCGGTCAGCATCAAGGCTTCGCTAGCCTTTTCCTCATCCTGACCGACACGTGCCCGTCCAGGCATCTGGTACTGACCCAGTGAGCCCCTTCTTTGCTGAAGGGGATGAGACTGCTGGCCAGGGCGAATAAATAAGCCCTTAGATATGGGTATCATTAGTCAGTATCCCCGCGCCTAAGATTTGCTACGCCCCGCATTGCGGTGGCAAAGGCACCCAATGCTGGACTTGTCTGGCCTTCCATGGCAACCGCCGCGCCCGAGGCCAGCGCCTGTATCGTAGCTTCCCGTTCAACGTCTCTCATAGCAGTGGACAGTTCCTGCTGACGAGCCGCAAGATTGTAGTTGAAATTAAGGACGTTCCTGTCGGCTATTAGATTCTCCGCTGCAATAACGGCATCCCTACGAGAGGTGCCTATATCGTCGTTAAGCTGCATCTGAGCTTGCTCAAGCTGCAAGGCAAGGCGAAGCCGGTCGAGATTTCCCGTGATAGCCTCGTCCTTGGCGACTTCTGCGGCGGCTCCCCCACCAGCAACAACGCCTGCCCCAGCAGCTCTGGCGCGGGCGGTGCTCACAGCCTTATCTGTTTTACGCTGCTCCTGCGTCAGAAGAATAACCCCCTGACGCTCAAGGATATCCGTGTTCCTGACATGCTGCTCTTCATTGAACTTAACAGCACTCAGAAGACTGCTTTCTCTGGTATTAAGGGCGTCGATATCGAAATCGGTCTTTTCACGTAAGGCTATAATAGCTTCCGCATCAGTCACCTCCTCGATCTCGGCTATCTCCCGGACGAAATCTATCTGCTCATATGCACCAAGAGCCTGACGGTCTATAGCGTCATTTCTGGCTTCGCCAGCTCTGTACTGAGCGTATGCACCCGCTGCCGAAGCCACTAACGCAGCAACACCCCAAAATGGCATAGAATTATCCCTCGCTCACATTCGTGCCCATAATAAGGGCCGTAAGGTTAAAAGGAAGGGGCTGCGTACCGGATATCGTGATACTCCCGTCCCGATCCCAGCTATCGTCTGGCGTGTAACGAATGGTCCCGGTAAACAGCGGCAGAGCGTTCCCCATATCGTCAGCAGATGACCTGTAGATAATACTGTCACTATTGATAAGACCGCCACTGGAGGCCCTCAGATAGAGCACAACCTCATGTATACGCCGCAACCTGGACAGAGACGCTCCTGCCTGTGCGCCGAATTCGGGCGGCAGCGTGGTCAGGGTGTGCGTGTAAGGCAAGCCAACCTGCGCTGAGGCCCCAGCCGGGGATATGGTGATCGCCGCACTGGAGACAATCTTATCGGGCTGTGGGGCGTCGGCAACCTTCACGGCCACCGTTTCACCCTCAAGATGAGCAAGCCCCGTAAGGCTGGAAGTGGAACTACCGGAATAGATGAGGGTGGAATCGGTGTTCAGGGTCGAATCAATATACTCGACGTACCTTTTGATAGCACCGTTTATAGTCCTCTTCACCCCTATCCACACCTGATCTGTGTAGATATCCGCTGTAATATCCTTTGGAATAACCGCGACACTCTCGACAACCGCCGCAGTCTCATCAGTCGTGGCCAGACGCACCGTGTCGGATATGCTCAATGTCGTCGGGCCTGTACCGGCCCTCTGAGTCTCCGTGATAGTGACTACGTTTGCTGCCGGGTTCGCCACCGTGAAATCACTATGAGCATTGATGGCGGTATAGATATTATCTGCCGTCGTGTCGTTGGATTCATTGGGACGCCAACCATTTGTAGTCGATGGAGGGTCACCGCTACTGGCTTCCGAACTAAAGGTTACTATTTCACCGTTAGACTTGGTCACATCAATATCCGTGTCAACGGCTATATTCGCATAGTCGGTCACGGTTATAGTCGCTGAACCCGCAACCCCGCCAATAGTGTGCGCGTGCCATGCCTGTATCTTCTGATCAGGCTGGTAGGTCATAGCGGCTAACGTGCCATCAGATAATATAGACCAGATAATCGGATCTGGCGTACGCTGGGCGTCAAAGTGAGTAATGCCGCCAGACGTTATGTCCTCCGATAAAAGGGTAAGATCCGGGGCCTGGAAGCTGTCCGTCAGGAAATCAAATGTAACCTCATGCAGCTTCTCGCCGCCACGCTGTACAAATAGCAAGGCGTTCTTGATGGGCACGGGCTGTATCCGCGCGGACCCCTCAGAGGTTTGCTGCCGCACAATGATATTGCTTGGGGTGATAGCGGCGCTGTTCGCGCCCTTAACTTGCCATTCAGCTCCGACAGTCCCTATAAACAGGGAGTTCCTGGCCTGACTGAGCCACTGGATGATATTAACCTTGTTGGCCGCAATAGTGAACGGTATAGGGTCATCGGCATTAGCGCCTGGGGTGAAATTCTCGTAGTCATCTACTTTAGATATCCAGACTGTCTGGGGCCTGTGGGCGGAACCAGCAAGACAAAGACGCTGCTCGAAGAATGTGATGCAGCCAGGATACCCTCGCTCTGCCGAGAAAGCGCCTTCGCGCCAAGTCGTAACGGCGGATGTCCCGCCCAGGGCAGATACCACAGTAGCCGTGACGTGAGTTGTATCTGTAAATCCGGTAACCTTGGCATATCCAGTCGTGCTGTTGGTAATGCGGAAAAACGCACCTACGTGGTTAGCGGTGAATATGGCCGTAGAGGCTGTAAGCGTAACACTCCCCGAAGTGGCCGACGAGGCTATGGTTGTCGCCGTCGTGTTGTCGTCAAGGTAAGGCCCATCAACAAAGACCACGTCTGACAAGGTAAAGGATGTCGCAGAATTGCGAACCAACTGACGCGGCGGATGGGAGCGATGGACGATATAAAGAACATCAGCAGACTGAGCGAACTGCAACTCGTCCAACTGAGCATCCGTGTACGTCGTAGTAACCTCTACAGCGGACCCGGAAACAACCTGTGCAGATTGCGCGTAAAACCGAATGTAGGTGTGGCCAAACTCCAGGCAGTAGGCATTGGTGTCCGAATATTCGAACGGGACCAGACGGAACTTCCTATCAGTACCGGCAGCGGAGTCCTTGCCCTCTGCGACATACATCGTGCCGAAGCGCCGCCCTGCACCACCCTGGGGGTAGACCACCATATTCTCCAGAGTCTTCAGGGAGTTCCGGTAGCTCTCAATATCCACCCTGCCGAAAAGTCTAGGACTTATCTGGCCTCCGGTGAAGTTGGTCTGTATGGCATTTACCCGCGCCATCAGCCACTCGTCCACTTCCTCCAGTCGGAGGTAAAGTCAGTGCCAAGCCTAACCGCAGCAAAATGATCCGAGGATATGTCGGGGGGTGCCCCCTCTTGCCCGTCCATCATACGAGCCTCTCTCAATGTCATCCGAAATGTCTGTAGAAGATCGGCCTGTTTCTGGACCGATCCCGTAATCCGATAAGCTATAGTGTGCGCCAGTTTCTGGGCGATCACATCAATAAGAAGAGAGTCCATGTCGCTAACATTTGCTATACGACTAATGTACTTGATATTCAGCGTGCTCTGATCCGACACTATGGACCGGCCCTCCACAGCCCATTCCCTATCGTCCAGATTCTCTACCTCAAGAATCCGTAAGCAATATGGGTCCGTGGGCAACGTGAATTGATAGGCCCATTCCCAGGCAGGGGCATCCGTGAGCGCGGCTAAACTGGCTCTAACTATGGATGAATTCCATGGGTGCATACGAAGCACCTGATCGCGGCAATCACTATAATGGGCGTTGCACGCCCGCGCTCTGTCAGTGTTATCGGTAAGAGCAGTTATGGAGCTGTCGCCAATATAAGTTAGCGCAAGATTACAAATCGCTACTTCTGAAGACGCCATTCAGGTTCTCCCTTAACAGAGTGTGTGGGGACGGGACTGCTGGCCCGCCCCCACTCTCCGACTGCACCGAATTAACAGTGCCCACATTACCGCCTTACGGCGATAATTGCTTAGTCAACAACGTAAAGCATCTGAAGCTCTACGGTCCCGGTTCCCGCTGCGCCACCCATGGTGACAGTTACAGGGTAACCGGAGTAGTCGGCATCGATCACAGTGTTTCTGCCAAGAGCCGAAGTGGCTGCGACAGCAACAGTCGTAATCGCGGTTGACGCGGCTGCGGCAAAAAACTCATCCGCATCCAAAGCCACAGCAGTGCCAGCAGCATTATTATAGGCGGCGTGACCCACCGATAAAGTTGTAGAGCTGGCCATGGCGTCATGAGTTAACGTGCCTTCAAGGACTCGCGCCCCATTAGGCAAATTAAACATCTCAATGACATCACCAGAAGCAAGAGACGAGGCTTCGTACAGCGCATAAGCAATACGAACCCTCCCGCCTGCCTCACTGGGCTTGATCTTTTTAGACGGAATGGTTTGATCCCATGACGTCTTTTGTACTGAGTAGACAGTAGCCATGATCTATCTCCCTCTACTCGTTACATGCAATTTGGACTATCTTCTCTTCCTCGACGCGAGTTGCGCCAAGAGACATAGAAAGATAGACCTGAGTTGCATAGCTTTTGTCATCACGTTCCGATACGCGAGTCGATACATCGTCACCGATGGCGAGTCCTATCGCAGACGGCACAAATGCATAGACGAGACGACTTGGTGTCGAGTCCGTCGCCAAGCGTTCCGAACGAATGAAGGTGAACCCAGCGAAATCCGAAATTTCACCCTGAGCCAAGGCTTTGACGGTGTTGTAATCAGAACTTTTGACTTCAGTCGTATTCAACAAGTCACTGATTTGACTACCGGCGCAGACAATGAACATTTGCTCACTATCATCAACCTCGTTGGCCCACAGGATTTCCTTAGCGGCAAGAATTTTCGCTACGGTTAGATTGGCCGAAGCATGAACAACCTTCTGACCGGATGGGAACGTAACGGCGCTAGCCGAGTCATCCTCATCAATGGCATAAGAAGAACCGCCCATGGCAGTAATGATGACATCGTCAATTTGACGCCCCATTGCCGAGCTAGCATTTTTTGCATAGCGAGACTCAGGATCGATCATCATGCGGATGACATCTTGCCGATCAATCAAATCAGCCCATTCGTAATCATCCATCGTTACCCGACGCCTTGAATGGGGTGTCGAGACCAATGGAGTATCCGCATGACGGCTGGTTCTCTTAACAACGGCAGTTGCGCCGATACGCTCGTAAAACCCGGACTTCCCCTTGAGGAAGTCAGGATCTGTGCGAACAGCCCCACGCAGACGGGAGTCCCGCTGCTGTGAGAGCATGATCACATTGTTTTTGAATTGCTGTACATGAGCAACTCCAACTTGAGTGGACATAGCATCCTCCAACAAGAATTAAGGGGTTCTTGCCAAAGGTTGCCCAACTCATGTCGGACCTCAGACTTGCGCTACGTGCGCCACCGAGCGGGTTACCGCTGTTTATCGGGCCTAGTAGGTTATCCGATGTTGCAAAAATGCCACTATAGGCGAATTAGGTCAACTCTTTTCTCACGGCTTTCTTCTGCACCTTCTTATCAGACTGCATAAGCCATACAAAGTAACGGTCAGCAGTCTCT
>Ga0255048_10002357_pt1 | contig 12076 bp, 15 predicted proteins | sample JV7_2_2_MG_FD_183619 | JGI IMG/M metagenome (GOLD analysis project Ga0255048, IMG submission 183619) | Seawater microbial communities from Jervis Inlet, British Columbia, Canada - JV7_2_2 | ecosystem: Environmental > Aquatic > Marine > Inlet | place: Canada: British Columbia | collected 2016-10-06
AGCGAACGCTCAGGTAGTCTCTGTCTACCGTGAGGGGGGCCAGTTGGACTCCGCATTGGCGGCCTGTCCTGTCGCGCAGGGCGCACCAGCCCGCATGGTCGGGCCAGTGCCTCCGCATGGCCTCCTGTCGCTCCCTGAGTGGGGCTGTGGCCTCTACCTTGCTCACAGGCTCACCTCCGATGCTGGAACCCATACCCACTGATTACGCTTCCACACGCGGCTATAACCCGCCTCTATCATGTATTCGTCCCAGTCGTAGCCATCGAGGCCTACAGCGTCTAGTTCGTCCTCGCTGATGGTTCCGGGGACTTCGACTGTGACTGGAGTAGCCTTTCTTGATGCTTTGCGTCCAATCTGAGAGCCTCTAGCGGCCTTAGCCGATGTTCCCTGCATCCATGCAGGGCGAGAGGCTCTGTGGCCCATCCTTCCATAGTTCGGCTCGGCCCGCTGCTCACTAACGACCTTGCTTCTGATGGTCCCGTCAGGACAGATAGTGTAGACCTTGAACGGCTGGGCGTGAAAGAAGGACTTGACCTTGAACTTCGATGCGTCGAGGATTGATTTTGTAGAAGACCAAACCACATCACCAGTCTTGGTGCGAGCGATGACTAGAGGATTCTCCCCATTGGTCATCAGGTTCACAAAATCGGGCTTGGTTGAATCTACCCAAGCGACAGACATAGACCCGTCCACCTCATCGAGAACCCAGCCGGGAGACTCGCGGGCCAGTCCAGCGTTTATGGCCTCGGTGTCCACCTCTGCGACTGGGGTGACGCCTAGACGAGCGAGAACGTCCGAGTCATTGTAGAGAACGCCGTTGTGGGTGACTATCATACCTTGACTGACTACCGGGTGGTTGTTCGCGTTGTTCGCTGTGCTGCCCTGTGTAGTGAAGCGAGTGTGGAGCATCACATACTGGGTAGTCTCGCCAGTGCCGATGAACTTAGACAAACGCTTGTGCATCCTGTGGCCCGGTCCGGGCTGCTTTAGGACTACGGGCTTGTCAGCGCCTATCCATTGAAGGGCGAAGCCCGCAGCATGGGTTCCTCGCCCCTCTAAGCCCCTCCACAGGGACTTGAGAGCCTTGACCGGGGTTCTACCCCCGGTGCAATTGTAGAAGCCTCCTATGCCGCACACGATTACTCACACTCCGAGCAGATGTTCTGACCAGTCACGGAGGGGGTGAATCCACCTCCACATGAGATGCACTCACACTCGGACGAAGGCTCTAGGAGAGCGAGGCGCTCAACTCGACCTCGGCGGTGGTTGTTGTAGAGTGATAGGACACGCGACCTCACGCTCTCCTTCATGGAGGCGCTCAGGCCGAGGAAAGTAGCGAAGCCTTCTACAGTAACTGGCATCTCACTCAGGGTCATGGTGCGGGAGCAGTGGTTCTCGTTGAGGGCCATGCTGACCATGTGGTTGATGAGTTTCAACCAGCGGCCAATGTTGGTCTTATCCAAAGTGTAACCGGGCTGGCGGAACTCGATGCGACCGTATGAGATATACTGGTTCAGGTTGATTGCTGAGTAGCGGCTGGTGGATGTGCGGCCATCAGTGTAGAGTTCACCGACTCCGCCGATGAAGCCGTTCCCGTTTGCGCTACGGCAGTTAGCACTGATGCCGTCAAAGACGGGTAGGAAGTGACGGTAGAAAGCCACGATTCGGTTAGCGACCTCGGCCTTCTTAGTGACTGACATGGCTTCCCACCGAGCCTTCCCGTTGAGTCCTACGCTGATGTGAGTTCCACACGACTTGTCTACTGTGGCTCCGGCGTTCTTGAGTCCGGTTAGTAGGCGGTTGAGGGTGGCTACTTCACTAGCCCCTGTTAGGATTGGGGACACTACCTCGATGTTACCCTTTTCTGTGTGGGTGCAAGTGCGACCGTTGAGGCTTCCATCCCTCATCATCTTCCAAATGCCGGAGTTAGCGTCCGGCGAGTGGCTGGCGTGGTAGCCGTAGATTTCGACTTCGCAGTTTGCTCCGGCGTTCTCCATAGCCTCCAATACTTCGTTTCCTGTTACTTCTATCATCTCTAACTCAATTCCAAATTTTATTGCCATTGTTACATCACCTCCAAGTGTTGTTCTCAAACCGACCGGGGCGATAGGTAGTATATCAACATACGTTTGATTTTGTAAAGGGGGTGGCTCGCAGTGACCTTTTTAGCATTTAGAGGTTGATACTTTCTTTCCACTTTTGGAACCGCGTTTTTGGGCGGGGGAGCGGCTTTACTGGATGGGTCACTGGGTTCATGTTGTGGAGGGTGGCCCTCTCAAGGTCAAAGTGGATGAAGGAGTAGGGCTTCTGCCGAATGCGTTCATCAGCACTCACGAAGTCTACCCCCCATCGCTTCGTCAGGTTGTCTGCATCAACCGGGAGCATACGGAATAGCATTACCCGACTGAGGTTAGCGTCCAGCCAGCGGTTAGTCAGGGGACGCTGACTGATGAAGTGGGGGAGAATGCCCTTTGCCCTACCCTGCACACTGAGGCGCTTTAGGGAGGGAGGGACGCGAGTAGGACTGATGACTATGGAAGCCTCATCGAGAATGAAGGTGAAAGTGGGTTCATCCTTGGACCGTGACAGTTCAAACATCTCATCCACTATTCGGGATATGTCCCATTCAAGGGTAGGCTGGTCGAAGTCTGGGTAGTCAGGCCAGTAGAGAGTTACTCGCTCCTTAGCCATTGACTTGAGCGCATCATCGAGATTGGTTATGGGTTCAGCCAGTATGTCATAATCGCCCCGTTGCACTTTGGGGTCTACTATGACGAAGCGGTGAAACTCCCCGAATGAGGATGAGGTCATGGCATCCCGTAGGGTGCTGATAACCGCAGTAGTCTTCCCACTACCGCTAGTGCCAGCCCATAGGACACCTAGCCTTTTCCGATTTGGTTTGTAGAGTTCGTCTAGGTTCATTCTACAAAATCACTCCGTCCGTCATCAAAGGGGTTGCCATGAATCTCAGGCTCGACGGATGGAGGTGGAGGGGTAGGTCGTCGCCTTCTGGAGAACCACTGGGAGGGTCGCATCAGTACGCTCCCGAAGCGTCTAAGGAAAGACCTTCTGATGGCAGGGTCAGAATTTCGGGCTATATGGGCCATTGGAGGTGCATAGGCGGCGGCAATTACAGTTCCCCATACCAAGGTAGGACTGAGGTTGATAGAGAGGCCGTTAGCGTCCATAGCGTGAGTCGTGGCGGCTTCTAGGGCGTCATAGTCAGCCGGATGGCGTTCTATGCTCCATTCGGGCCTATTCATTACTCCACGTCCCCAGTGTGTCAAGCCTCGGTCTACTCCCATGAAACCCCAACGGATTAACTGACCTTGAGTAGCGCGGTGAGCATCGCCCATCGCCCCTTCTCCAGTCGAGAGGCGTCTAATTGGTGAGGGGATGGTAGGTGCTACTCCACCTTCTTCTTCTTCTAGCCAAGCAATATCTTCCCAATGGTCCGATTTTGTAGAATCATCGTCTTCACTTTCTACAAAATCGCTTGTCGGTGGTGATTGGTCCGATTTTGTAGAATCGGACAGGCTCGCAGTGGCCTCCTTCTTCTTAGAGTGGCTTTTCGGCGTTTTTTGGGTTTTATTGTAATGCTTGTAGACGGCGGCTCTGGATTTGCCATTTCCAACACCTTGCCCGTAGGTATCGAAGGTGGATTGAAACTTCCCTTCGTCGGTCGGGTGCTTCTCTACTCGGCTCATTCGACCACTTCCAAAGTTCGGGGTATTAACTGAATACCGCGCTCCATACAAATCTCAATGTATTCGTGCATGACTTCACAACCGAAACCTAATCGGTTAAGGTCTTGAGCAACAATGCAAGTAGTCCCTGTTCCCAAGAAGGGGTCGAATACGCGGTCATACTCATTGGAATGTGCTTTGATGATACGCTCTACGAGAGCATACGGGAATTGAGCCGGGTGATTGTATTTCATTTCCCCCGCGCCGCTCCCTCCGACTACTCTCTTTATTTCCCATACATCACTAGGGTTCTTGCCGAGAGGGTTGTTCCGTTTATCGTATGTCTTCCACTCCTTCACTCTCACTTCATCGAGATTGAAGGTGCAGTTATCGGGGTCTTTGGTAAGCCACAGGATGCGTTCAGTTCTGTGTGTGTATCGCAATTTATAGGCCATACCACCATAGTATCGCCACACTATCTCTTGCACTAATTTCAAGCCATGTTGCATAGCGAGCCGATGGTAGAGGTAAGTAAGAGGGAGGGTTTCATTTCTTCCAATTTTCGTATAGCCAACATTGAGCATCATGGTTCCATTCTTGGTTAAAATCCGTGAGGCTTGTTCAATCCATCGGTCAGCAAAATTCTCATAGTCAGCGAATGAAGCCCATGTTTCATACGACTTATTGGCCTTATAGGGAGGTGATGTGCAAATTAACTCTACACACTCGGCATCGAGAGTCTCCATGAAGGTGATGCAGTCACTATGATATGCACAGGAGTCGGCAAATTCCGGAGGCTCGACTCGGCTCATTCGGAGTCCCCCATTTTGACTACCGCTCCATCAACGGTTTGATTGACCATTCCCTGCATCATGCCAGCAAATGAGGGGTTCGCTATCATTACCTCAAGGGCTACTGTATAGGCTTGTCTAGGGTCGTTAGCCTCAGAGCGGGCCGTAGCATAGGCGGCTACTAACTGCCCCAGTCCTCCGAACAGGAGTCCTCGGAAATGTGGGCTAATCTCATCGGCGTGTTCATGGAGAGCGTCAAGAAATTGCTTCAAGTCAGGCCACGCATTCAGGAGTAAATCATCAAGTCCGTCCCATACTAGGGGGTCGTCCGTCCATTCCATGAGGGTAGGGGAGGTAGACACGGCATTTAGACCCTCTCATGGGGTGTAGACGGCCACCATTGACTCAGCAAGTCCCCGAAGTAGACTGGAGTATTTGCTCCCCATAGGCGCTTAGTAGAATCACCAGCAGGTCTGATTGAGAAGTCTACCGGGCGGAAGCGATTCATCAGAGTCATGTCACTCCTGACGCGAGCCTCTCCCGCCGAGTAGGGGCGGCGAATGGTCGTCCTCAAGACAGACTCTCCAGCATTTTCTTCACAAAATCCGAACAGGTCGGTTTCCCCACCAAGGAACAAAGAGGCATGACCTCGATAGACTGTCTTTACAAAATCGTCCCCCCTCATGGAGTAGACACCGCTCATTAGGAGGCTGAGTTCTCCTTGTTCTTCCAATTCCCACTGACCGAGGTTCCGAGGTGCAGGGAGGGGACGTTCAGGAATAGCGCGTAATTTATCGGTAGGGAATATGACCCCATCCGTAGCCACGCTCAAGGCTGAGTAGTCATTGAGGCGTAGGAGTTCGGCTAGTCTAGCCCTCGTAGCCCCAGTGATGGTGCTTGCGTAGAAGGGGTTCCATAACTGACCTGCTCGGTCATTGACAGCCTGTCGAGTCTTGCCATAAATAGAATTGAGACAGACTTTCGATACTGCGTATTCAATCTTCTTCCCGGCTAGTCCGGCTTGGTGTTTCATCTCGTAGAAGTGCTTGATGAAGGGAGCGAAGGGGCGGGTAGGTTCACCTTCGTCAAAGTAGCACCACTGCCCCAGTTCAAATGCCCTATGCGGCCATTTGAGAGCCTCGGCCACTTCGTCGGCAGTGAACCAGCCTCGCGCCAGTCGAGGGGTGACGATGGTTCCAGTAGGGGACATACGGGCAAGGGGGTTCCAGTCCATACCCGGCTCAAAGAGGAAGGCCACTTCACAAAATCCGAGTGAGTAGGGCTTCCTATGCTCTAGCCAGTCTAGGAACTCATCCCCTCCATCACCACTGAACCATGCCCCCTCTCGGTCGTCCATGTCGGGGAGGTGATACATGATGTATGGATAGGCGCTGGCTAGGTCTATGCCCTGCACCTCCGGATGGTAGCCGCTCCCTGTTGTCTCAAACCAGCCTCCACGATAGGCACTGTGCGCTCGCTGCATCATCAGACGGGCTGGTGCTGAATCCTTCGTCCCGTTGATGGTGGGGATGGTGCAGGTGTCGAGTAATGCTCGCTGGGCGACGTTGGCGAGAGAGTAGGGTTGGATGAATCGAACTCCAGATTCTACAAAATCGTTCCTCTTGAGCCTCGCTAACTCTCCAGCCAGCACTGCGTCTACGACAGCGTATCGCTCAATGTCCTCACGGTAGTAATCTCGATAGTCGGGTTCATCAAATCTGGAGGCGTCGAGTAGGGAGCCATCAAAGCACTTCTCGATTTTGGATTTACCGAGGTATTGTTGAGCGGCTGAGTTAAGTCTGATTTTGTAGAAGAATTGGCTAATGTCCCACCACCAACAAGGACCGAGTTTGAAGGCTCCACGATACCAGTTCACCGGAGTTATCACCAGCGACTTACCCTCAAGGTAGGATAACTCGACCATACGCCCTCGGACCTCCGGGCCGTAGTTCCCACTGTCAGCGTTCACGGTGACTTTGTTGGAGGCTATCTCCCCTTCACTGTCCCGCGAAGCGGTCAGTTCCTCGGCAACGTCAGGGTGAAGCATACGCAGTACTGCCTGAGCGTCGAACTTGAGGTTCCAGAAGAAGTGCTGGAGGCAGCGCCGACCCCGCTTGCCTCCCTTCTTCCATTTCCGGGTATGACCGTCGTTGTAGAGGACTTGCATCAGGTGGGCGAAGGTGGGACAGTCCCACACTCCCTGCTCAGTGCTGAACAACCACAGCCGACCTTCGATAGTTTCGGTATCAGACCCAATCATGTTCCAAGTCTGGAGGTTGGACTTAGCGGCCTTCTTGCGTCGCTGATGAACCAGTTCAGGTAAAGGTTCTAGGTCGTAGCCTAGACCGTCGCCGGGGCGCTGGATAACGAGAACAGGGTCAGCCCGCTCTTGCCTCATAGTCAGCCCTCCAAGCCGCCCAGTAGTCATCATAACCGTCATCTATTACGTCCCAGTAGTCGTAGCCCTCGTCACCCTCGTATTCTTGGGCTGGCGGTTCTCCCACTATGTCGCCCCCAATCTGAATCTCTCCTGACGGGCCGACTCGTCCCGGTTCCTCACTCATCAGGCGTTCCCGGCGTAGGGCTATGGCGGTTGCCTCGTCCCTCGTCATCCGGGTTGGGAGGGTCCGGGCGACTCTCATTCGTCGTGCGTCCCCTGCTCGACGCGCTGCGCGTATCTCAGCATCCCGAACCCTCCGCATTCGTCGGTTGATTGATTCGACGGCTCTTAGGGAGCCTCCCCTTGCTATCGTCCCCTCTTGAGAGAAGCGGCCACGCACTCGGATTTGCTGGGCCTGTGGAGCGCCAGCGGTCAGGCCACGTCGCCTGACACTCTCTCTGATTGCTTGAGAGGGGGTATTTTCACCACCGAGCCAGCGTCGGACTGTCCGAGGGGTGCGGCCATAGAATTGAGCGGTTTGTGCTATCCCGCGTTCTTGGACGAGGAACTCTAATCTCGCTTGGAAGATGTTAGAACCTGTTATGATTCTCCGAGTCATAGCATCCACCCGACCGCCCCAGTGATGGTGAGAAGGGCGGCGAGAACTCGCCACCGTAGTAGGTCGTCCTTCAACCTTTCATTCTCGACCGAGAGCCTCCGCTCACTTCTTGAGATTGCGACAGCGGCTCCAACGCTTCCAACAATTGTAACCAGTGTGGCAATCACTTCTCTAGTTCGACGGGGCATCTCCAACACCCAGCCGTTCATGCTCTCCGTAGTAGTCACAGACCAATTGAGATATTCTCGCTGGGGTCACTTGGAATAGGCGAGCGAGTTCGGCTCCTTTCCAATTTCCCGTTGAGTGCATCTCGATAATGGCCCGCTTCTGTTTGACAGAAAGCCTCCGATATTTCCTCGACATGACCCTCCCAAATCGCCCCGGCTCTTGAACCTCTCCATCTAACGAAGTGTTACACTGCGGTCAATTGGTCTTTCTTGACCATTTGCGGGCGTTCTGACGGCCTCTAAGGGTGTAGGTGGTCCCTTCACCCCTAATGTATAGATAGACGCCCTATACACACCCCCCCTACGGGGGTGTGTGTAGAGGGTTGGAGGGATTTAGGTAGTGCTAATTTTACACTGCCCATCTAATCAAGAACTATTATGGGGGTCGAACTGGTCCGATTTTTTATGAGCAATCTGCTAACTCCCGTCATCGCGGGTGCTGGTCTTGGATTCGGTGTTGTCTTTCTAATGGCAATCGCTAATGGCATATCCGGGCTAGTTTTCAACAGAAGCATAACACAAACTGTTAGTGGCAAGTTAGGTGGAGGAAGCGAATAATGGCTGTCCCTCTTCCTAACTTTTCCGTATGGGGAATCGCTGAGTATTTGTTGTTCGCCGTAGGTCTTGCGGCGGGCTATGCATTATTCACAGAGCCTATGTCGCGTGTGGAATCTCTAATCGCTAATCTCAGGAACGGAGCCTGATTACATGGCCGTTACCTATTATCAATTGGATAAGTCCACAACGAGTATTCCCGCTACATCGGGCGCGACCTCGTATGTGGATGGTTTCTATGGTGTCAATGGAACCCTAGAGTATCTCATCGCAGAGGTGGACTTGACCCTCGCTTCCACAGTGGCCGTCACGACGGGGATTGATGCGTTGATTTCCAGCATGAAAATCACCATTAACGGCGATTTGGTCCACGACTGGATTAGCGGCTCTGCCCCTGCCTCGTCCTCGGCTATTGCCGGACGCTACGGCTACTTCATCAACGCCATTGGTGGGCGTGTGCTGACTGTCCCGATGGCCGGTGACGATACCGCCCTGAAAGCCTTCATCGCTATTCCCATCGGCTATGTGCTGAATACCCCAACCCCTCGATTTGAGATGACGGTTGGCTGGTATGACGCCAATTTGGTCTGTGGCGCTTCGGCTACTATCGCCAGCGGCTCAGTTACATGGTGGGCTAGGTTCAATTCCGCTTGTGAGCGTTCTACTCGCGTCATCTCTGCTTCGTCCTTCGCCTTCGCTGGTTCAAATATAGCAGAGCAAGTCGTCGTGCGTGTCCCTGAGACTACGATGAGTGGACCCACAGTTTTAGGCTGTCTTATACAGAATGATTCTGAGGCTGACGAATACTCGTCTACGAACGCAATAAGACAATTAGCACTCAGCCAATTCAGCCAAGATGTAGATTTCCATAGGTGGGCCTCAAACGAATTGGATAACGGAGTGGTTTCAATCGCACCCGGTAGCGGTGCGGCGGCGGCGACTCTCTCACAATCCCTCGCGTCAAAGCGAGCCGGGGCGCTTTTCGTCCCACTATACGGATTGAAAGCCGCAGACCTCACTTGGATAATTGCCAGCAGTGCGGCTACTACCCGCTTCTTCCACCCTGTTCTAACGGCCCCACTACAAGGGCCAAGACAGGAGCGCCCAACACAGACAGCGATTGCGCGAGGCAACGTTCAGAAGACCGTCGTTGACCGCTCAGAAGCCGGGACTGGTAACTGATTACGACTCCAACGCCTCCGGTCGGAGGGAGCGCCTACTGCAATAGGCGACTCCCCCCTTCCGGTGCATAGGAGAGGTGAGAGTATGGCCCGTAGCAAGACCCGTAATCCATTCAAGAGGACCAACGGTAAGCGAACCAAGCGGGCCAAGTCACTCACTATCAGAATCAAGAAGGCTCGGATTGAGAAGCAGAGTAGGTGGATGTGATGACCATAGACGCCGAGATGTGTAAGGAGTGGGTCAAGGATAATGCCCTAGCCTTCGTCATTGGCTACACCCTAGCCACTGGCGAACTCCACATGATAATTGCCGACCTACTGGGGCTGGTCTGATGGGAACCAAGAAGGGCCAGCGACGCAAGACGGCTCGACGGGCCTATGAAAAGAGTTCAGCCACACGCTACGCCTACAAGGTCAAAATCCCCGGAGAACGAAGATTCATCAGAATGCAGACGCGTAAAATCACCGGCCCCGAAGTTTCCTCTATGTTGAAACAGGGTTGGAAAATTGAGAGGTTATGGTGATGGCTCGACAGGATTGGAAGAAAGGGAAAAGAGAGTGGAGTCTTGCTCGTTATCTCGGTCTAAGATTCGATGATGCGGGGACGATTTCAGTTCAAAGTGGGCCGAAAGTCTATGGTAAGGCCATCAAAGGTGGTAAAATCTCCATTGACCGAGTAATAGGGAAGTGGAACTGATGGCTCGCATAGGTTCAGTATCTCTCACTACCGCTTCACAATATGTGGACTTGACCGGACCCGGCAAACTGCATTTCCGTATCTCCGGGGCTGACAATGTGAGAATCGCATTCGACCAGTTCAGCCTCGACAACGGACCCTATTTCACGCTCGACAACGGCACTACCTACATCTACGACGAGCCGAACCCATTCGTCGGTCAGAACTGCTTCATACGGGCCGATTCAAGCACTGCTACCTTTGAGTGGATGGTCACTGGAGGTGGCATTGAATGAGTGATGTTAATTGGACTCTCGTTCTCATGTTTACTGTCGCCTATTGGATGGGGCGTGAAGGGGTTCTTGACGACCTATGGACGAAGGCGGCGTCAGTAGGTGGGTCGAATGAGTGAACTCGCCGTCCTTTTGCTGGCTCTCGCAGTTCTAGTGATGCTCGATTTTGTAAGGTTCGGTTCCGGTTCAGGCGTCTATCCTTCTACAAAATCGGGTCGGGATAGAATGTCCGGCGGTCAATGGTGAGGTGATTTTGTAGAATGTCAGGCCCAATTAGACCCCCTCTTAGAGTGCGGGACACAGACAGCGCTCCAAATGTCATCCCGGTGAATACTATCGTAGTCAGCGATGGCGACCTCGTAGACGATGGCGGGGCCACTGTCACGATAGATACTACTGGCGCTTCTACTACACCGGGGGGTAGTGATACCGAGATTCAATACAACAATGCGGGAGCCTTCGGCGGTGATGCTGGTTTGATTGTGAGTAATGAGGGCGGGGGCGATACGACGAGTATTCAGGTTGGGACGGTGAAGTATGGGGCCTCTCTCGGCGCACAACAAATGACGGTTGATGGGTCACTATCTCTTTTCGCGGAGGGGACAGGGCAGATTTTTCTTCGCAACAGTGAAGACGGTGGAGGCACTTGGACAGACACGATTACTAATGTGATGGCTAATGCTGCTGCTGATAATGCTATACTTAGACTTCGGAATAATTCGGGGACTTACAAAGAGGCCAACATTACACTTGATGCTAATGAAGACTTGATTATTGACAATGATTACACGGCCAATAATGACATTGACTTGCAGGTGGGTGGAACTGGAATCGTAGAGGTTCAGAACACCACAACCGACACCGACGCCGTTCTCTCCATCATGGGGAACGGTACTGGGGATGCTAAACTCGATTTGCAGAATGCATCAAAGCGTGTGTGGGCGCTGTGTGATGAGAACAAGAAACTCAAGATTCAGGGAGGCGCTGCTGGCAATACCTTCATATTTGACGTTTCTAGTGCAAGTGGAGGTATTACATTCCCCGACTCGACCACTCAGACAACCGCTGCCGGTGGGGTAGCAGCAACCTCCGGTGCGGCGCTTACTGACCCAACAGTAATAGCAACAGGCTACAATAGAACCCCGACTTCTCAAAGGATAGGGGGTGGAGTTCTCGGTCTTGCAGCAGGTGAATTAGCGTATAGTGACCCTTTTGGTTTTCCTTGGGTTTCACCACATACGGGAACTATTGCTGATATTACCGTGAGTGTATCCACTGCTCAGGCCAGTCGAACTCTTGAAGGGGGAATCTATGAATCAGATAGTGACGGGTGGCCGTCTACACTCTTAGCCTCATTCGATATTGCCCTTGATAGTACGGGAGAAATCACTCAAACATCATTCACCGGGACACCGGCAGTTACCAAAGGTTCAGTGTATTGGTTCATACATATTGCCGATGGAGCGACTTCAACAACCGCGAGAGTATATGCGCGAGAGAACAATATAACTTATGGGGGCTTTCAACCGATTATGGGGGTTCACTCAACGGGCGCTTTTGGTAACTCTATCCCTACGGGGGCTATTATTGACGGCGAAACTTCACTCCCTGCCACAGTAACAACATCAGCAATTCAAACGACTAACAAAGATTTATTGCAATATCTAG
>Ga0255048_10002358_pt1 | contig 12075 bp, 16 predicted proteins | sample JV7_2_2_MG_FD_183619 | JGI IMG/M metagenome (GOLD analysis project Ga0255048, IMG submission 183619) | Seawater microbial communities from Jervis Inlet, British Columbia, Canada - JV7_2_2 | ecosystem: Environmental > Aquatic > Marine > Inlet | place: Canada: British Columbia | collected 2016-10-06
TTTGATCAGACTCGTCTATCGTTGAATCTATTCCACCCAACAAATCACGTAACCCACCCTCTCTTTTTCTTCTAGTAATGTATTCATTAGTTCCACCTTCATACCCTATTCTACCACCATCTTTTTGACCACCAAAGAAGTTAGTTAAGTAACTTGCGTACTCTTCTTTTTTTTCTGTTTTAGCTGCTTCATCATACTCTTCTGGAGTTATCTCTACTCCAGCGTCCGCTGCTAATGCTTTAGCTTCTGCGTAGGATCCAGCGAAAGCTATTGTTCCTAATAGTGCTGCTTTATCTAAGTTACCGTCTTTATCTGTATATATAGCTTTACCAAATTTTTTACCTAACTCTAAAGCTTTATTACCTGCTTCTCTATAATCAAAATTTTGAACCTTCTCTGCTGCAGTTTTAAACAAATTAAATTCTTGTGACGCTGCTTGTTTAACATCACCTACTAAAGTCATGTCGGAAGCGTCTACTAATGCTTCTGTAACTGTACCTGCGTAATCATTTAAATTTGTAGGTATAATTTCTGTACCTGCGTAATCATTTAAATTTGTAGGTATAATTTCTGTTGGAGCATTTGCTGTCGATCTTGATAGAGCACTTGCACTATTCCCACCTTTTCCACTATTTATACCTTGAACAGCATCAGTTCCTCGGTTCGAGAAGAATTTACCAAGACCCGTATCTGTACCTATAGGTTTACTAAATCCTGATGTAAAACCTGCTGGTGTAAATGCACCACCTGATGCAAAAGGGTTGCCTTGAAATCCTGCACCACCAATGTATCTTGCAGCTTGTCCACCGCCATAAGTTAATGCACCTCTTTTTAAAGAGTCACCAATACTACCAGTTTGATCAAAACTACCAATACCAGCCATAGCACCTGCAAGAGCAGGGTTAAATGGAGCTACAAAAGGAGCAGCTTTAACTGCTATTTCTGAAATTTCATTGGGTATGACTTTTCTAACAAAACTTTTAATTGAACTTCCAATACCAAAATTTTCTCTTGGTGTCACTTGCATAATGCCACCATTTGCATAAAGTTGTCTGTTCATTAAAGATCTAGATATCGCCATAATTTAAATATATTTATACTGTTAAGCAGGCGTAGAAATCCTGTAAATATGATACTTTATTTGATTTTTTTAGTGTCGTCAACAGATTTGACAGGTCTTCCTGCTTGCCATAAATCATCTCTAAATCGACCTTTATAACAATACTCTCCAACGTGAGTTATAGGAGCATCTATGTAAGCGTACACCTTACCACCTATATCCGTCCATCTTTGACAGAATCCAAAGTCTTCTCCAAAATATCTTTTAGTTTTAGGGTCATGTAATGTGTCAAATAAATTGTACATATTATCTTTTTTAACCTCTTTACCATTAATATTGGTAGGCTGATATATTTCCAAATGAGGGTATTCTTTAATCATTTTTTCAAATACATTTCTTTTAATTAACATACATCCAGTTGGGGCATGAGTGAGCTCCATTAATCCTTTGTCCACGGTTATTGAATTAGGGTCCTCTACTTTAACAGGAAAAGTAAAACCTGCTGTAGCCAAGTCTTTTTCATTACTAATAGCATCTTCTTTAGTATTAAGTCTTCGCCATATTTTATCCCAACTTAAAAGTTTCATAGGGTAGGGTAAGCTAATTATGTCTTTATCAAACTCTAACATTTTAAAAATAGGCTTGTGATCAAAATCAATGTCAGAGTCTATAAATAATAAATGAGTATATTTATCTTCGTGATTTAAAAATTCTGCTACACATAAATTTCTACCTTGTGTAACTAGAGATGATTTAAGTAATGTAAAACTACATTGTATTCCTTCTTTAGAACACGCCATTTGAAACTTTAACACAGCTTGACAGTAATGCATACTAACATCACTATGACAAGGAGTGCATACCATTATCTTGTGAGGTGAAGTACCTAAATTTATTTCTACCATTTTATTTTCTATTTTATTAGTTTTAATTGTTTGATAGGTATCATCATTTGCTGTTTCGGTTTTATCCACGTTAAACCATATGGGTTCATTTGGCTTTGGCATTAAGAGCTCCTTTTAAAAATGTTGTCCACGCAGATGCTTGTTTAGGCCAAGAATAATATATCTGAGTGTAATTAGCTTGAGTGGTTAAATGACTATGTATTTGTGGCTCGTGTAAAGTTTCTGCAGCGGCAGCAATACCATAGGCAAACTTTTCTGCTAATGCTTTGTAATTACTGTCATAAGGAATATACATTGGAAACTCTGCTCCTGTTTCAAACAAAGCTCCATAATCGGTTACAATACTATACAGTCCCGCAGACATTGCTTCTAATAAAGAAATACAAGAAGTCTCTTCAAAAATACTAGGATAAGCATACATGTTATAATCCGGTAAATGTTCTCTAATGTATTCATTTGGTTTATATCCAATGTAATTTACATTGGATAAAGACTCAGCTTGGTCATATAATGCTTTATAATTATAATCATTTTGTTCATGGAACTCTTTACCATATACCTCACATGAAGAATAAACATCTAATGTAATTAATGGGTTTTTAATTAATTGCATTGCACCAAGTAAAACAGATAATCCTCTCCAGGGTGTGTTCTGATGAATTATTCTAATAGGTTTACCTTTTTCATAATGTGGAGATTGTTTTATTTTTTCAACTCCATTTTTAATAACCACACATTTTTCAGTAGGGATACCAAACATCATTCTAAATTTTTCATAATTCCAATGAGAATTAAAAACATACCAATCATATTTGTGATGATTAGCTTTATTTTTAAACCACGGATATAAATTAGGTTGATCGTAAGAATTTTTTTGCCAAAGTACATTAAGTTTATTAGGATCTAAAGGTACTTTACCCGGTACGCTAGTACAAATTTGTACTTGATCTAATAAATTTTTATCTACGTATTGATGTAGAAAACCTAATTGTAATTCAGTTCCGCCTTTAGGGCTTTGGTTTCTTATTTTCATTATTCATAACTTTCTGGAAAACATCCAATCCTTTCGGTGAGACGTGAACTGTTACATCAGTAACAATATCTGGTCCTTCTATTTTTTCTTTAGAAGTTTCACCTGTCTTTGTATTTCTATAAATTGTTATAGTTGTACAATCGATCTTATGTATGTTATCCGTTTTCATTCTCTCTGTTTATAAGCGCATAACTAACTACTACTTTAAGTTTATTAGCAGTTTCTGCTTGAGCTTTTATAGCATCTCCTGCTTCTAAATTCAACCCTTGTTCTGTAGCGTTGACTGTGCTTGTAGCAGGTATGTCTTTTCTAAAAAATTCTACATCTGTACTAGCAGATGAATCTCGTAAGTCACAATTAACTAGTACGGCTCCGGTACTATTATTAGATACATATACAGATTTTACAATAGCTATAGCAGACGTAGATATGGTTAAAACTGTAGTTAAATTAGTAGTTGTTAAACTGACTCCTGCGTTTCTATATTGTATTGTCATGATAAAAAATAATTAAAAGCGTCTTGTTCGTTTTTTAAATCTTCTTGAAAAGAAAAATTAAGTTGTTGTTTCATTGTAGTCATTGACTCAATAATTTGTCTTTGATTTTCTACGTCATATTCTTGTTTAGGTTCAGGTATATAGTTAGTTAGTTTAGCCATTACATATCTCCTACTTGAACTTCTAATGATTTATCCATATTAGTATTACCTTCATTTAATTTTGCAAAATCTTCTAGTTTCATATTCATCTCATCAGAATTAGCTGGAGTAGACTGTAAAAACATCATTGCTGTTGCAGCAGGGAGACTAGATAAATATGTTAATCCTTTCATTGCTAATGGGGTTAAAGCTTTTGCATTAGACATCAAAGTTTTTAAAATATCTACTTCTAATTTACCTTTATTTTTTTTAGATAAAATATTATAGCCTAGTTGACCACTTCTATCTCTTGTAAAATTTTTAGTATTACCAGCAATTTTTTTTATTATGTTGGGTCTTTCTGAAAAATCTGATGTAACTTCATTAAATACTCGTTGACCTATTTTAAAATCTCTAGGGCTAACTTTTGTTTTCATTATTTTATTAGGAAATTTTTTAGAAGCATATTTTATTGCTTCATCGGCAGAAGTTGTAGCATATTTACCTACTTTTATTTTTCCACCTGGATTCATATCGACGGAAGATCTTGTTCTAAAAGGATTTAAGTTAATAGTCTCACCTCTGTATAGGTCTATTAAATCTAGTATGCCTGACATTATCTTCTCCCATCTGGTTGAGCATCCATTCTAAAACTACCATAACGCCAAGTTTCACCTGCAGCATCATTTTCTATTTTTAAAGATAATAGTCTTCCTCTTGCTCTAGTGTCTACTTTATCAGTAGTGCTGGTTATTGTAAAGGGACCTAAAGGGGAACCGGATTGAGTGTCTGATGGATAATCGGATATAAATAAAGTTACTTTAGAATTACCTACTAAAAATTTATAGTCAGGCATAAATCTTCTCATAGACATAAATAATTCACCATCATCAATATCAAAATCTCCAGATCTTATAAAAGCATTAATTGAAGTTCTGCCTGAACTATTGACTTGATCTGTTCCTGTTTCATGAGCATAATATATACTTGCACCATATAAATTAGTAATTCCTAAAATACTTGAAAAAACAGGAGTACCTGTAGTCTCGTAATCGGTTGCGTAAGGGTTATTAAATACACCTTGATCTTGATAAGTGGTTCTATCAAGAGAAGAAGTGGTCCAAACATTTTCTTGGTAATTATATGTTACGCATCTATCAATTTGTTCCGATCCTGATTTTGGATAAAACCAATTTACTTCAGTATATAAAGAATTAGGAGAAGAAAAAACTACATCAGAGGAATCAAAATTAAGACCTAAGTTTCCATTTTGAGTAGTAAATACAAAGTCTTCAACTAAACATGGAAGAGCTTTTACTGTACCATCGTACATAAAAAACCCGCCTTCATTAGACATCCAATACACTGCGCCATTAACATAAGAAGCGGCGTGCTGTCCTATACAACCACAGTTAGTACCAACTTGTCTAACACTGAACGTAAAAGGTGGGCCTACAAATTGAATCGCATAAGCTGCAAGGTCTGTTAATACAAAAACATAATCTTTACCCTGTAAAGCTGCTCTTATTTGATTACCCGTATCTAATCTAAAAGTACCCGCAGTATTAGTAGCAGTAGGTAAATAAGTATTTAAATCTTCTTGGTTTGAGAATCTTACAAACATAGGATCTTGAGATGCAGAATTACCAATAGTTGTCTCAGTTCCAAAATGAAATAAGTGTCTATCTCTATCTGAAACTAATGTAAATCGAGTAGCTGTTGGATTACCTGTTGTTACAGAACCGGATGTTGATTGAGAAGCTCTTACTCCTCTTGCACTAGAGGCTCCTGCGTTCCAAGTAAATGTTTTGCCATCAAAAATAGTTGCAACTAATACTTCTCCAAAATTATCTAAACTCCAATTACCGGGATCTAAAGTTACAGTGCTTGTAGATCTTTCTGTTCCCCAAGTTTCATCTCCCCAAGCAGATGTTCCCCAACCATATCCTGAAGTTTGAATGGTTGGTCCAACTATAACATAAGGATTAACAGTTGCAGCTCCTGCTGCAGTCATGCCAGATCCTCCTTCATTTCTTACAGCTTGAACTGTAAACTTATCTACATCAGGAACAGTTAATATTTCATAAACTTTTTCTAATTCAGTTGCGGTATAGTCTGATGCGCCTGTAACAGTCACAGAAGATAAGGTCACATATCTTCCGACTTTTAGACCATGTGATCCTTTATTAACTTGTAATACATTTGATCCATTAACAGTTGTTAAGGTACATCCTGTTATAGCTGTATCTAAGGGAGTAATATCAAAAAAAGCATTACCATAATATAAAAATAAACCTTGAGAAGTTCCAATAGCAGCATAGCGTTCTCCTGCTAATGAAGTAAAAGAAATCTGTGCTCTAGCTGCGCCAGGTAAAGTTTCTTGAGCCACAGTAAGTTGTTCCCAACCTCCTATTTTTTCTGGCGCGGTATATCTAAAACGCACAAAATCTCCATCTACCCATTGTCCTGGAAGAGCGGAAGGTACGCTTTGTTTATTAAAACCAGCTGCAAAATTTACTTTTTTTAAGGCCATAATTGTACTATATATTAATTACTAATGCATGAAAAGAAAGAAATATATGCAGAAATAGACTTTAATCTATTAAAAAATTCTTTTAACAAAGAATGGTTAAATTTAGTGTCTGATATATATGTAGATCATGTAAAAGAATTATCTAATAACTATTTTAACGATCCAGGTTTATTCAAAGGGAGATGGGAAAAAGATAAAATTATTAAGGACGATGTTTTGTATTTTAATAAATTACTATACCCCCCAAATTACGCGATCTTAGACTATGTATTAAAAAATATTAATTTTTTTAAAGATAAAAATATCATAGACAATGGTTGTGGTTTTGGAATTTTATCTGTTTTTTTAGATAAGATTGGTATTAAGTGTTTTAATTATGATACCTTATCTCATGGGGTTAAAATGGATTCATATAATAATTTTTTAAAAAGGATTAATAAAAAATTTAATAAACAAATTAACTTAATAGAAACAGATTTTAAAGATAAAAAATTTGATGTCGTAATAAATTCTGGAGCCTCTTTAGATCACCCCAAACTTTTAAATTGCGGTTTATATTTATTGGATACAAAAAAAGAACCTGTATGTCCGGATATTAATTATAAAATAATTAAAAAATATAGACCTTTAGAAGTAAGGTCTAATTTTTTAAAGCATTCTGTTTGACAAAATATTAAACAATATGTTATATATTATATTAAATGAAAGAAAAAATGAAAATCGAAGATGGAATAATGGTATTACACAATATCGTTGATAAAAAATTTTGTCAAATGGTAATAAATTATTCTAATAAAGTTTGTAAAGGTAAACTACCTACTGCTGGCGGTAGTCAAGATTATAGAAGAGTAAATGGACATATTTTAAGAGATACAAATATAGGAGATAAGATTTATTTTCAATTAATAAATAATCAAATTAAAAATTTCTACAACCATTATAAATATAGATTTCCTAGATTGATATCGAACGTTTTAAGTCAAGTGGATATATTAAAATATAATGTAGGAGGTAGGTATGATTATCACGTAGACTCTTCAGATTCAACTTATAGAAATATTAGTATTATTATAAATTTAAATGAAAATTATGAAGGAGGAGATTTACTTTTTTCAGATCAGTTCTTTAATGAAACTAAAAGAATACCTCTTAAAACAGGAAGTGCTGTTATTTGGCCTTCAAATTTTTTTTATCCACATAAAATAGAACCTATCACAAAAGGAAAAAGATATAGTATTGTAGCATGGCTTGTATAAGAAAAGATTACAGATATAAATTAATTAAAAATTTCTTAAATGAAGAAGAATTAAATTTATTACAAAAATATGTAATAAACAAATTAGATAAATTATCTTCGGCTAATATTTTCAACAACGATTTTTCTGTAGCTCCTTATTGTCTTGATTATAAAAACGATGATTTTATGGAAGTTATTTTAAAATCAAAACTTTCATTAATAGAAAAAGAAACCGAATTAAAACTATATCCTACCTATGCTTATTGGAGATGGTATCCTTACGGAGCTGTTTTAAAAGCCCATAAAGACAGACCTTCATGTGAAATTAGTGTAACTGTTAATATTTATAAAACAAAAAATTGGCCAATGGTTATAAATAATAAAAAAATTGAAATAGAACCAGGTGAAGGACTTATTTACTTAGGAATAGAAGACAAACATTCAAGATTTGGATTCAATAAAGGAGAAGCATTAGCTCAATTATTTTTACACTATGTGGATAAAAATGGATTATTTCCTCACCATAAAAATGATGAGATTCTTAAAACAACAAATCAAGTATATAGTTTTGAAGACAAAGAACTTATAAAAAAATTAAGATATTAAATGATAAAAGAAAAAACAGTTAAAATAGAAAATTTCATAGGTATTTATGATAATTATATAACAGCAGAAGAATGTGATAAGGCTATTAAATTATTTGAAAATCAAGATAAATTTAAGAATACATTAAATAGAATTGGTTTTGAAAAAGCATCTGTATTACAAAAACAAGATCAACAATTTTTTGCAGCCTCTACTAATTTAGATGTATGGTATGAAGAATTAAAATCTATGATAATTAATTTTGAAATGGCCTTTAAACATTACGTTGACAACACTGGAGCAGCTGATGCTTATGGAGTTCCTTGTTTTAATTTTACTTGTTTAAAAATACAAAAAACTTTACCTACAGAAGGTTATCATGTTTGGCATATAGAACATAATAAAGGATTTGAAAGTGAACCTAGAGCTTTTGTTTATTCAATTTATTTAAATGATGTAGAAGAAGGTGGAGAAACAGAATTCTTACACTTTTCAAAAAGAGTTAAACCAAAAAAAGGTAGAGTAGTTATTTGGCCTGCTGCATTTCCATATGTTCACAGAGGTAATCCACCTTTATCGGGTGAAAAATATATTTTAACTTCCTGGATGTTATTAAGATAATTAAGTTTTTATAATATATATTACTGCTAAATAGGGTTGAACAACAGAAGTTGCATCTCCTGAAAAAGTAGCACTCATATTATGAGAGTGTCCACCTCCACCCCCGGTAGAACCTGAATTACCACTTGTTCTACCTAAACTACCACCTGCAGGACTTGCAAAAGTTCCAGAAGGCACAAGACCGGTATGAGAGTGACTAGGTAATTGTGCTGTACTTAAAGTTGCATTAGCTGTCGAACCGCCAATGTTTCCTGTATTAGTTGTTGTCGCTGCACCACCGGTTGAACCTAAAGCTTTGTTGTTTGATTTACCTAAAACTACTTTGTCTTGAATATCAGGTAAATTGAAAGTAGATGAACCATCGCCTGCTCCATAGGTAGTGCCCACAATTGCAAATAAAGCTGCATAAGTAGATCTTGAAACTGCTGCGCCAGTGCATTCTAAAAATCCAGAGGGAATAGAAGCAGATGACCATTCAACAATAGTTGCTGTAGGAATCCCTTCAACACCTGTTAAATTTGCTCCTGAAAAATCGTATTTTGTTGCTTCGTAATTTGCCATTTTTTTCCTAAGTTTTTATAATATATATTATTGTTAAATAAGGTTGAATAACAGAGGTAGCGTCACCTGTAAAAGTTGCACTCATGTTATGAGAATGTCCCCCTCCACCGCCTGTACTACCTGTACCTCCACTATTACTATATGCACCACTGTAAGGCATTTCAGAATTTGAGGGAGCTCCAGGAGCTGAATTTACATTAGCGGGGTGACTATGTGAAGCTATTTGTGGACTACTTAAAGTTGCATTAGCTGTCGAACCACCAACGTTTCCTGTTGATGTTACAGTGTTTGCACCACCTGTTGAGCCTAAAGCTTTATTGTTTGATTTTCCTATTGGAAGATTATCCTGTAGATTTGGAACGTTAAAAGTAGATGAACCATCTCCTGCACCATAAGTTGTACCTACGATTGCAAATAAAGCTGCATAAGTAGACCTTGAAACTGCTGCACCATTACATTCTAAAAATCCAGCGGGAATAGATGAGTCTGACCATGGAATAATAGTTGCTGAAGGAATCCCTTCAATCCCTGTTATATTTGATCCATCGTAATCGTATTTTGTTGCTTCGTAATTTGACATTTTTTCCTACGTTTTTATAATATACATTAAAGTTAAATAAGACTGAACAACAGAAGTTGCATCACCTGTAAAAGTTGCACTCATGTTGTGAGAGTGACTTGAACCACTTCCTGCGCTGCCTGTACTACCACTATTAGCCCCTATTCCTTGTGGACTATTATTTAAATTTCCCGGTTGTACTCTAGTTCCACCTCCAGTCGGGTGAGAGTGAGATGCCATTTGAGGAGTTGTTACAGAATGAGCTGCAGTTGAACCTCCAACGTTTCCTGTTGATTGAACTGTGTTTGCACCTCCCGTTGAAGCTAAAGTTTTAGTTCCTGATTTACCCATGGCTGCATTATCTTGTAAATCTGGAACGTTAAAAGTAGATGCGCCATCACCTGCTCCATAGGTTGTACCTACGATTGCAAATAATGCAGCGTAGGTTGATCTGGAAACTGCTGCACCATTACATTCTAAAAATCCAGATGGGACAGAAGCAGATGTCCAGGGCACAATAGTTGCCGAAGGAATCCCTTCAATACCTGTAAGGTTTGCTGCATTGAAATCGTATTTTGTTGCTTCGTAATTTGACATTCTAATTATAAAATTAGAATTAAGAACTGTATGAAACTGGACGAGCTCCTAATCTAATTATTTTCTCCTCTGCGGTTTCACTATCTATATTGTTATTATCCCAATTAGATTGAAGGTTAATTAAATGAGCTGAATCCCATCTATCGATAAAGTCTTGAAAATTTCCTAAGTTAGCATCTGCCCAACTTGAATGAGGAGTAGTATCTCTGTACTCTACCTCATCATTAGAGTTTGAAGTTTCATGTTGTATGGCCCAAATGTTTGAAAATTTAGACTGATTCCAAAAAGAGTCATCATTAATAATATAGCCAGTCCCAGCAGCATCTCCTGTTTGTTTAACTATAGTTTTATCCTCAAATATAACACTCCAGTTTGCATTTGTTGCCATACTATTTCTCCGTGTAAGTCCATCCTGTTGTAGCGTCTCCAGAATATACTAATCCAAAAGCAGCTCCTTGAGTATTAACTACAAGATCGGATGCTGCATTAGTTATATTAGAAGAGTTTCTACCAACAGTCAATGCGTTAGTATTGAAATCATAACCTTGATCTACAAAATGTACTTCATCTCCTGTAGCAGGTGATGCTGGAAGCGTTACTGTTACTGCTCCACCATTTGTATTTACTAAAAGTTTAGCACCAGCTTGAACTGTTTCTGCTGCTGATACTGCTCTCCAGTTTCTTTGTTCAGATAATTTTACAACATTTGTTCCATCAGAATATAATGTGTAATTATTGCCTTCACATAATAATACACCTGTTCCAGATGAAGTTTTAAAAGTTAAAGTATTTCCTGCATGATCACATGCGTCTTGAACTTGGTAAGTTTTTTCAATTGAATCTGGGATACTAACAGTAAGGTTAGAAGCCAAAGTCCCTGTTAATTTAATAACATCATTTTTACCATTGGATACTGCACCATTAGTAAAAGTTAAAGATCTAGCAGCGTTAGTAATATTAAAAGTAGTAAAACCACCAATCGCTTGTTCTAAAATTAAAAGGTTAGTGTTAGTTATTTGTCCCCAAGTTCCTGAATTTTCTCCAGTTGCTTGTACTGTAAGTTTTAAATTTGCTGATGTTGAATTCGCCATATTAAATTCCTTATATCGTTTATTTTATAAAAATAAAGAGAAAGTGTCAACTCTTTATGCAACGACTTCTCTCCAGCCTGGAGGGTCTATTGGAGCGGAACCGGTATTTACTTCGTTCCAGATAAGAGCATTACCACTTCCTACTGTTGTAGTCAACCCAAAACCATTAAAAGTTGCACTAACATCCGTAAACGCAGATACTGAAGCAACTCTTGCTAATAAAGGATTTCCAGTAACATTTACTTGTTGATTTAAGTCTACTGTAACACTTCCTAATCCAGCTGTTAATGATAATCCTGTTGGAACAGGTAAAACATCCCCTTGCATTCCAAGAGTACCTAAAGTACCTATCATGAAATTACCTGTGAGTGCTGCATCAGGTGCAGGGTCAACAACACCTAAAGTTAATTGAGCTACGTTTAAAGTATTTGCAACAATAGTTGCATCCCCAGTAATTTCTGTTGGAGTTCCTAAAGCTGCAGTCATTGCAATTCCAGAAACATCTGCTTGAACAGAACTACCCGGTTCACCCCAGTCATTATCTCCCCAACCAAGTCTACCCCAGCCTTCTAGGTTAAATGCTTCAACAGTTCCAAGTCCCATAGCAGCTGCAACACCTGTAGGCATTGCATCAGGACTAGCATCAACTGTTCCTA
>Ga0255048_10002362_pt1 | contig 12061 bp, 11 predicted proteins | sample JV7_2_2_MG_FD_183619 | JGI IMG/M metagenome (GOLD analysis project Ga0255048, IMG submission 183619) | Seawater microbial communities from Jervis Inlet, British Columbia, Canada - JV7_2_2 | ecosystem: Environmental > Aquatic > Marine > Inlet | place: Canada: British Columbia | collected 2016-10-06
CTCACTCTTGTATAAACCACAAACGCACCATCATTTGCGGCTAAGTGTACGGATGAATCAAAATGTGTGTCTGCGTAGGTGTTAGTTCCATTTGCCGTTATCCCGTTGACATCATGTGTCCAACCGCCATTAAAATCTAATCTGAAAGCGGAATCGGTATCTGCGGGGTTAAATAGATTAATCTTATGAATTGCAGATGCTCCTCCAATAAATAAATAACCATAATGCCCGCTTGACCAAAGGCCGTCAGCTTTAAGGCCAAAAACTAAGGCGTTGACGTAATACCAATACTGTGCGCCCGTAACTTCTTGCGGTGTGTTTGAAAAATAAACGGTTGTATCATTCGGAATAGCCACGAAGTCTAACCATGCCTCCGCATCTGCATCTGGTGCTATTGTTACCGCTTCACAATCGGAAGCGCGAACCATTAAAGCATCTTCCGCAAGTACATGAACCACCCAATCATCAACCTTGTCAACCGTCCACGCATAAGTATTAGACGCGCTCTCTTGCAATAGCAAAAACTCGCTTGTACTTTCGCGATAAGCAAAGAAGAAATAGGTTACAGGTGTTATGTCTGTTGGTGTTGCTGTTAGTGTTATTGTGTCCCCAAATGCAGGCGCAGTATCTGAAACAGCCAAAGAAACCGAAGGACAAGAACCACCTCCAGGTGTGCAAGTAAACATAAAGCCATCAGCAGACGGAATGTAATCAGCTAGTAGTGTTGTTGCTCCATCGGAATCTAACGCTTTGGCTTGACTTAGTGTTAAAGTTTCTTCAGCCGCTATATCTGCAATCCATGTAGGCGTTGCGTTATTTTGGACTGTTGAATCGTCAACCCTCCAATATTGCCCTTGCTTGCTACCTACTAATGTCGCTCCAGTTTCTTGTCTTACTTCAATGTTTTCTGTGTCACCCGATGGAATGTTTTCCATGAAAACACCGTTAACATTAACGGTTGCATCTGCACAAGCCGCGCTAGTAACTTCCCAAGAATCACCATCCCAAGAACCTGAAGGTGAGCCGTCAAGGTTTACGACCAAATCAACAGAACCTTCAGCGACAACCGAACCAGTTGCCCCTAAACTATCACCGTTTACCGTAACGGTTGCATCACCAACAACCGAAGGATTTGCAGCCGTTCCAACATCAGCCCCCGCGCTATCGTGTATCTGTTGGTCAAATGTTCCACCACTCGCAACCGTTCCAACATTAACCGCGTTAACTTGGGTTGTAGCATCTGCACACGCTGCGCTAGTTACGCTTACCGTGTTAGTTGCCGCGTTGTAAGTTCCCGATTGAACGCTATCAAGTTCAACTATAAATGAATAAGTTTCTTCGGCCTTTACGCTATCAACACTTGACCCGTTAAATTCAATATCGTTATCTGCTATTTCTATTTCAGAAGTTGATACAACAGTGCCAACGTTATTGTCAGCCGTGTCGTGTACTTCAATATCTAAAGTGTCTCCACTATCTACGGTTGTAAATACACCACCATTAACCGTTAATGTAGCGGGTAAACAAGCACCACCGTAGGCATCTTGTAAACAAACAACTTGTTCTGGTGTTAACCTACCTCTAACGGCTGAACTACAAAAATCAAAGGTATGTAGTATGTCGCTATCAACGTCATCACATTCAGTAGGCAAGCACTCGCCCTTTGAGGTTATTACAACATCAATGTCAACGCTGCCAAATACAACCTCATATTTAGGCTCAAACGTTCCCGTATTTTCCGTTTCCTCATCCCAAACCTCTTTAGGATTTCCGTTAGCCGTTGGGCTTGATATTATAACTTTTTCAGAACCTAATGAAGTTTTTAAAGCACCATCGTCAAAGTTGAATTGCTTAACAATTGTCTGTCTTATTCTATCATAAGAGTAGGCATCATCTTCGCTTAGTTTATCTCTGCGAATACTAAAAACCAACTTTAACGGTACGGTTGTTTGTATGCGTTTGCCCGCCTTGTAAACGTTATCTAAAGGCGTTGTTGTAATCTCATCTCTAAGCCGCCAATAGCTAACCCCATCGAAAGCGTCAAAGTTTATAGCATCAAAATTACCTTCTGAAATATATTCTTTTGGCGCGGCTAAACCTTCGCTATCCGTTTTTATTTCACATAGGCATCTAGTTAAATCGAAGTAGTTTAACAACTCCAACTTTAGATTCAAAAGCGTTATTATGGTCTTTAGCATTATTGTTTAAATCTATCAGGTACAACCGCCTCTGAAACGGGTAAAATTGAATGTTGACAGTTATAGCCGCCAGCAGTTACAAAGATTGTTTTCTCATCTGTTCCAGCCATTGCACCCGCCCAACTTGGATTAGCACCCCAACTTTGAACCTCTGCCTTTGGGAAGTATTTACCGTTTCGCGCTTTGCAAAAAGGTCTAGTTGTATCAAGTAAACCCCCAACGTATAAAAACCATGTTGCGCCCAATTGGTCTGAAACTTCTTTTGTAACCGCCCTATCACTTAGCGCAAACGTATCTGAAACCACTTGCCGCGTTGCTCGTTCTAACCTTCCAACAGTATCAGAATCGCCCTCAATAAGCAACCTAAACACACTTAGAACATCGTTTCTACTTGCACCAGAAGTAACCGCGTTGCTTAATGCTTGCCTCATTGGGTTGGTCAAGTATTGGTCTGTTGAATTGAGCAAATCAATAACCGCTTCTCGTTTCTTTTGCGCCAATATTTCATTTGCAATGGTAGGCACTTCAAACCCCTCAAAAGCCTCATCAAAGTATTGGTAAGTAATAGACGCTTGTTTGTCAAACTCGCCCATCAACTCACCTACAACCGTTTCAAATTCGCCCGTTGTTAGTAGGTCTTTAGCTTGCTCAACTATCTGCTCAATCTTCAATAAGTTAGCCTCGTTAACTACTATTGAGCCGTTGGTATAATCTAGCTCATCCAATAGTCCGATAATATCAGAAAACTTAGCGCGTTGAATCGCTACCATCCTATCAGCGAAAGCATCAGGAACGTTTTCTAATCTGTTAACCTTATCGTTAACTATCTTCTGTATGGACTTACTAAACGCCATTCAATAGCCTGTTAGCCCGTTCTGCGTTAGTGTTTATTGTAGATGGTGTTTTCTCTTTTGCCTTTGCTTCTAGCGCATCTACTTGCGCTTGTAGTTCCAGGTTCAAGAAATCAGGGTTTTCAGAAATCAACTCATTAACCAATTGGAAAGCTGAATCATGCAAAACTATTTCCCAATTCTCAACAGCGTTTTGAGATTTGCGTTTTACAATATCATCATTAGTCAACGTTAACAACCTATCAGCTTGAGTAATTAACGCGCTAACCATTGCCGTTTCCTTCTCAGCGTAGAAACGATGGTTGATGTATTGGAACATTAAAGAGTTGATGATGTGAGTAGGCGCGCCCGCTTCTCTTGCTACTTTAATATCTTCAAGAATATCAGCGTCAGTTCTAAAGTCAAACGTTTTAGGGTAAACAAGTTTAGCACCTTCAAATTCAGAATCACCCGTTCTAACCTTTCCAATCACATCTAGGATAAATTGAAATACGTCAAATGTTTGGTCAGAATCTGGCTGAACAAAAGCGAACATAGCCTTTAGGTCTATTAAATCGCCCGTTGCAGTATCATCTTTACCCGTTGCTTTGTCGTTAGTTGTTTTAACGTGCAAAATGTCGCGGGCTTGTTCCTTGTAAGAATCCGCCTTATCACTTGTGAACTCTAATGTATCTGTCTTAGGGCTAACGAATCCGATAGGCTCTGGAAAGCTAGTATCACCCTCTGAACTACCTTCTTTTGGTCTTAGTAGATAGGTTTTCATTGGTGAAGTCCTAACCTTCATTCCAGAACCGTTACAGCTTTGACAGTCAGCCGTTCCTATCTTACCTCCAAAGCACTTCTCACCTTCGCTATTAGTAAAATCACACTCATCGCCAACCATCCAACGGAAAGGGAAACAAACGTTAGCGATTGAAACATTCAGGTAATTAGAATAAAGCAAAGACCAATCTAACAAGTCAACCGCGTAATAAAATCGAGAAGTGTAGTAAATGTTACCATCTTCATTAATTGATGGAACGCCCTTTAGCTTATGACAAGGAAACATACCCAACTCATGAGCATAGATTATATCATAATTGAATTGGTGGTCTGTAAACTTACCGCTTTGCGATATTCGCCAAATATTTGTATCGTCATAAAAGTAGAACACCCGCCCAACTTTCATTGGCTTATTATAATATTCTACAACGCTTTTCTCATGGCTCTCAAACATACCGTAAGCGTTCCAGTCCCACGCAACAACTTGACTAGCTGAATAATACTTAGGCTGTGGTTTTAGCTTCTCCGTGTCAGATACAACCACTTCACCATCAACCTCAACTAATGCAGGTTCTTTTAGTTCAAAGGTCATAACACCATTAGCATCAGTTCCTCGCAAACTTGGCACAATGTTTTTAACGTAAGATTCAACGCTTTTAAATACGTCTATATCTTCTGTAATGTACTCGTTATAGTCATCGTCTTCGGTGTACTTTATACGCCAATTGTTGTCTTGCAAACCCCGCGAAGTAACCGCAAGGTAGTCCATGTAAACGGGGTGAGTAGTGTTCTTGTAGTTCTCTTTAACGTACTTGTTTTCTTCCTCGTTTTGATTTGGAGCACGTTTTGAAAATAAGTCTTCAGGGTATTTGTCAACCTCTGAATGAGTTTGAATCCTGTTCTTTTGCTTAACAGCCTCTTTATACCCTTCATAATATTCAGGTATTCCCGTCCAAACAATACGACCATCTTTAATGGTGTAAAGTTTGCTAGAAGCATTGATAACGCCCGCTAGTATCGCGCTTATTTCCTCTTGACTAATCATGTTTATCTTTTTTTGCCGCCTCTCTTTTTAGAGCAAGCAGAACACGCTTTTCTATTTCTCATGATTCTAGTATTTTCTTAGCTTCAAAATTGTAAACTTTATAAAACTTCTTTCTTTCTCCTTTAGTAAACCCAAACACATCACCATACTTATCTTCAATACCTCTAAGTTTATCCAGGTTATCAACGCGTTCAATGTACTTGTTTACATTAACTTTTACTGGCAATGCGTTCTTAGGTGCTGAATTATTACTTTCAGATATGTTTATGTTCGCAAACTCACTTTGTAGGTTGTTTGTCATCCTAAGATTAACTCGGTCGTTTCTGAAGCCTTGTTGCGCTTTGAGTTCTTTGTAAGACTTGTAATAACTTGTCTTTATCGGTTTGCCAGTTTTGCCTCTGTGAGTTCCCGCCCGTCTTAGTTGGTCATCACTTGCCCAAAGTTCATTAGTTGAATTGTAAGTCCCAATCTTACCAGCTGTTGCATTTAACCCAACGTGAAAGATTCTATTGATACGCAAGGAATGAATAGTTTGCGCGGCTATTTTTAAAGGCAAGTTGTCCTTAGCCAATAACTTAGCCTTTTTCCTAATACTATCCACAAATTGAGCCTCTGTTAATTGAGCCATACGTAAAATGTCTTTATCCCTTTATTAAAGGACGTTAAAACCTCTTTTTCTCTTACCCTTATGGAAGTGTTGTTGTCGATGTTGAGCGTCTTTTACAAGTGAAACAAATACCATCAATAGGCGTTTTAATAGACTTTAAAGCTATGTCCAACTGCTTAACGTAATCCTCGTGGTACTTCATGTGTCTTTCGCCTAGTTGTGCCTTATTAATAGATGTTTTGGTGTTAAACCTATCGCTATTAAAATCTGCAAACTCCATGATTGCTTCAGCCGTTCGGTAAAGAATAGGCATGGCAAGAATAGAACGATTAGCGCACATCCAACTTCTATTATCACAATGAAGAGTAAAGTTTACACTAAGTCCAGCCGTATCAGTGTGGCTTTCTATGTTTGCAAGAATAGGACTAACGCCCGTACCCACCTTTATAGTTCTGCCCGTTACATAACCATTAAGGTTGTATTCGCCCTTGTTGCAAGATGTACAACCCGAACTAATCAAATTAGTTAAGTAGTTAGGTATGTCCGTACAATCGTAAACAAAAGCTAATCTTCTTTTTCTTTTTTCAGCGTTGTAAGTCTTGTCTACGTAAGTAGTAACAACCTCACCCGCTACGCTTGTGACAGCAATAGTGTCTAGCGTTTCCCCCGTCATTGTGTCAATAACAAGGACATTTAAAGCACCCGTATAATTTAAGTATGTATCAATAGCAGAAACATACATTGATAGATAAGATTCTTGGTTACAAATTCGTAATTCAATGCCTCTTAACGTGTTAGCTTCAGCCGCCTTTTCTGTTTGCGTTTCAGCAATAAACCCCGCCCTTTTGTCTGAAAGGATGGTTCTTGGTATGTAAGACTTTGCAAAATGTGAACCTATTTCAGCAACCACATTATCAATAGCAAAATCAATCTTTTCTTCAATTAACTCATCGGCACTCGCATAGTCAGAAGTTAGAAACTTCTCAACCTCTTTGTAAGGTATTAGATTATCAAGCAAAGTACCCGTTACACTTGTGCAACCGCCTTTGTAACTTATGATATTATCGAAACAAGTAGCCATGTAGTTAAATAAAGGGGGTTAGCCATTAGACCAACCCCCGTTAAATTGATTATACGTTTACAACGTTTACCTCCGCAAAGCCTTTTACTCCGTCTAGGTGGTCTCCAGTTTGATACATATCATCTGGTAACGCAACTAGTTTAGTAGTAGCCGTAACGGTAACGCTAATTACTCCACAATCATGCTTAATAACCAAATCGTAAGGAATACCCAAAGCACCCATGATTTGGCCGTAAGATGTGTTAGAATCTTGCGCTGCAAAAAGCCCACTCCATCGGTTGTAATAAATAACCTGAAGCGCACCGTTAGCAATCATCCAAGCAGTGTCATTTGCGCCACCCTGAGCAACGTTTACGAATCTATCTTGAACAGAAGCAATGTTATATTTAGATTGAATTGCTCCAATGTCTAAACCGTAATCAGTGCAACACCCTTCTTGAATCTTAGCGATGTAGTTATGCAATTGATAACCACCAACCAAAGTAGAAGCACCAAAGCTAGAGGCCATTCCAGCCGCTTGAAGTCCTTGTAAGGTTGAAGCATAAGGCTCGTCAACTGTTCCGTTTCTCAAAGTTTTAACTTGAAGAATATCACCCGCTAGAGTGACATCAGGAATACCAGTAACATCACTAGACCAACCGCCCAAAAGAGCAGAAGCCTGAGAAGCGTTTTTATTGTTTACAGCAACATCAGTTACAGCAACTAGCTTTCCAATTTGGTCAGCAAACCAAGACTCATTGCTCTCACATTGAGACTTCATATCTTCAACATCAAAAGACTGCTCAAAGAAAAGGTTTTGAGTAGTGTCAATCTCGTATTGAGCAGAAGTGTTACCTCGAACAGTCGAAGCATCACAATAGGCCGTTACGTTAGATTGTGCGTCTGTGTAAAGCGTTCTTGGTTGGTAAGTTAAATCAACAGTTCTAATCTTAGCAGAACCTGGGCTAACCATAGTGCCAATATCGTTTCTGTTAAGTGGAGACATAAGAAACTCCGAAAAAGGAATTTTGTCTTGAAAAAATCGAGAATTTTCGGTCTCGAAAACCATGTCTAGTCGGTCTTGTAGGTTTGGACACGCAACTAGAGTTGTAGGTGTATATGACATAATAAATTAAGGTTTACAAACTTGTCTTAGTATGATGGCCTAAGACTTAAAGCCACGTAAACCCCTTATGTCAGGTGGGGCAACCTGCGAAAGACTGCGATACAAAGATAATCAATTATAAATAGAAAAGCCCCGCTATTAACGAGGCTAATCAATTTAACTAAAAATATTAGTTACTTATGCCTAATAACTCGTCTTTGTGTTTCAGATGGTGTTACAATGCCACCCGTGTTCATGGTCGGTTTTGGTGTGCTTGTTGGCTTAACCTTGTTTGGGTCTGTTACCGTCCAAAGATTCATAGCTTCAGCCTCGGACTTTAAAACATCAACAGGTGCTAAGAACTCGCCATGCTTGTTAGGGTCTGGTATTCTATGCCCGTCTTTAAGTATAACGGGCGAATCACCATCTAACTCAATCTTATAGTTTTCGTTCATCTTAGCAACAAAACCAACTCGTTCAAGTTCTGAAGATTGCTTGCTTAGTCCACTATTCACCTTTCCCCAAATATCCTTGTTAGCTTCATTTAGCTTGAAGGTCTTTTGGAATGTATCGAACTCTTTATCCTTTTCAGTTAGCTTGTTTGCTAAATCGGACTTCATGGCCTCAATGTCTGAATACTTAGATTCAAGTTGCGTGTACTTTCCTTGTAGTGCCTCTAATGCCTCGCTAGGTTTGCCAACCTTAGATTCTAGTTCAGTAATCTTAGCAGTGTAAGATTCATCTTTTTTAGCTGGAATCAATCTCAATAGTTCTGCAACTGGTAACTTTGCTTCTTCCTCTGAAAGTGCGATTCCAGCCTCTTTAGCCGTTCTCTTAATCTCAGTTGCATAGGTACGGGTTGCCTCGCCCATAATAGCCGCCTTTACATCCTTGTCATCAGCCGCGTTGTCTTTTTTAACAAACACCATATCGAAGGACTTTTTGTAGTCCTCAACTGTTGCGTCTTCGCTAAGTTCAATCCCTTGATAACTTAGTATTTCTTTTAATTCGATTCCCATTTATTTATATTGATTTAATTGCTAATTCTTTAAAGTATTCTAAACTCTTTTTACGCTTATCGTATTTAACACCTTTATCGATTAGATACTCTTTAATCACTTCTATGTCTTCGGTTGCTTCAATGGTTTCTAAAGTCATTTCTTCGCTTAGAACCTCATCCAATACCTTTTCTGGAGTATCTTCTATTTGATGTTCAGGTGCTTCGGTTTCGTCTTCGGTGGTGACGTCAACGTGTAAATCTTCTTCGGCCTCATCTAAAACAGTTCGTAAGTATGGGTATTTAGCTATCAATTGAGGCTTAACATCTCTACCATTAAATAAAGTGCCTTCAATCTTAGTAGATAGTTGGTCATCAATAACCATAAAAGGGTTAGCGTCAAACGCCCACATTGCTGAATCACTCAACAACCAACTCAACAAAACTTGCTTTTTCTTGCCTCGTTCTGTGAATACAATATTTATTTTGTCTATCAATGCCATATTAGTTATTTATCATTTTATCTCGCATTATCATGCTGTTTTTATACTTTAAGTTTAATCCGTTGGGTTTGAATATGTCTTTTAGTAAGTACCTATCGTAGAACTCCTTAAAATCAGTTTTTACAAGCGTATTACCAACACCATTTCCAAACATTGAAAGCAGATAGTAATTGGCTCTCATTTCACTTATCGGCAAATGTGTGTTAGGAAAGAATATAGGGCTGTAATCAAATGACGGGTCAAACTTTCGCCTAGCAACCGCACCACCTAACACAAGTTCGTCAGGTAGGCACTTGCCCCACTTAATCTCTAGTAAACGTCTATCAACGAACGTTTCAAAGTTCAACATGATGGCATCTTTAAACATTGCCGTATTGTCTTTAGTCCTTTTAGCGAAGTGCCAAGATGACTGAATTGCCCGCCAAGTGTCAGTATCTTCTAACTCAAACTGTTCATAGATGTTTTCATTTGAAGCCCAAACAGAATAGGTTATCTTATCTTCTATCGTTCCCGAACCTTTAACATCAGTTAAGAAATCTTTGCCGCTATTTACAGCATCCTCATACCACGGTGTAATGTCTTTTAATGCGATTGCATCAACGTCTAAGAACATATAAGAATGATAGTATTTGGTTGCTATCTTGTAGGTGTTCAACTTAACAAATCCAGCGTCAAACATTCCGCGCGGAAAAGTAGTTGCTTCATCAATTGCATGGAGTTTGTCAAATATCTTTATTTCATGTTCAGGTAAAGACTTTATGCCCTTGTCGTGAATGAGTAAGATGTTTGCTTTAGGGTTGTAATGCTTTATCGTGAAAGCAAGATTGTAAGCTGCGAAGAAGTACCCGCGCTTACCAAAAGCAGTTAAGACTATATTCATTGGGTGCTAAAGTACGCATTTTATTTTAATCAACTAGATTTTCAGTTAAACAAACTACCACCCCAAAGCATTATCAATTTTTCGGTGAACGTGTCCAATAGTGCTGAACATACCTATGTGTTTCATTAAACTAGGATTATGAGCGAACTGTTGATAGCCTAATTGATGTATTGCTTCTGGTATCGCGTGGTCAATCTGTTGGTTCTTTTCATAGTTCTCTAAGTGGTCAAGTATAAACGGGTGCTTCAGCACCTTTAAAGCCACCTCTTTACGCATTAAATAACCACCACCCCAAGAAGTAGCCCAACCGCCCTTAATTTCGTTCCAGCCTTTTCTATGTTGCCATTTACCCGCTATTCCTTTAGGCGTGTAACACGCAAGATAACCAACGTAAGGGTTACTGTTAAACATTCTCTTTGCCTCTTGTTGCCAATCTTTACGGTAAAGAACGTCATCTGAAAACACGCCAACTATCTCAGCATCACCTTTGCAAAGGTCTTCAAGTGTTCTGTAATAGTGCTTAAAGCAACCTTTGTGTTCGCCTAATTTCTTAACGGTGAAATCAGTTCGATGAGGAAACTCAAAACCGTCAGGATAGATTGTAACATTTTCGTGATTTATTGATGATTGTGATTGATGGAACACCTCCACTTTTCTAGGAAACCAAGTAACGCCAATTGCAATATTCATATCTGTTCACTCCAATAACATACTAGGTTGTCTGTGTCGCTTTCTTCTTCATCAAACTTATAATGACCTTCAGGTAATTCATCGGACATACAGAATAGATGCCAAATACCACTACTACCGTTTAGTGTTGGTTTAGTTGTATTGCCCGCGTAACAAGCCCCGAAACGCTTAATTACTACCTTCTCATAATCGCATACAACGTGGAACAAGTCTTCTTTATTGATGAAGTCAGTTTTAACACACAGTTGTTTGTGGTGTAAATAAGGATTATTGCCTTGGTAAACTCTTAGCGTTGAGGTTTTAAAACCCGCTATTGATGTTAGTTCTGTTGGTTGTCTCATTATAGAAAACAATAATAAACAAAAAAGCCCATCCAAATTAATGAACGGGCTTAATTTTAATTGCTTCAGCCGTTCGGTAAAGAATAGGCATAGCAAGAAATGAATAAAATACTATTAAGTAAATACTCCTGCTGGTTCAGCAACTATTCTAGGATTCAATTTGTTTTTCCATCCCGCAGTATAAACGTATCGCATAGCCTCAGTGTCAGAACCCGTTAGAGAACCTTTAAAAGCAATACCAGCCGTATTAGGCACAATGTATAAACAAACATCTTCTTCATATAGTTTAATCAACAGGCCGCCAATAGTTTGACCATTTGCAAAGTCCATTGAATCGTATGCTACGTGTGAATACTCGTTAACATTAGCATCTGTCCAGGTTACAGTTCGTTCAACTGTGCCTATTCTAGTTTGTCCTCCTGCTACGTAAGAAGCCCCCTCTTGAGGAGAGCCTTCTGGTAGTTCGGTTAGAACTTCTTTGAATAGTACAGCCGTTCCAGCCGTAATAAGGGCGTTTACTTCTGTTCCATCGGTCGGGTCTGTTGGTAGGTTTCCGCAAGAGAAAACAACTACTTCAGAACCTGAGCCGTTGAGTATTTCACCACAGTCATTCAATACTTGCGGGTCAATTGGGTCACAATTGTAGCTAGTACAAGCCATGATTTAAAGTGTGTTTGAAATAAGTTGAGTTAAGTATAATGGCATTAACTCACATTGCCACGTTGATTTGCAGTCGTTACAAAGGTACTAAATTTAACTTATTTAACGTAATAATCACAATTATAACCATCACCACGTAAACCGCTTATGGTTTCGTCAAGTGAACCGTTAGGGCTGTAAAATGAATCTTCGCAGAATCTAAGCCTTTTACTATCCTTCTCGCATAGGTAGCAATCGTAAGGCTTTGAGCATCCAGTTAATGCAATCGCTGTAAGTAGTATTATAGTTTTCATTTTTCTGTCATTAAAGTGGGGCGTTCTTATGGTTGCCCCGTTTTGGTTTAGATGAATACACATTCATCT
>Ga0255048_10002363_pt1 | contig 12057 bp, 4 predicted proteins | sample JV7_2_2_MG_FD_183619 | JGI IMG/M metagenome (GOLD analysis project Ga0255048, IMG submission 183619) | Seawater microbial communities from Jervis Inlet, British Columbia, Canada - JV7_2_2 | ecosystem: Environmental > Aquatic > Marine > Inlet | place: Canada: British Columbia | collected 2016-10-06
CGCCGACGACCTTGAAACCGAGTCCCTGCTCGGGTTGTTGCCGCGTCGTGAGTCGAGGCAGGCGGAGGTTCACCTCGAGGACGCTCGGATCTGGCGGGCAAAGCAGAAGCGGAAGGCATGCGAAAAAGTCGATGCCGCTGACGAAGCACTCAGCAAGCTCGACCTGGTTCTGGCTCGGGGGATTCTCCGCAAGGTAGATGCGTCGGTCCTCGGCGATTTGGAGCTTGCTCGATACGACGAACTCCTCCTGGCGATCGAGGCCAGGGCCATGGAGCTGGAGGAGATCAAGAGTCGGTTGCGAGCTGAACCACCTCAAGGCCGGGAAGGTCGCAGGCGAGGCTTCTGGAATCGGTGAACCACCGAAGACCTCTAGTTCCCACCCTGGTTTGAATAGAGGAACCGAAGGGCCGCAGATTTCGCCACCTCCAGAACTCCTTCCGGAATGGCAATACGATTGTTCGCTGTTGGTTTGACCCTCGTTTGACCCTGTCCTCCTGACAACCCCAAATCCCCAACAACGACTGGCCTCCGCGACCACACACGACCTAATTCTTCATGGCTGGCATTTGCCGGCCTCGCCTAGCTGGCGAACATCCTCAATTCGGTCGGCTGATAGTGGTTGGTCGAATTCGTCGACGCGGCCCAACAGGGCATTGCCCTTTGTGACGGTGTTCACCTCGGCCGATCTGAGCAGTGTTCCCGGCGAGATCGTCTAACCGTCGTGGTAGTAGACGACGTTGTCCCAGGTGGCGTCCGGATTGCCTGAGTCGATATGGAGCACGACGATGGATCGCCCGTCACTGCAGTCGCCGAACTGGTCGCAGGTGAGCACCCCGGTCAGACCCTGGAATCCAGAGGTGTTCGAGAGTTCTACTCGCAGCGCGGCACGGTCGATGAGCAACTCATCGCCATCGGCGACGCCGACGGCCTCGATCGCCGAAAGCAGCAATGTCGTTGCGTCATACGCGTGAGTCCAGTAGTCGGCGGTTGGTGCCTGACCAAAGTCATCAATGTGTGCATCCCAAACCTCGTCGGCATCCTTTCCGGTGGCCTCGTTTGGTTCGAAAACCGCCACCAGGTCCGGTACTGCAAAATACCAGCCCTCTGTTTCTGGGGTGCTGAGGAAGTCGAATACCAGCAGGCCGTCGGCGCCCATAAGGTCCACATCGCCGAGACCTCCTATGCCAGAGACCTGCTGCGCGATATGCGTTGCCTCCTCGGGGAAGATCGGCATGAAGATGAGCTCTGGCCCCGCTTGGGCGACCTCGGTCAGAATTTGAGTCATGTCGGTCTGGCCGATTGAGACTGACGTGTGTATGACGATTTGCCCACCGAGAAAAGCGAAGCCCGAGGCGAACGCGTCTGTGATTCCGTTGGTGTAGGGGTCGCCATCGTGAATCAGCGCGACCTTTGACACGCCGAGCTCGTTTCTGGCGAACTCGGCCGCAACCTGGCCCTGGATCAGATCGTTGTGGGAGATGCGGTAGTAGCCGGGCCAATAGTTCTCCGAGACGTTGCCTTCCAGATCAGAGGTGAGAGTGGGCGAGGTGTTCGAGGGGGAGATCATCACGAATCCGGCCGTGCTGATGATCGGCGAGGCGCCCGCGGCAGCACCCGAGCATGACGTCCCAATCACGCCGACTACATCTGGGTTCGAAACGACCGACTGAGCTCCGGCTTCGCCACCGTCGGCCGAGCACAGGTCGTCGAACGTTTCGACACTCACTGAGTGACCGTGGACGTCCCCATAGTCCTGGACGGCAAGTTTCACGGAACGTTCGCTCGGGATCCCTAGGAATGCGACCTCTCCAGAGACGGCCAACAAGGATCCGATCTGGATCGGTTCACCTGCGCTGACCACGATCTGACCGAGTTCTCCGGTGTTGCTCCCGCTGAAGAGGAAGCAGTCGAACATCACATCGAAGAACACGTCGAGCCCGGCGACGTCGCCCGTGTCTCCGAGCGGCAGTCCGGTCTCGGGATCCAGTTCGACCTCGAGGAGGGCAACCGAGACATCGAAGAACTCTCCAATCGTCATTACGTTCTGGAGCTCCTCGATAGCGCATTGACACGGCACGCCGAGAGCCGAGTCTCCTTCGGTGCACCCCACGACGAACTCATCGACGAACACTTGGGGATAGGGAGCGATTCGGCCCTTCTCATCCTCCAGGTCAGCCTCGAGTCTGCTGATCGTCTCCTGGTTGGCGGTGTCGGCGTTGGTCGCCGTTGCGATCTGCTCGTTGGTGCCATCGAGGTCTTCGACCGCGGATTCGATTTGGTCTTCGATTTCGGCTTGGGCCTCTAGGGCGTCGTCTCTTTCTTGTTGGAGGGCCAGGTACTCCTCTGAGGCGGTGACGTTCGGCGAACAAGCCGAGACAACCACGATGAGAGCCACGAACACCGCCGCCCACCTTGACAGCTCCCCGCTGCGTCCTCTTCCGGCCACTCTGATTTTCTTGCTCATCTGGAGAACAGGCAGTCGAAGAAGACATCGAAGAAGACGTCAGCACCTGGAATGCCGGCTATTGCCGTCTCATCAATGAAACCGGTTTCCGGATCCACGGGTAGTTCCAAGAAGGCGACAGAGACTTCGAAGAACTCGTCAAGGGGCATCACGAGTTGGAGTTCCTCCACAGTGCAGACACATGTGGACTGGAGAGTCGGATCACCTTCGGTGCACCCTTGGACGAAAAAGTCGACTATCTGTAGCGGATATGGCTCGATTCGTACCTCTTCCTCCTCGATCGCCGCTTCGAGCTCAGCTATGCGCGCCTCGGAGTCACTGGCATCGGTCTCGGTAGCTACCAGCTCCTCCTCTGCGGCTGCAAGATCATTCTCGGCTTCGGTGAGGCTCTGGCCGGCTTCGACTTGAGCGGCCAGCGCATCATCACGCTCGACCTCGAGTGACTTGTACTCCTCGGACTCGGTCACCTTCGGCGAGCACGCCGCCGGCACCAGAAGAGCGATGAGCAGCAACCCAAGCCACCGTTGGGGATAGCTGTGTCGAAGCCCTCGGTCGGTCGTCCTCATTTTCCTCCTCGGACCATGCCGAACCTAGCCGAGAGTCACAACCGAATGCTGAGCGAGTACGAGCCCGGCATGTCGAGGCGGGCTCTTGGTCCAGGCACTCGGGCTGGAATGACAGGGTGGACGACAGGCGCTATCGAGCGCCTCCAGCAATAGGCCTGGAGGTTTCCGATGGCGTTGTCCAAAGGTTTGACACTGGTTTGATACCAATACCCCGGGCCCCCAAAAAACCGCAACAGCCACGGGCCTCCCCGCCCCAACACCACCTAGTTCTTCCGGGTGTGAGCGATTGAGCCTCCTCACCACCAAACGTGTCACCGGGAACCGAATGGCTCTCCATGTGCATCCAAGGCCCAGGAGCTGAAAAGGAGACGTGCGAATGATCGGTCGGAATACTCGTTTGACTGGCCTGCTGGCCGCACTTGCAGTCGTCATTGCAGCGTGCACCGTCGCCACCGATACCGGCCCAGGATCGACCACCACGAGACCCCGCGATACCCATCCGCCGACGGGTCTTCTGGTCTCCAACGCCCTCATCCCGTTCGATGCCTGTGAGACGTTTCTCGATCACGTGATCACAGAGGCGGTCGAACTGGTGGGGCCCTACGGACTCGAGGGTTCGGTCGTCTACCCGTGGGCAATCGGTGGGATCGAGCAGTTCGAAGATGTGGCCGCCGTATCTGAAGCCGGGGCCGATGGGGGAGCGACGAGATTCTCAAACACCAATGTCCAGGTGCTCGGTGTCGATGAGCCGGACATGGTGAAGACCGACGGCGAGCGAATCGTGGTCCTCTCGGAGGGCACTTTGATCGTTGCGGATGTGACAGGTGAGAAGCCCGAGGTCATCGGTCGTCTTCCGATGGACAACTTCTCGCTTCAAAGCCTCTTCCTCTCCGGAGATACAGTTCTTCTCTTCGGCTCGTCGTGGACTACCGGCTTTCCTCTCATCGAGGGTGACACCGAGTTCGCACCGAGCTTTGAGACACCCACGGTGCATCTCATCGAAGTCGACATCAGCGGCGACCCCGAAGTCGTGAGCACGATGAGCATCGACGGCCGGTATATCTCGGCTCGCATGGTCGATGACACGGTTCGTCTCGTTTCGACGTCGGGCCCGGTCGGGTTCGAGTGGAGTTATCCGAGCGGTTCAGGCTTGCGTTCGGAGCGTACGGCGATTGAGGAGAACCAGGAGATAATCCGAAACTCATCCCCGGACAACTGGATCCCCTACTACATCGTTACCGATGCTGATGGCGAGGTCACTGCTGAAGGAACCCTCTTCGACTGTGACCGGGCATCTCATCCTGAGGAGTTCTCCGGTCTTGACATGCTCTCGGTGACCACGATTGATCTGAGCGCTGGTCTCGATGTAGTTGATGCAACCGGCCTCCTCGCAACCGGGGACACCATCTACGCCTCCACCGACAGTCTCTATGTGGCCACCCAGAACTGGGACACGAGGATGTGGGCACAAGGCGGCGACATCGCTCCACAACCGGATGGCGTCACCACCGAGATCCACAAGTTCGACATCAGCCGGACCGATTCGACCGGCTATGTGGCCTCCGGGTCGGTACGCGGGTATTTGCTCAACCAGTTTGCAATGGACGAGCACGAAGGGATGTTGAGAGTCGCCTCGACGACGGCCCCCGCCTGGTGGGGAGGGGGGTTTGAGTCCGAGTCGTTGGTCACAATCCTCGAGGAGGACGGCAATGAGCTGGTGGATGTCGGCTCGGTTGACGGACTTGGCGAGACCGAGCAGATCTATTCGGTGAGGTTCATGGGCGACACCGCCTACGTGGTCACCTTCCGCCAGACCGATCCGCTCTACACGGTCGATCTGTCCAACCCGGCGAATCCTGAGGTCGTCGGCGAGCTGAAGATTCTCGGTTACTCCGCCTATCTGCATCCGGTGGGTGACGGCCTTCTCATGGGCATCGGCCAGGACGCCTCAGATACCGGGCGTGTCCAGGGCACGCAGGTCTCGATATTCGATGTCAGCGATCCGAGCGATCCGATCCGCGTCGACCAGATCACCTTGGACGAAGGCTCGTCATCGCAGGTCGAGTACGACCATCACGCGTTCATGTACTGGGAGCCGAACGGGCTGGCCATGGTGCCCATTCAGCAGTGGTGGTCGGATGGAAAGAGCGATTCTGTCTTCTATGGAGCCGTAGGCCTGATGGTCGACGACGCCGGAGATCTCGAGGAGATCCGCCGAGTCGCTCACCCGGGGGGCGACGATGACTCTTGGGACTACCGGGCTCTGATCAGCAGGACGATCGTCATTGGCGGCAACGTCTACACGGTGTCCGGGAAGGGGATCATGAAAAGCGACATCGACTCGCTGGCTGAAGAGGCCTGGTTGAGCTTCTAGTCGTACCGGGAGGTCCGACAGAATTGCCGTCTCCGGCCGCTTTTCAGTGAGGTGGCCGTAACCTGGTCCCCGGCGTTGAGCCACTTCGCTTCGAAGCTCTGTCTCTCAGCAAGTGCTTCGGGGTCGTGAGGCCACTCAAGGAAGATGAGGAGTGCCCCTAGGAGCGGGAACTCAGATTCGTCTTCTTTCTAGTCGACTCAGGTTTGACCCTGGTTTGACGCCACTCGCCCGAGCGCACGAATCCCCAACATCCACGCGCCTCCCGGCCCCAACACGACCTAATTCTTCGATCGGCCGCTTGATCTGGCTCCGCGAAGTCTTAGGTCACATCCACTGGTGTTATACGGAATGTGCAGCTGTGGAAGTCGAATCGAGCTGCACATAATGCCGCTTGTGTCTTGGAGTCACGATCCAGCCCGGTCTGAGCCGCCGGCATAAGGACCTGGAATGGCTATGAGACTACCCCCCTTTCGTTGGCGTCGCCTGTTCCCGGAGTCACGGCCTGGTCTCGATCCGGAGTCTGTCTCTCCCGTGGCGTCCGTCACCGCCGGACCATGACGTGGTCGCACCCGAAGAAGGAGTGCGCCGTGCCGGCCGGGTCGGTCCAGAGCCCGCCCACGCATGCCCGGGTGTCTCCGATCTGCAGCCAGGTGTCACCCGGCGAGAAGTGCAGCACCATGTCGTCGTCGCCGTCGAAGGTGGACTCGTCTAACTCCGGCGCGTCCTCGACATGCCCGCGCCCGTGGCTCTCGGCGGCGCCGAGGCCCGCCCAGACCTCCTCGGCGGTCCCGAAGCGCACGCTGATCGGGTCGATGCTGGTGGCGTCGAACTCCGCCTCTAGCCCGTATTCACCGGCCGTGGTGGTGAGGACGGCGAGCGGGACTTTCCCCTGCCGGAGTCGGATCCCGTTCCGGGCGCTGCCGGGAACGATGTTCACCGCCACCGGCAGCACGCAATCCACCTCGAAGGCGAGGGCCAGCGTGTCGTTGGTCGGTTCGGTGTCGATGAAGGCGGGATCGGCGCCGGCGACGGTTGCCGTCAGCCGCGCCGCCTGGCCGCCCGGCTGGACGCAGGTGGCGCTGAAGGCGAGTTCGATTTCCAGTGACTCACCGGACAGGAGGGTGAGACTCGAGCTGACTTCGCTCGGAACGATGGCCAGATCGGGATCCGCCGCCACCGATCCGGTCAGGACGGCATCGGCGGAGGGGGACAGCCCTTCGTAGGCCACCGTGGCCACATAGGAGAAGTCGGCCGTATCCCCGACGAGCAGGCGCTCGGGCGGAGGCACCTGAGCGGTGACATCGGCCACGGCGAGGTCACCTCTCGGACCGGTCACGGTGACCACGACCTGGTCGGAGAGGCTCCCGAGCTGCCCGTCGTGGATCACGAGTTCCACGACGTAGACGCCGATGGTGTCCACCGTGAGCGTCGGGTTTGGTGAGGTGCTGTCGCTCAGGGAGGCCGTGGCTCCAGTTGGGGTGGCGGTCACCGCCCAGTGATGGGTGATCGTATCTCCGTCCGGGTCGCTGGATCCGGTGCCGTCGAGCGGTGCCGCCACGTCGACGGGGCTGAGCACGTCGCTCCCCGCGTCGGCGATCGGCTGGTGGTTGATGGTTGGCCGCGGCTCGACGGTGACGACCACGAGCCCAGCGGCCACCTGTCCGGCCGAGTCGGTGCCGAGTAGCAACACCTCATGGGTGCCGACCGAGAGCGTTGTCACCTCGACCCGCCTGCCTCTCCCCAATTCACCGTCCCGGTCCGAGACCCAGCGCAAAGCGCCTTCGGGGAGAAGCCCGTCCTCGAGGTCGGATCCCGTTCCGACGAGCACGACGCGGTCCCTCGACTGATACATGGCGTCATCGTTGGGGGCGACGACCTCTACCGATGGGTGCTTGTCGACGATCTCGAACACAGGGGATGCCACGATGGTGTTGTTGACTCCGTCCGAGGCGATCACCTGCACTTGGGCTTGTCCGCCGGGAAGCTGGTCGGCGAGTACCGGCAGCTCGACTTCGGTGAGGCCAAAGCCGAGGGTCGTCCACTCCCCACCGTTGGTTCGGTACTGGACGGCGAACTCCAGCGGGTCACCGTCGCCGTCGGACGCCGCCCAAGCAACAACCGGCTCTTGCGGATCGAACCCGTCGGCGGTAGGAGACAGGATCTCCAGCTCCGGTGCCTGCTCGCTCCGGATCCTCGAGGCAAGCAGCGCATCCACGGTGACCAGTGAGGCGGTGGCATAGTCCGGTGGAGTGGCCACGAGCGTCGTGAAGGAAGGGGGCGGCAGGATGTCCACCTCGGGATTCCCGGTGTGCACGATGTCGTAGGTGGGTTCCACCGGTGTAGAGGCCACGACGTTCCCTTCGGCGTCGCGGAACTCGAGTTGATAGACGGCTTCGACCAGTGTCTCGCCGGCCTCGTCGTGCGTGCCGCCCTCGTTTAGCCCCGGGGCCTCTGTCCCGGGGAGCTCGAAGAGGGGCTCGAGCGTCCAGCCGCCCTCTTCGTCCCCGGTCCCCCGCACCACCACCGAAGTCGTTTCGGCTTCATCGAGGCTGGCCGCCAGCGACGCCGCGGTGGCTGTGGGGATGGGCAGGCTGGAGTTGGTGAAGGCGTTGAAGATCCGAATCCAGGTGCGGGGCGAAGTCCAGATCTTGCAGCCGCCGTAGGACATGTAGTCGTGGGGGTCGGCCGCCCAGTCGGCGGGCGGGTCGGAATCGGTGAAGCCGACGCATTCCTCGTCGATCTTGGTGTCACCATCGTCGTCGACGCCGTCGTCGCAGGCTCCGGGCGTGTCGCACTCGATGCGGTCTTCGGGGACGACGTCGAAGTCCCATAGGTCGAACCCGAATGCTCCGATCAGACCGTGGGGCCAGGGCCAGTCGGAGTCACACGCCCGCACCCCCTGAATCTCCTGGCACTCCGAGCCGTGGCCGGGAGGTGGGCCGGCGTGGAAGATCTGCACACCGTGGGCGATCTCCTGGGCGACGGCATCGAGGCGGTTGGCACGGGCCACGGCCACGCCGTTGAATCGGCCCAGCCCCGAGCAGATGCCGGGCGTCTTGCTGTCGACGAGGACGAAGATGACGTCGTGTGTCTTCAGCTCCGAGGAGAAGGAGCTCTGCAACTTGTCGAGGATGGCCGAGCACACGTTCCCGCCGGTCGGGGAGATCTTGTCATCGAAGCCCCAGGTCCTGACGCTGTTGATCACCGTCGTCTCGTCGACCGGGTAAACGTCCCGGATTGTCTCGGCGGCCGCCTTGACTTGGGCGGCGCTGGGCAGGCTCGCCGACTGACCCTTGACGAAGCGCTGCATCAGGACGGTGAACACCCGGTTGTCAAAGCCGGGCACGCTCTGGAATTGAACTCTTGAAACCCTGAGGTGATTCGCTCCGTCGTCACAGGAAGCGCACTCGGCGGTGGCCAGGGGAGGGTCGATCTCGGCTTCGAGGTACACCGTGCCCGCCTTGACCCAGTCGAAGGGGAGCAGGAACGTCCAGCCGAACCCGAGGAGACGGCGGCGCTGATCGAGGTCGTCGACCGGACGGACCGGGATCGTGCGTGTCATGCCCTCGGCGGGCTGGTGTTCCGGGTCGATGACCGGCGGGCCGGGGCAGGGAACGGTGTAGGTCAGGTCGGTGTAGCAGCGCAGCTTCGCTCCCACCCCGTCGACCCGGAAGGTGGTCCCCTCTATCTCCGGGTAGAGGCGAACTACGGTGCGGCGATCTGCGACCAGGGGCACCGCCGTCGGCGCCGACGGATAGGAGAACGTAGGGGGTGTTGCCGCCCGGGTCACGGTGTTCATCGGGATCCACGACTGGGTTCCTTGTGTGATCTCCAGGGATTCGACGTAGAGGTTGATCGTGGACTCGACCACGGAGATGGTTCGCTCGCTGGATCCGGGGTTGCCGGCGAAGTCCCGTGCCGTGACCCGGATCTTGGTGGCGTCCTGCGGAGCGCTGGTGAAGAAGGCCCGGGTCACTGCCGAGGGAGCCGCTTCACATGGCGGCAAGCCGTCCCCGCATACGGTGAAGGACTCCACCACGACTCCCGCCGAGTTGAGGAACTCGACCTCGGCGATGGCGATCCCGGTACCTGCGTTCCCGTCGCTGGCCACGAACCCGAGGAGCATGGTCGCCGGGCCGCCACCGGCACCGTGTACGACGCTCCCGTCCACTGCCGGCTCGGTGATCAGGACCACGGGTGGCAGGTTGTCGGTGGCGCAGGGGGGGCCGACGGTGTCGAAGGAGAGGTCGTCGATCCATTCGATGGCGGCCTTGGCACCTCCGGGCCCGAGGAACTCCACCTCGATGCTTCTGATGTTCGCCGACGCCGACGTCACGGTGATGGCCTGGTTGATCGGGGTCGGTCCTGTTCCCAGCGCCAGAGTTGATGTCGTGACCGGGGTTCCGCCGGGGGCGGGTGTGCTGTACGCCCTGACGTGGGCCGTCACACTGAAGATGTAGGCCTTGTCGAGGCCGACGTCCACCGTCACGCTCGTTTGGGGGGCGGTGAAGCCGATCTCGACGGCGTCCAGCTCCTCGAACTCCTGTCCGACGAACTCATTGGTGGCGGCGTGGGTCGGCGACGCGGTGGACTGCGACGGCTCGATGATGCGGACCGGTTCGAGGAACTCCACACCCTTATTCGTCGCCGCGAGGCAGTACTGGGTCTGGACATTGCCCGACGACAGAATCGTCTCTTCGAAGGTGATCGTGCCCGATACCGCCGTCGCCGTCGGGGTGGTGAGCGTCACGGGCAGGAGCACCATTGCCAGGACCACCCCGACCACCGTCTTGGTTGCCCGCCGGATCCTCACGCATCCCCCTAGGGCCGAGCACCACCGGGAGCTCGCACCCGGTGTGCTGGGAACTCGAACGTCGCTCCGACCTTAGTCTGGTCGCAGTGGGGGTCATACATGCTCCACCGGCCCCTCACCGGCCAACCTGCTGACCCGGCGTCAGTGGAGCTGGAGAAGATGGTGGCCCGGGCCGCACCGCTCAGTGCATGAATAGGGGTAACACGGTTTGGTCCGGTGAGACGCGTGTTGATCATCGGAGCGAGCTGGGGTATCGGTCTGGGGCTGGTGGACGTCCATCTGGATATGACGGTGCATCCTTGGTGAACCCACCTCGGATCGCCCTGCTGGTGCGTCGCAGGCCCCCAGACCCAGCGAGCCGCCTAGTCGCTGGTCTCGAGCAGGTCCTCGAGCGTGGTGACGTCGTGTTCCACCTGCATCTTCAGGATCCGGGCCAGAATCGGCTCGGTCAGTTTGAAAAAGCCTGTTGCGAGTTATTGGTTGGGAAGGAGGTCGATGAGCTCTGTCGCGGCGAAGACCCGTCTCGGGCGCCCTTTCTTCCGGCGCAGAAATGGTCGCTCGGCGAGGATTCCCGCTTCAGCAGCCTAAGGAGTGCGGTATGCGCGGTCTGTGGAGTGACGTCATATCGACTGGCCACGCTTGGAGTGTCCACTATCGGGTGACTCGGAAGATCTCCGATTATCCGGGCCGTCAAGGAGCGACCCCGCTCCGAACTGGCCCGCAACGCGCGGACCAGGGGTTTTGCCTGCCCGCGTCAAACCGCGCGCCTGGAACTAGGTGCGGCACACGCTTGGAGCATCGCGGTGCCACGTGTTCCAGAGACACTCGAAGACTTGCGCGGCTACTGTCCAAGTCCGCTCGCGAATACCCCTGACTCAAGTTCGACGGCCCGGGGTGTTGCATTCGGGAACCCCTTGCCTCCTATCCCAGCTTCGGTTTGACGGCCGTTTGACGCGGCCCGCCAGTGGCGCCCAGATCCTCAACCACCACAGGCCTCTCCGCCTCTACACGTCCTGGTTCTCAGTCTCGTCACCTCGTGTACCCCAAATCTGAACCGGCTCGAAGAGAATGTCGTGGGGCTGCCGTTGGCGGTCAGTCACCAAGCCCAAGTTAGACCGTTGGCAGTTTGCGGAACCCGATCCCGAATGCGGCCACGAGAGTGTCGATCTCGGCTTCTGTCATCGGCGTCGAAATGGCGGCCGAGCACGTGTTGATCATCATCAGCCCAGCGTCGAACAGATGATTCTCGAGGATGGCGAGCGTCTTCGACTCATCCGGACCGAGAAACGCATCCCGGTACCCGGTCGGTGGCTTCTCCTTGAGGTGAACGCGGAACATCGATCCCCCTCCTGTGACGCATGCATCCACCCCGGTCGTCCGGATGGCGTCTTCGATTCCCTCGATGGCTTCCGCCGCAAGCCCGTTCACCCTGGCGACAGCTTCCCGGTCGAACATCTCCATGGCGACCAGACCGGCCGTCATCGTCACCGGGTTGGCGGAGAAGGTCCCCGAGTGGGGATACAACACAGGGTCCGCCAGGGGGTCCATGACGCTCATCACGTCGGCCCGCCCGGCGACGGCGCCGACGGGGAATCCGCCTCCGATGATCTTGCCCATTGCGGTGAGGTCGGGCTGGAGGTCGTACCACGTCTGGGCGCCTCCATACTCGCAGCGGAATGTGATCACCTCGTCCACAACCAGCAGCGACCCGTCTGCCTTCGTCCAGTCCCTGAGGGCCGACACGAAGCCCGGAGTGGCCGGGACCAAACCCACACGGTGGGGCATCAGATCGACAAGGACGCAGGCCAGCTCCTCGCGGTGTTCATCGAGAATCGCCGTT
>Ga0255048_10002365_pt1 | contig 12054 bp, 15 predicted proteins | sample JV7_2_2_MG_FD_183619 | JGI IMG/M metagenome (GOLD analysis project Ga0255048, IMG submission 183619) | Seawater microbial communities from Jervis Inlet, British Columbia, Canada - JV7_2_2 | ecosystem: Environmental > Aquatic > Marine > Inlet | place: Canada: British Columbia | collected 2016-10-06
CATGGTGTATACCCTCGTGAGTTGAACGTCTTAAATGGAAACAATTAAAAAAAAACAACGAAGGGAAAGCCGAAGCTCTCCCTCCATTGTCCTGCAACAAACTCTGACTATAGCACTACCTTTACTTTCCGGCTATAGCTCTCATCGTTTTCCAGAATGCAGATCGATGGTCCCCATTTCTGATCAAGGACCACTGCTGCTAGTTGTTTATGCTCTCCTGTCTTCTCATGCTGATCTGCTAGCCAACCAGTTAAATCCTCCCAAGTTGGATTCTTCTTCTGAATTGGAGCAAAGAAGCCGGTTAAATCAACTTCATGTTCCTCCATAAGCTCCATAAGATGATTACAGAACTCAACTCCATCCGAAGTATCGAGCTTAGTTCCTTCAGAATGAGCTTCAACTCCCAACCTCCCAGACCTTGGTCCGATAAAGGCTTGAACTGGATTAGTATGTAAAGCCATAATATTACTCTCTTTCATTACAATTGTTGCTATCAAAAAGACTTATGAATATCTTAATATAAAAAATAATAATCTTCACAAGTCACGAGTGACCTTGTGGAGTTATTAATACTATTCATAAGACAATTAGAATGCAACAATTGAGATGAAAGAGAGTCATCAAGAGAGCTTTACATACTCGTCCAGTTCATCCTTTTCGGACAGTAAAACTCTCCATTATCCAACGTAATCGTTCGATTTAATACTTTACAGTAACACAGGAGATGAAATTACAACGGTCTATCGTCAAGGTATCTGTTTTCTGCAGCAATATCGAGTATTAGTAATAACTATCGGGGTATACCAAGAAAAACACTAGAGTGAGTACATATATAAGAAGGGGGTGTGACATATTTACCAAATATTTACGGGCTATCTAAAAAATCATTTGGATCTTCCAAGGTTTTAGTGTATAATTATATATAGTATACGATGATATCACAAATTTTAAAGCTACTTTGGTGTTTTATTATTATTATTTTATTATTTTTATTATTTTATAAGGATTTAAATGGAAGTAGAACAAGAAAACTTACTAAATCCCTTTATAAACCTGAGTAATCTACTTAGACTAAGTGTACTACAAGATACACAAACTGATTTTCTAACGTTTGTCCGTCTGATGGCTCCAACTCTTGTCTCAGATTGGAAAATGGGAAAACATATTGAGGTCATTTCCAACAAACTAAGCCAATTAGAGTCTGGTGAGGTACGAAGACTGATGGTATTCCTACCACCACGTAGTTCCAAGTCTGTTATCTGTTCCAAATTGTTTCCGGCATGGTATATAGGGAGAAATCCAGAGCATGAAATTCTTACTGTTTCTCACAGTGATCAACTTTCTAGTGATTTTGGCCGTTCTGTTCGTGACGTTGTTAACTCTGAACAGTTTCAGGAGATATTTAAAGGAGTTTCGTTACGGACGGACGTTAGAGCAGCAGGAAAGTGGAAGACAACTCAGAATGGTACGTACTACGCAGCCGGGGTCCGTAGTCAAATTGCAGGACGAGGGGCTAATATAGCCATATTGGACGATGTGATGTCCGAAGAGGACTCATATTCCGAAGCTGGCCGTAGATATGTCAAGGAATGGTACCCTGCTGGCCTACGTACACGTATAATGCCCAATGGTTCCATACTAATCATTAATACAAGGTATCATTTTGATGATCTATGTGGATGGCTCCTGAAACAACAGGAAGATATGAGTGAATATGAAACTATTCCGTGGGAAGTTATACGAATACCAGCTTGGCTGGATGAAGAGGCAGCAGAACTCCTACAATTACCAGTAGGTTCCTCCTATTTTCCAGAATGGAAGCCCAAAGAAGTACTACAAATTGATGAGAATGAGATTAAAGCCTCGAATGGAGCACGATACTGGAATGCATTGTACATGCAGAATCCTACTCCAGAGGAAGGTGGACTGATTAAGAAGAAGTGGCTACGATTCTGGGAATACGAAGACCCACCCACATGTGACTTTATATTACAGACATATGATACAGCCTTTTCCACCCGTACCACGGCTGATTTCAGTGTCATCCAGACATGGGGTATATTCTCCCTACCTAATGAAGATGAATTTGGACGGGAAAGCATAGTATCCCATCTTATCCTCTTGGGTAACATACGTGGAAGATTTGAATATCCTGAATTACGGAGGATGACACAGTTACTCTTCCATCAATTCAAACCTGATGTATGCATAGTGGAGAAGAAGGCAAGTGGTCAGTCACTCATACAGGATATGAGAAGGGGTGGACTACCTGTAAGAGAATATCTTCCAGATAGGGATAAGGTCAGCAGAGTATATGCTGCCTCTCCCATGATTGAATCGGGACGAGTATGGGTTCCCAAGAATAAGAAGTGGACAGATGAGCTAGTGGAAGAATTATTACAATTTCCAAATGCAGCTCATGATGATCAGGTAGATGCTTTGACGATGGCTATACATTACATGAGAGAGTCATGGCATATTACACATCCTGAAGATCCTGAATGGGAAGATGAAAAACCACAAAGAAAAAGGGTTGCATACTGGAGATCTTAGGTGTATAATAGAGTTAACGGGGGGATCTAATGGCTGGTAAGAAGAAAACAAATTTACCTAATATAATAGAAAAGATACCTTCTACTGAGATGAGTAGAAGAGATTTTCTACGGGGTACTGGAGGAGCAGCAATACAAGGAGTATTGGATACACTCCCCACAGGTAAACTAATTGATGCTATAGGAAAAGGTGGTCTATCTTCTCTAAGACATCAGAAAGAAAAACAATTATTAGTAGAATTAGCACAACTCAATAGAACTATAAGAAAGACTCTTGCCAAGGAAGGTTTATGGGAAGATGTACGAGATCAAAAAGGCACAGCCACTAAGACTTGGGTAAATTTATTCCGAGATCCAGAAGCCTATTCAGAAGCTCTTGAAGATCTAGCACACAAAGAATATTTGGATTATATTGACAGTGGAGCATCTCATGCCAGTGTAGATGAACCTTCAATTGCCCAAGAGCATAAGGAACGGATGCAGCAGATACAGAGTACACAAGACAACGTAATATCATATGAAAATAAATATGCTGATAAATTATGGGAATTAGCAGGGCTTCATCAAACCATGTATCCAAAAGAGGTAGTTGAAGACCTGTATAGGATACCTGCTACAAGTGGGAGTAATACAGATCCAGTAACGGGTAGGATGACAGTAGAAAAAGGTAAATACACTAATAAACTACCTTTCCTAATTGCTAGAATATCTCAGTCTATGACTATGGACGAAGATTATCCTGAAAGGAGATCGCAGTTAGATCTACCATCATTAGATGAGGATATATCTAGAAAAATTGAAGACAGCCTACCACCACTACTAGAAGCTCCTGAAGATAAAGTAGAAGACCGTATTAAAAAAATAGCAGGAGCTGTTGGATCACAAGCACTTGGTAGAGCATTAACTCAACTGGCTATTAACTCTCAACTGGAAAAACCTAAAGATCCTAAACAGAAAGCCAAGGGTCCAAAACAAATAGCAGGTCCAGAAAAAACTGAGAAGCCATCTATAAATAAATTACTATCAGCTCTATCACTATTTAAAAGAGGAACTCCACTGGGAGCTGCTGCATATGTAATGGGTCCAACAACTACAGCAGAAGATGACGATTATGATTTTGAAATACCAGTAGATAGATAAAGACGGGAAAACAAATATGGCAACAGAACGAAATCCATTTGACCAGATACCACAGGAAGTAGCTAATGTAGTTCCCATGAATCCTGTACCCACAGGGGAGGAACAAGAAGCTACCTTTGAAGTGGAACCTGACGGTGGTGTAACAGTAGACTTTACCAGTACAATTGAAATGGTAGCAGAAGCTCCAGTACAGGAGTGGTATGCAAATCTGGCTGAGACACTGGACGATGAGACATTAGGGGAAATAGCCAATACAGTATATAATAACTACGATGCAGACAAGAACTCTCGACAGGAATGGGAGTCTATGTTTGAACGTGGCTTTGACCTGCTTGGTCTAAAGATACAGGAATCATCTGAACCATTTGAAGGTGCCTGTAGTGCAGTGCATCCCTTACTCGTAGAGTCAGCAGTCAAGTTCCAGAGCAAAGCATCACAGGAATTGTTTCCATCGGCAGGTCCGATTAAGACACAGATACTTGGCAAGTCTACTCCTGACAGGGAGATGCAAGCCAACCGTGTCAAGAACTTTATGAACTATCAGCTTACAGAACAGATGCCAGAGTACTTTGACGAATTTGAAAAGATGCTCTTCCATCTTCCACTAATAGGCTCCGCATTTAAGAAAGTATATTACGATGCAAATCTGAAACGACCCGTATCAGAATTTGTACCCATTGATCAATTCTACGTATCTTACTATGCCAGTAACTTACGTAAAGCAGATAGATACACACATGTAATCTATCGTAGTCCTATTGATATGGCAAAAGATATTCGGTCTGGTATATATTCCAATACGGAATTACCAATGGCCACTAATCCACAACCAACTTCTATTGCATCCAAGATGGATACTATATTAGGATTCTCTCCTTCAACGGATACAGATCCACAGTATGTACTATTGGAACAGCATTGTTATTTGGAAATAGACGAACCTAATGCAGAAGAGGGAATAGCACTTCCCTACATTGTAACAATAGAAGAACAATCCAGAAATGTTTTATGTATTCGTAGAAATTATAAAGCCGATGATAAGAATAAGGAAAAGATAAATCACTTTGTTCATTATAGATTCGTACCGGGTTTTGGTTTCTACGGTTTTGGCCTCATGCACTTCCTTGGTAATCTAACCATGAGTGCTACAGCAGCAATGAGAAGTCTCATTGATGCAGGTCAATTTGCTAACCTGCCGGGAGGCTTTAAGGCAAAAGGTGTTAGGATGGTTGGTGACAATGATCCTATCAGTCCCGGTGAGTTTAAAGAAGTTGAATCTACAGGTATGGACTTGGCAAAGGCTATCGTTCCTCTCCCGTACAAAGAGCCTTCCTCGACCTTGTTCCAGATGTTAGGTTTTATAACAGCAGCAGGTCAGAAGTTTGCCGACAGTACAGAACAAGTTGTATCGGAAGCATCTTCTTATGGCCCTGTAGGTACAACTATGGCACTACTGGAAGCATCCAGTAAATTCTTCTCTGCAATTCATAAACGATTGCATAAATCCCAGAGAGATGAATTTAGGATCTTGGCTAGGATAGACTACGATTATCTACCCAATGATTATCCCTATGATGTGCCATACGAAAGTCGGAATATATTCAAAGCCGACTTCGATGGAAGAGTGGATGTGATCCCCGTCAGTGATCCAAATATTCCATCCAATGCTCACCGCCTTATGATTGCACAAATGGCCATGCAAATGGCACAGCAATCACCTCCCGGCATGTTTAACTTGGAAGCATTAAACAGAACAATTTTAAATGCAGCCAACATGCCGAATATGGAAGAGATACTACCAGCAAAGCAACAGCCTAAACCTCTTGATCCTGTATCAGATATTATGGCTGCTGTTAAGGGTGTACCAATTGGTGCTTTCCCCGGTCAGAATCATGATGCACATATACAGGTAAAGATGGCTTACTTACAAGATCCAATGAATGGAGCAAGTCCTCTTATGCAACGTATCAAACCTGTACTGGAATCTAATATTCAGGAGCATATGGTTCTAAAATATCAGGAACAGATAACAGGTGTAACACAAATGGGTATGCAGGAGGTTGGTCCTCAAAAACCAGAAGTAGTCGAGGCTATTATGGCCCAAGCTGCCCAACAGGTACTGAATGCTAATCAGGCAATGGGTATAGCTCAATCACCTGAACAACAATTGGTAGCCTTGGAACAGAAGAAGGTTGAAATGCAACAACAGAAACTACAAATGGATGCTGCCAGTAATACAGCAGAGACTGCCTTGGATGTACAGAAACTTAAACTGGAACAGTTGAAACTTATGCAGGAAGCTGCTGCTGAAGGACAGTCTGCTTTGTTGAAGAAAGAGAAGTCAGAACTGGATAGAGCAAGTAAGGAAACATTAAAGACACTTGAGTTAATGACCAAGATGTCTTTGGAAGAGCAGAAGAACCAGATGGCTGAAAAACAGTTAAAGGGTAAAATGCTAGAGAAATCTGCTGATATAGAAAATCAAAGAGATATGAAGATGGCCGAATTACAATCAAAAAGAAAAGGAGAATAAGATGCCTAAGTATGGAGGAGTACATTACCCTAACGATGTTAAGGGTGTAACTAATGGATATCCAGAACATGTACCCAACGGTGACGGTGGTGCATATGGTGATTCCACTAAGAAGTCTGTGGCAGATGGTGGTGTTGGTGCCAGAGCACGTAAAGGTGTATTAAACGAACGAGATGCATCTGCATGGAAATATCCCAAGCCAGTTAGATAATGGAAATTTGGGATGAAGTAGTAAAAGACTACAATAATGAACTACTACGATTAAAAAATATTATGGCCAACGGAGGTGCTGAAAGTTATTCACACTACCGTGAGCTAGTCGGCCACATTCAAGGTGTTGAATGGAGCCGTGAAGTTTTTACAACTATTCTCAAGAAGAGAATGTATGATGAAGAGGAGTAAATGCAACAGGTACATTTAGGTAATTCCATTAAAAATGATATGTGGATTACAGAGGATGAGGTCAAAGATCCCAGTCCTCTACCAGAACTACCGGGCTTTCATATTTTAGTTAGACCCATAAGTATCAAAGGTGTGACCAAGGGTGGTATTATGCTACCTGACTCAACCAGAGATGACATGGCATATCTCACAACGGTAGGTAAAGTCCTATCTTTAGGAGATTTAGCTTACTACGATGAAGAAAGATTTCCAACTGGAGCATGGTGTCAAGAAGGAGATTATGTATGCTATGCCAAACATGCTGGTCAGAAATTATTCTATAAGTCCGTAAGACTTATTCTATTATTTGATGATCAGGTAATATGTACAGTAGAACATCCAAGAGATCTTGATCCTACATTTAATTTAACAACTGGATCATAGGACTTGCATGTTTCTCTTATTTATAGTATAATAAAGTATTAACGTAAAACCGTATGCTTCGTAAGCAACGAAAGGAATTGAAATGGCTGAGAAAGAAGGATGGACTGAAGTAGAAGCACCCTCGTCCAAAGAGGAAACTAAAGTCGAGTTTGAAGTGGAACAAGAGGAAGAGAAGGTTGTAGCACAACCAGAAGCTCCTTCAGATATCAAGACAAAAGCAGAACCTAAAGAATTAGATGGTATAGAAACCAAAGGTGCTCAGAAACGTATACGTCAATTAATAAAACAACGTAAGGATCGTGACGAGCATATTACTAACCTCATTAAACAGAATGAACAATTAAATACTAAACTGTCCAGTAGAGAACAGGAATTTTCCAATATAAGTAAGTTGCATCTGGATGCAAATGAAAAGCAGCTTACTGATAAACTTGAGTTAGCCAGAGCAGCCTATAAGTCTGCCCATGACGAAGGAGATGTAACCAAGATCCTTCAAGCTCAAGAATTTTTAAACGAGGCTCAGACAGATATAAAATCTGTCAGTGCAGCTAAAATTCAGTTTGAAAATACACCTCAACCTACTGTACAGCAGCAGCAGCCAGCACCTCAACAGCAAACTATAACAGATCCAAGAGCTGTAGAGTGGTCACAAGAAAATAGCTGGTTTGGTCAAGATAGAGTTATGACTGCTGCTGCATTAGCATTAGATGCAGAATTAAAGTCAGAAGGATTTAGTCCAGATGATCCAGAATTTTATAAAGAAATTGACAGCAGAATTAGAGAAACATTTCCAAGCAAGTTTAACTCTGATGTCAAAGAAAGTTCGGTGCAGGAACAACCGTCACAACCTGCTCAAGTGGTAGCCGGGGCTTCACGTTCAACCCCAACTCCGGGTAAGGTAAAACTAACCAAAGAAGATGTAAGGTTAGCACAAAACTGGGGTATACCACTTGAACACTATGCTGCTGAAAAAGCCAAGGTACAAGATGCCGATGGTGAATACACAGCAATTAAACTGTAACGTGGAGGAGAAATTATGACACGAACTGAATCACGTAATTCTCAATTAAGGGAAAACGAAACCAGAGAAGAAACAGAGTACGTCTTTGAAGAACCAAACGCAACTTTTATACCTCGTGAAGTTGAAGAAAGATATAACCAGCAAGAGATGTCGCTTGGATGGTTACGTATCCTTCTTAATGGTCAGGATGATTACCAAGAAGTCGGTAAGAAACAGAACCAAGGATGGGAGTTTGTTTCTCCTGAAGAAGTTCCTGAGATGGGAGCCACTTCTGTCGTGAGGGAAGAAGGTCGATATGCTGGAGTTGTCTGTCGTGGAGACATAGCCTTGGGTAAGATACCCACGGTAAAGCTAGAGGCTAAAAGAAAGCATTATAGGAATAAGGCTAATGAGATGCTGGAAGCTGTTAATTCACAATTAATGAATTCATCCAATTCTCGTATGCCCATTTCCAATAATAGCAAATCGAGAACATTTAAAGGACGAACTCCTACGTTTCAGGATTAGTCCTTAAACATTGGAAGGAGAAATACTATGTCTAGTACAAGAGCACTACGTGGCTTCCTTCCTGCTCGAAAAAAGGGACAGAATTATAATACTGGTGGAACAACTACTCATATTTCCCCTACTACTATAACTCGTGCTCCCAAGAAACTGTATACTGGTGACTTGATATGTATTGAAGCTAGTGGTACTATTTCAGAATCTATTGGTGCAACCTTGAAGCCTTCGGGCGTATTCATGGGCTGTAACTATGTGGACTCTGATGGTAGTCAGAAATTCTCACGGTATTGGCCGGGTGAAGCTATCACTGCTGCAACGAGTATTGAGTTCCATGTCATAACTGATCCTGATCAGACGTATTACATTCAAGGTAATGCAACCTGTAGTCACGGTGAGACTGCCAAAGTACTTAACTATGTAGCAACTGTTTCGACAGCTTCTGCTGGTAGTACCAAGACAGGTCAATCTGCGTTCTTCGTAGAGACATCGGCTGCTGGTTTAGAAACCATTGTAGGTAATGTACGAGTTCTTGGATATTCTAAAGATCCCGGTGAAGGAGCCGATGGTCTTGATCAATACCCAGTGCTTGAGGTCTGGTTGCCCACGCACAGGGATCGGTTTGCGACTACTACAGTTTCAACGGCATAACTAGGAAGGAGATAATATTATGGCTATTAACAGAGCTAGTATTGCTAAAGAACTTCTCCCCGGTTTAAATGCCGTCTTCGGGTTGGAATATGGTCAGGTTGACGATGAGCATAAAAATCTTTATGACACCGAAAATTCTGATCGAGCCTTTGAAGAAGAAGTTCTATTTACAGGTTTCGGCACTGCTCCAGTTAAATCTGAAGGGGCTGCTGTATCCTATGATGATGCACAAGAGAGTTACATTTCCCGTTATACGGCAGAAACTGTGGCTCTAGCTTTTGCAATTACAGAAGAAGCAATGGAAGACAACTTGTATGATACGTTTGCCAAGTTACGTGCCAGAGGTTTGGCCCGTGCAATGGCAAACACCAAGGAAGTCAAAGCTGCCAATCTGTTTACCAACGGTTTTGTCGATACGATTGGTGATGGAGTTGCATTCTTTGCTTCGACCCATCCTACCATTTCTGACGGCAACCAGAGTAATCTGGAATCTGCTGGTGCATTGGCTATTGCTTCTCTTGAGACTGCTATCACCAATGTCCAAAAGACAAAGGATGATCGTGGTATCCTCATAGGTGCAAGTGCTGTATCTTTGCATATTCCTGTTGACTCATGGAATATTGCTGATACCGTTTTAAATACTCCCGGCAAACCCGGTGGTTCTAATAACGATATCAATGCCACCCGTCACATGGGCATGATTCCTAACGGATTCTATGTCAATAGACGGTTTACGGGAACGGACGATTGGTTTGTAAAGACCGATGTTCCTAATGGTACAAAGATGTTTGCACGTACTCCACTTCAGACTAAGATGGAGCCAGACTTTGACACTGGCAATCTTCGATTTAAGGCACGGGAACGGTATAGTTTCGGTGTCTCCGATTGGAGAGGCTGGCGTGGAAATGCTGGAAGCTAAGAGCAACTAATGTGAGGGGGATGATGCGTTAGCCATCCCCCTTACTATTAAGAGAGAGGAATTAGATATGAGTGCACGAAAGTTAGCAAAAGAAGCTGGAAAAAAGTTGGGAATAAAAGATCTCTCATCATTGATAGATCTAGACGATAAACATCTAAAAAAGATAACAAAGAAAAAAAATAAACGTGGTGGAACAGTATCTCGTAAAGGCGGTGGCAAGATAATGCAAGGCTACAAAGCTGGTGGTAAAGTGTAGGGAGATTAGATATGGCTGGTAAAGATAAACCTATTAAAAAATTACCTTTGATAACCTCACATACACATAGGCACTTAGATCCTCATGATTATGATTTAGCAACAGCTATATCAGAATTAACTGAGTCTGAAAGACGAGGACTTAAAGCTGCTACAGAAAATAAACGTAAAGGTGGATCTGTATCTCGTAAACGTGGTGGAGGATATGTTACACCAAAGAAGAATATAATAGATGATAATGCTTCTAAAAGATCTAGATTAAGATCTGAAAAAAGAAGAAAGAAAGCTATTCGTGCAGCAGCATCTAAAAAAGGTGGTGGAAAAATAATGCAAGGCTATAAAGCCGGTGGTAAAGTGTAGGGAGATTAGATATGGCAAAGAAAAGAGAGTGGGAAAAGAAAAAGAAACCTATGGGAGTGGAACCTTTTGATGTAAGGAAAGCAGAAGCCCATAGAAAAGGAGCAAGAGTTTATCGTGAAAATCCTGTAATGCATAATAAGTATACGGATATGTTTGAAAAGTGGTTACATAAAAAATTAGGAGGTACGGGAACTCCTCGAAAACCAAAAGTAGCAGGTTCTAAAGTAAAAACTACATCTACTCGTAAAAGAGCAAAAGGTGGCAAGATAATGCAAGGCTACAAAGCCGGTGGTAAAGTTTAATAAAGGAGAATAACATGGCTACAAATCTTACAGTTGCAATGGCAACAGTTGGAAGTGGCCCTTTAAAAAGGGTGGATACAGGAGCAACGGTAGGTGCTGATGGTACGACTACTCGTATTGTGGCTATACATGCCACGGCAACTGTATCGGGAATGATTGAAATAATAGGTGAGCAGCAGATCACAAATAAGACTGCACAGGGAACAGCTATCCGATTAGCTATTCAGGCAAACGGAGTAATTGATACATATTTAGGAGAAAATGGTGTGGCCGTATACGGTAAGGTAACGGTATCTGCACCAAGTGCTGGACCTGTAACTGCCATATTAGGATAGGCCCATGCCTAATTATTCATTCCTGAAAACAGATCTGATTAATACAGCAGAGAATGATTCGTCAGAATTTGCAGATCAGATCCCAAAGTTTGTGGAGAAGGCAGAAGATCGTCTGGTGAAAGAACTGGATGATCCCGGTCTGGATAACTTTGCCTCGTTCTCTTTTACTGCCAGTAATCCAACGGTAAGTTTACCTGTGGATACACTTGTCATAAGGAATGTAAATTTTAAAACAAGTGCTTCTTCCAACATTACCACCCTATTACAAAGAACATATGAATATGCCATAGATTACTGGCCTTATGCCAGCACATCTGTAGGCACTCCCCGTTACTATGCCCGTAAGAATAATACATCTATTTACATAGTACCAACTCCTGCATCAGCCGTAACAGGAGAAATCCAATATACTCGTAGACCTATTCCTTTATCATCAGCTACAGGAACAAGTGCAACAACATCTAATTACTTTAGTGAGTTTGCATACAATGCATTATTTAATGCTTGCATGATAGAGTCTGCAAAATTTACAAAGAGCTGGACTATAGTACCAGCATGGGAAGGTAGCTATAAAAATTCAATTGATGCACTTAGAAATCAAGCTCGTAGAATGAGGCAGGATGATATGGAAACTCCACTAAATCCAGTGGGTGGTCCTAA
>Ga0255048_10002368_pt1 | contig 12041 bp, 8 predicted proteins | sample JV7_2_2_MG_FD_183619 | JGI IMG/M metagenome (GOLD analysis project Ga0255048, IMG submission 183619) | Seawater microbial communities from Jervis Inlet, British Columbia, Canada - JV7_2_2 | ecosystem: Environmental > Aquatic > Marine > Inlet | place: Canada: British Columbia | collected 2016-10-06
GCGTCGGCTTGCCGCGACGCCGAGTCGGTGACCTGCGCTTCGCCGACGCGAGACCCTCGGCCACGCCACTTACACGAAGTCGGACAGACCCGGTTGGTACCTACTGGAGGACCGTTCGGGGCAAAGCTGCCGTGTAGAGCAGTGATCAGGTGGTGACGGTTGTTCCGACTTCGAATCTGAGTGTGAAGACGGCCCCTCGAGAGGGGCCGTTGGACGCGGTGATTGTGCCGTTGTGGGCGGTGATGATCCGTTTGGTGATGGCGAGCCCGAGTCCGGCGCCGCCGCCGCTGGCTCGGTTGCGTGAGTTGTCGAGGCGGGTGAACCGTTCGAAGATCCGTTCGAGATCGTCGTCGGCGATGCCGGGCCCGTCGTCGGCGATCGAGACGGTCGCGTCGGTGCCGTCGTTGGTGATCGTGACGGTGACTGCTGTTGTGGCGTGTTGGGCGGCGTTGTCGATGAGGTTGCGGGCCGCTCGTGTCAGGGTGGCCAGGTCGCCCCGGATTCGAGCGGGCGCTTCTACTCGGATGTTCACGTCGGTGGGGTGTGGGCGTCGGGCCTCGGCGAGGAAGAGTTCGTCGAGATCGATGTCGTCGCGGAGCTCGTGCGTGCCGGTCTCGTCGAGGCGGGCCAGGAGCAGAAGGTCATCGACGAGAGCAGCGAGGCGGGTGGTTTCGTCGTGGAGGATTTCTGCTGTTGCGGGCCAGTCGGTCGTGTCGGGGTTTGCTCGGGCGACCTCGAGGGTGGCTTGGGTCGCGGTGATCGGGCTGCGAAGTTCGTGCGAGGCGTCGGAGATGAACTGGTGTTGTTGATCCCGAGCGGCTTGCAGCCCGGCCAGCATCTTGTTCATGGTCCGGGCCAGGTGACCGATCTCATCTGTGGCGGTGGTCTCGGGGACGCGTTGTTCGAGGTTCTGGGTGGTGATTTGGTCGACCTGGGTCGTGATCGCGTGCACTGGGCGCAGGGATCGACCGACCAGGAGCCAGGTGCCGGCTGCGACGAGCAGCGTGAGGAGCGGTACGAGGACCGCGAAAAGGCGGGTCATCGCGTCGAGGCTGTCTTGGACGGGTTGGAGCGGGCTCGACACGCCGATCGTCACCGCCGAGTCGCCGATCGTGACCGGTAGCCCGACGGTGGTCACCTTGTCACCCAGATCGAGCTTCAACGTCTGGTCGTCGGAAGTCGGGTCGACTGCGATGTTGAGTGTGCCGGCCTCGACGATTACGACGCCGTCGACCGTGAACCCTTCGGGCAGCGCAGGGAACCCTTCGGGCAGCGGAGGGAAGTCATCGGGCAGCGGAACCGATCCCAGGGTCGGATCGAACGCGGAGAACAGGATCCGCTGGAACTCGGCGTTGGTCAGCTCGGAGCCGCCCGCGTCGAGGTAAACGAACCGGGTCGCCTCATCCGCGTCGGGTTGGGCCGGTCCGACGGTGCCGCCTTGGAGCTGGCCGAGGTAGTCGTAGAGGAGTGCTTCGGCGTTGTCGCGAGTCTCGGATTCGAGTGATGTTTCGATGCGGTCGAGCCCGATAGCTGCCGCCGCGATGAGCGCCAACATGAACAGAGTCGTGACGAGCAGCGTGAGCCGTGTCCGCAACCGCAGGGTGCTCATGGGGCGAGCCGGTAGCCGTGGCCGTGCACGGTCTCGATGCGGGGACTGAACCCGTCCGGCTGGACTTTGCGGCGGAGGTACCCGACGTAGACCTCGACGACGTTCGTGCCGCCGTCGAAGTCCGGGCCCCAGACCTGGTCGAGGAGATGGTCTTTCGACAGCACCCGGCCGGGGTTGGAGGCGAGCGTTTCGAGCAGCGCGAACTCTCGATGGGTCAGTTCAGCTTCATGGTCTCCTCGACGGATCCGGCGTCTGTCGCGGTCGATCTCGAGGTCGCCGATGACCTGCACATCGCGGGGTGTTGACCGGCCACGACGCAAGAGAGCACGAATTCGTGCGGCGAGTACGACGAAGGAGAACGGCTTGGTCAGGTAGTCATCGGCGCCGGTGTCGAGACCTTCTGCCTGGTCGTAGTCGCCGTCCTTGGCGGTGAGCATGAGTATCGGTGTGTGGTCGCCCTCTTCTCGAAGGGTGGCGCAGATCTGGTAGCCGTTGCGGCCGGGCAACATGATGTCCAATACGAGAACGGCGTAGTCGTGTTCTCTGGCCAGCCACAGACCGGTGTCGCCGTCTTGGGCGATGTCGACGTCGAAACCCTCGGCGCTCAACCCGGCTTCGAGCGCAGAGGCCACGTTCGGTTCGTCTTCGACAACGAGGATTCTCATGACCCCATGAGTCTCACAGATTCCTGAGAAGGATCTGAGGAGGCCTGAGAGACCTTCTCAGCCGGTCTCAGACCCTTCTCAGCCCGGCGCCTCAAGGTGTTGGTACCTCGGCCAGGACAGTGCCGAACCGACTCACTTGGAGCCCCATGAAGATCTCAGCCCCCACTCGAAAGTCGCCCAGGTTCATCATCCTCGCTGCCGCGATCGCGATCCTCGCAGGTGCCTGTGGCTCGTCGAGCGACACCACTGCCGCGCCCGAGCTGGCGTCGATCGACGAACCTCCTGGCGCTGCCGCGGTGACCTCCGACGACGATCCGGAGGTTGCCGAGACGCCCGGGGCTGTCGATCCGGACCAGGCGTTCGCAGAGTTCGAAGCGTGCATGGCCGATCATGGCGTCACCGTTGCCATCAGCGGATCAGGAGGTGCGCCTGTCGACGACCTCGTGCCCGGCCCCGAGCCAGCTCGCGAAGTCACACCGGAGGATCTGGAAGCTGCCGAAGCGGCCTGCGAGCCGATCCTCGACGACGCCTTCGGTTCCTTTGATCTCAGCCCTGAGCAAGAAGCCGAACAGGCTGACGCGCTGCTCGAGATGGAGCACTGCCTGGCTGAGGCCGGTTTCGAGATCGACATGACCGGCGGCAGCTTTCAGGTCCCCCAAGATGTCGACTTCGACGAGTTCAACCTCGCCATGAATGACTGTGCCCCTGCGGGTGCAGTCGGCGGCGGGTCCTGAGCATGAACCCGAAGCGGACCATCTCAGTCGTCGTACTGCTCGCCGCGGCGGCCGGAGTCGGCCTGCTCGTCACCGCTGCCGGCACTCCAGAAACGACCGCAGACGCCACGGCTCCTGCGACCTCGGCCGCCGCAACGGTGGAGGTCACCCGCCAGACACTCACCGAGACTGCTGAGACCACGGGAACGGTCGGGCATGGCGATCCGATCGAGCTCCCGATCGAAAGCCAAGGCATCGTGACGTGGGCCCCAGACCAAGACGACATCTTGGGCGTCGGGGACACCGCAGTCCGCGTCGACAACCGTCCCGTCACGCTCGCCGCCGGAACGACCCCGCTGTATCGAGAACTTCGCCTGGTCGGCTCGAGCGAACGTGACGAGGCAGGCGATCGGCTCGGCCACCAGACAGGCTTCGATGTGGCACAACTCCAGCAATTCCTCATCGATGAAGGCTTCGATGACGACGGCAATCTCGAGGTCGACGGCGAGTTCGGACCCGTGACCGAGCGGGCAGTCAAAGACTGGCAAGAAGCGGTCGGGCACCCCGCAACCGGTCGCGTCGATCGCAGCCAACTGCTGTTCATCGAAGGCGACCTGGTCGTCGAACAGGCCCCCTCCGTCGGGCAGGCGTTCAGCGGGCTGATGGTGAGCGCACCAACCCGCACTGTCACCGCAACAGTCGCGGCATCCAAGCGCTCCTTCTTCGACGAAGGTGCCATCGTCGATCTCGAAACCGACGGGAACCACCTGGCTGGGACCGTCACCGAGGCCACCCGCACCGCGAACCCCGATGGCACAACGACGTACGAGATCGAGATCTCGATCGATGCAGCACTCGCCGACGGCGTCGAGTCGGTCGACGTCACCGCCACCAAGATCATCGCCATCGACGTACTCACAGTCCCCGTGCGGGCCCTTCTGGCGTTGGCCGAGGGCGGCTGGGCAGTCGAAGTTCCCGGCCCGAATGGGACCGACCTCCGTCGGGTCGAGCTCGACCAGGTCGTCGACACCACCGCATCGATCACCGGCATCGACGAGGGAACCGAAGTGGTGGTCCCGACATGAGTCCCGTACTCGAGCTCGAAAACGTCACCCGGATCTATCCGGCCGAACCACCCGTCCACGCGCTGATCGACATCGACTTGCGCGTCGAGGCGGGCGAGATGGTCGCCGTCGTTGGTCCATCCGGCTCCGGCAAGTCGACGCTACTGAACATCATCGGCACCCTCGACCGGCCGACGTCGGGTCTCGTGCGGATCGAAGGAACCGACACCGCCCGGCTGGCGGACCGACGTCTGTCCGGCATGCGCGCCGCACGGCTTGGATTCGTGTTCCAAGGCTTCCACCTGCTCGAAACCGTTTCGGCGCTCGACAACGTCGCAACCGGCCTCCTCTACCAGGGCCTCACCAGCCGCGCCCGCCGACGCCGAGCCATGCACGCCCTCGAACAAGTCGGACTCGGCGACCGGCCCGGGGCCAAGCCCTCCAAGCTCTCGGGCGGCCAACGTCAACGCATAGCGATCGCTCGGGCGATCGTCGCCGAACCCGCTCTGATCCTCGCCGACGAGCCGACCGGCAACCTCGACACAACGACAGGTGACGCCATCCTCACACTCCTCCAAGACCTCAACGCCCGTGGCGCCACCATCGTCGTAATCACCCACGACCATGAGGTCGCCGCGCGACTCTCACGCGAAGTACGCATGCGCGACGGCCGCATCGAAACCGACCGTGCAGTCGCCGCGACCGGACCGGCTTCACCATGACGACGCCCAGCTCTACGCCACACACCAAATGGCGGTCGCGTTTGCGACCCCAAGACCTCATCGCAACCGGCACCCTAGGACTACGAAGCCGCCCCGGCCGCACAATCCTCACAGCGATCGGCATCGCGATCGGCATCGCCTCGATGGTCGCCGTGCTCGGCATCTCGTCGTCATCCAAAGCCGACCTGCTCGCCGAGATCGATGACCTCGGCACCAATCTGCTCCAAGTCCGACCCGGCCAGAGCATCTTCGGCGAGAGCGCCGAGCTCCCCGCCGACGCCGAAGCGCTCCTGTCCCGTGTCGCGACCGTCACCGAAACCGCGGCGGTCACCGACCTCGATACAACCGTGCAACGCAACCCCTACGACGACACGCCCAACGGCCTGTCGGTCCTCGCCGCCGACCAGAACCTTGCCGAAACACTCGAACTCTCCACCGGCACCGGTCGATTTCTCGACCCGCACAACCCCGTTCTCCCAACGGTCGTGTTGGGCTCGGTAGCAGCACAGCGACTCGGCATCTCCGAACTCGACGGCGGGCCCGAGGTCACCATCGCGGGACGCCCATTCCAGGTCATCGGCATCGCCGAACCGCTACCCCTGAACCCTGACATCGACAGGTCGGTCATCATCGGCGACACAGCGGCCCAACAGCTCCTCGGCGTCGATCCCAACCCCACCTCGATCTATCTACGCGTTCGGCCCGAGCAACTTGAAAGAACCCGACCACTCCTGGCGCGAACAGCGAACCCCGCTTCCCCGAGCGAGGTCGAGGTCTCCCGCCCCTCAGACGCCCTCGAAGCCCGCGCCGCAGTTGACAAGAACCTCCAAAACCTGCTCCTTGCCCTCGGCGCTGTCGCCCTCCTCGTCGGCGGCGTCGGCATCGCCAACGTCATGGTCATCTCGGTCCTCGAGCGACGAGGAGAGATCGGGGTGCGTCGTGCGATCGGAGCCACCCGAGGCCACATACGAGCCCAGTTCGTAATCGAGGCCGCCACACTGGCCGTCATGGGCGGCGTCCTCGGCGCAGCACTCGGCGCGGCGATCACTTGGGCCTACGCCCAACGGCAAGGCTGGACGATCGACATCCCGCTCGAAGGCCTCGCCGTCGGCGTAGCCGCAGCGCTCGCGATCGGTGCCATCGCCGGCCTCTACCCAGCCGCCAAAGCGGCCCGTCTCGACCCGGCCGAAGCCGTACGCCCACACAACTGACGGCCACCCCCAGGGCCGGTTCAGGTCTCGGTTACCAGGTAGCACGGATGCAGTTGCGTCCTTCGTGCTTGGCGTCGTACAGGCGGCGGTCGGCGTCGGCGACTGCGTCGTCGATCGACTGGTGGGGGTGATGGACGGCGACCCCGATCGAAACCGTGACGGGTCCGAGCGATGGCAAGTCGCTGAACTCGAGAGCCTCGACACGGGCGAGGATCCTCTCGGCAACTTTCAAGATCAGCTCCCGATCGGTCGACATGACCAACACCAGAACCTCCTCACCGCCGTAGCGGATCGCGACGTCTCGTGATCGCACGCTTTGTGAGATGGCGGTCGTGACAGCTCGCAGCACACCGTCGCCGGCGCCGTGCCCGAACCTGTCATTGACCAACTTGAAGTGGTCGATGTCGATCATCAACACGCCGTACTGCTCGTCGATCTTGGCCAGCTTGTCGAGCGCGTGGCGGTTGTACAGTCCGGTCAGCGCATCGCGCAGCGCGTGCTCACGCAGCTCTTGATTTTGAATCTGGAACAGGCGTTGTTCGAGGTGCCGGTTGAGCGCAGCCCGAACCGGAACGGCCAATCGATCGAGCATCTCGCCCACCTCGGTGGTGAGCGTGGTTTGTGTCCTCAGTCCGATGATGATCTGGGCCGGTACTCCCTCGCCGGGGAGCTCGAACTCGAGAGTCGGGCCGGCGGACTTGATTTCGGTTGCATCCAACGCCGTGCCTTGGAACTGGTTTTCGATCGAGAAGTGCAAAGTCCCCTCTTCTGCGGTTTGAGCGAAGAATTCGAGCGACTCGATCGGCAGGACTTCAGGAAGGACCCGTCGGACAACCGCCGCCAGATCGGGGAAGTCGTGGGCCGTGACGAGAGAGTCCGTGATGTGGCGAAGAGCTGTCGACACCTGTAGCAATCGGTCGATGTCATGATCGTCCCGGGCGATCAGGAAGATTCCGCACTCGAGTTCCGCCAACCGATCGAACATCGTGGCCACGAGTGGCTCGGGAATGATGCAACCGTGCTGCGGAGCGATCAGCGCAATCGGCCCGCATGCGCGTTTGATGCTCGCCAGGCCCGCCGCAAGGATTTCGCGGCTCGGCATGTAATGCTCGTGAAATGGGCGCATCGCTTCGAAGTACGAGTCGTCGGCGGCCACGATTTGCGAACCGTCGGTGAATCCTCCGAACAGGTCAGAGCTGAAGAGCACGCCCGACGCCTCCTCGAACGAGCACAATGCGCCGGGGAAGTGTAGGTACGGGGTCAGCACGAAACGAAGTCGCTGATCGGCACTGAGCGGCAACACCCATTCGTTTTCCTCAACCCGGTGGAACGGAATTCGGGCGTCGTAGTAGCGCAGTAGTGTCTCGGCCCTCCATTCGGTGACCACGCGGACGTCGTCGCCCGGCAATGCGCGGCGCACCATCGGAAGCCCGCTTGCGATGTCGGGATCGGGGTGGTGGCACACGACCCACTTGATCGATGACAGCGGTACCACGCGGGCGGCCAGACGCAGCGTTTCGTCGATCGTCAGTACGGATCCCGGGTCGATCAGCACCGAGTTATCGCCCGCCTCGATCAGGTACGAATGGCATTGGAAGGTCACGTCGGGTCGTATCGAGCCGACCCACCAGACCCGGTCGGCGACCTCGAACGGCTCCGATCCGTCGTAGCCCGCCAGATCGGTGATCTTGTTGCTCATGATCGACTCCGACTCCCGCCACTACGTGAAAATCCGAGCGGCAAGTCACCCAACCATAGATCGGGACCCTCGCCCGCCGTCATCGCCGTCGGCTATCCGGGCAGACTGTGCGTCCGACCGCGCCGGTCTGCGCGACGAGCTCGGTCTCGCACGATCAGCTGCGCCAATACAATTCCAACGAACACGATCGCACACGTCGAAACCAGGCCGGACAGCGGCAGCCAATCGAGCTTGTAGAACTCCCGAATCGGACTGATCGCCAAGGTCAACACGAACATCGCGATCAGCGCCGACAGCAGGATCACATCGAGCCGATCGATCGGCGCCACCAGCACGTACAACACCCAGAACGCGAACAACACCAGAGCGATCGTCGACGCCGAACGCGACTCTTCGAGCGTCGCGTCGACCACAGAAGACCGTGCCACCCAGTACGCCGTCAACGTCACCACGGCAGTCGCAAAGCCAGCTGGGAGGGCAAACCGCAGCACGCGGCGTAGATAGCCGGGGCGGCACGCATCGTCGGCCGCCCGAAAGCTCAAGAAGAAGGCCGGTAACCCGATCGTGAGCTCGGAAACGAGGCTCATCTGTCGGGGCAGGAACGGGAAGATCGAACCGGAGAGTCCGATCGTCAGGGCAAACAGGGCCGCATACACCGTCTTGGTGACGAACAGGGCCGAAACGCGCTCCATGTTGGCGATCACACGACGGCCCTCGGCGACCACGTTCGGCATCCGGTCGAAACGCCCGTCGAGCAGCACGAGTTGCGAGATCGCCTTGGTCGCAGGCGTCGCCGTGTTCATCGCGATGCCGATGTCTGCCAACTTGAGGGCAGGGATGTCGTTGACGCCGTCGCCCGTCATCGCCACCGTGTGACCAGCCTCTTGCAGCGCGGCGACGATCGCCCGCTTCTGTTCCGGCAGCACCCTGCCGAACACGGCGTTGTGATCGATCAGCTCGGACAGGGCCGCCTGATCGTCGGTGTCGACGTTGCGCATGTCGATCGCACGATCGGCGTGTTCGAGCCCTATCCGTGACGCAACCGCCGACACGGTCGCCGGGTTGTCACCCGAGATCACCTTGATCGTCACGTTCTGCCGGCGGAAGTACTCCATCGTCGTTGCGGCATCCGGTCGGATCTGTTCGGACAGTGCGATCACGGCTCGCGGGGTGAGCCGCTCGGGCAGAACCGATTCGGTGAGTGCGTCCGTCGTCGAGGCGACCAGTACGACCCGGTTCGCATTCTTGATCGCCTGCTCCATGTCGCGGGTGATCGAGGCCGCCGCCGCCGGGTCGACGAGATCGAGCAGGATCTCTGGTGCCCCGAGGACCCAAGTGCGGTCGGGTCCGTCTACCCCGACCGATCCCTCTCCGAACTCGAATGTGGCGCCGCTCCACTTGCGCGCCGACGAGAACGGCACATGGTGCTCGACGGGCCAATACTCGGTTTCCCCGACGTGCTCGCCGATCACTCGCAAGGTGGTGGTCGGGTTCGGGTCGGTGTGCATCAACGACGACAACCCTTGTCGCACCACCTCGGTCTCGGTATCGATCGGATCGAACCGTTCGACCTGCATTGTGCCGGTCGTCAAGGTGCCGGTCTTGTCGACGCAGAACAGGTCGACCCTCGCCAGCCCTTCGACCGCATGCAGTTCTTGGACGACCACGTGTTGGCGCCCGAGTCGGATCACGGCGACGGCGAGCGCCATGCTGACAAGCAACACCAGACCCTGCGGTACGAGGCCAACGACTCCAGCCACCGCAGAGATCAGCCCGTCGCTGGTCGAACTGTTGACGCGCAACTGGCTCCACAACAGCAGCGAGGCGAGTGGCACCAAGATCCAGCCGACGATCCGGAGAATCTGGTCGACTCCCGAACGCAGCTCCGACGTGGCCAGCACGTACTCCTTGGCTTGTGCGATCAGACGCTGGATCCCGGCGTCGGCACCGACCCGTTCGGCGACGACCATCGCCGACCCTGACATTACTGCGCTGCCCGACATCACTTCGTCGTGCTCGAGCTTGAGCACCGCATCGGACTCACCCGTCAACGCCGACTCGTCGACCTCGAGCGACTCACCGTGAACGATCGTGCCGTCGACGGGTACCTGGTCTCCTTGCTTGAGCTGTAAGAGATCGCCGAGCACCACCTCCTCGGGTGGAATCTGTGACGTCACCCCGTCTCGACGAACGGTCACCATCGGGGTGACGAGAATGCGAAGCCGGTCGAGCGTGCGCTTGGCACGGATCTCCTGCACGATCCCGACCAGCGCATTGAGCACCATCACACCCGCGAACAAGGCGTCGACGGGCGACCCGACCGCCAGCACGACGCCGGCCAACACGGAGATGATCAAGTTGAAGCGAGTCAGGACATTGCTGCGGATGATCCCGCCGTAAGTTCGAGACGTCTGATCCGGCTGGCGATTGACCTTCCCGTCGCGGACGCGCTCACGCACCTCATCGGCCGAGAGACCGGTCAACTCCGTGGCAACTGCCGACACAGGCAGTCGGTCTAGCAGGGTGTCCTCCTCGTCAGCTCGATCGGCGCGATCTTGATCATCGCCTCGAGCCCGGACGTAGGTGCAGAGTGGTCACGATCGTCAACCGGGCGGGCGACGAATCTCGATCCCTGACCAGGCAACCCAGGACGGGCTTTCCAATGTCGTCACACGGATCGCCTCGACGTCGATCAACGCCGGGTCGAACGTCGCTTCGAGTAGGTCACCACCGTCGGTGTCCTGCTCGAATCGGGCGACCTCGGTGAGCGTGCCGTCGGCGCCTCGAACCTCGACGACATGGCGGGTCGGCCCCGCAGGGAACTGCGCGACGTGGAGCACGATGGAGCCGACGTCGACCGCTTCGTCGAAGCGCAGCTCGATCCACTGCGGCGCGTCGGCGCCCGATCCCCATATTGAATCCAGGTTTCCGTCGACGGCGGCTTCGGGGATTTGGTCTGGCAGCGAACGCGAGGCCGAGGCTGTTGCGCCGGCCGACAGATCTGGATTCTCGAGCGACGGTTCGCACGCGTCGGGTTGGTTAACGGGCGCAAGCGCGTCGAGCAGGAATCCTTCGCTGTCGGTGAACCCATATGTCGCATCGTCCGCCGGAAGACGGTCATACGCCCAGTACAGCCACCCGTCGAAACCGAGCGCACACGAATTCGCGATCCACTCCTGGACCGCGTACGCCCCGGCGTCGATCGTGCCGAAGCGATGAACGAAGGCACCGACCTCGCCCATCACGACCGGACGGCTTTCGGAGATCCCGAAGTTCTCGGCTATCTCGGCGAGACCGATGTCCTCGCCCGGATACGCATGGAAATCGAAGAAGTCGAGGTCGGATTCGGCGACCAGCGGAGCGGTGTCGACGTACCAGTCGCCACCGATGCCGCTCGCGTTCGGGAACTGCGGCGAGAAGAATCCCATCGTCACGAGCGCATCGGGGTCGTGACTGCGAATCGTCGAGGCCACGTCGCCGATCATCGATCGGATCCCATCGACCACCATCGCCCGTTTCTGATCGGGGTTCGCCAAGTCGTAGACGCCGGTTGCGGTGGTCGCCATCCCGGCGTCGAGCGACAGCGGCGGATCGGCTCCGAACAACCACTGCTCGTTGAGGATCGACCAACCGAGCACTACGTCCAAGGCAGCCTGCCGTTCCACCAACCCTGCCATCAGGTCGTCCCAGAAGGTGGCCATCGCGGCATGACCGCTGGCCGTCAGGAACTCGCCGTTTCGATAGCCACCGACGATCGAACCGTCGTCGAGATGGGCGCGATCCCGATATCCCCCACCGTCGGGCAGATCGTTGGATGTCAGCAGGAGCACGAGACCGTGATCGCGTGCGAGCTGCATCACCTCGGCGATCACGTCGAGGAACTCGCCGTTCAGTCCGGCGACATCGGCCTCGGTGAGGCAGTCCTGTCCGATGTCACACGAGGTCAAGAACAGGCGCACGGTGTTGTATCCACGCGCCGCGAGACCGCGGAACTCGTCGTCGAAGCGGGCTCGGTCGTAGACGGCGGGCGAGAAAACGACATCGCGACCGCCTTCGAGGCGAACCATGTTGACGCCCCGAGGTACGAAGGTCTCGCCTGTCGAACTGTCGATGAAGCGGCCGTCTTCGATCGCGATCCGGTGAATGGGTGGGACCCACGTATCGGGCACGGTCGGCGGAACCGGAGGCGGGGCGATCGAACCGACCGGATCTTGTAGGGACGAGGAGGTTTCTGGTGCGGTCGACGTCGGAGCGGTCGAGATCGGCGCCGTGGACGCTGTGGCGGACCCGGTAGTCGGTGCACTCGATGTTCCGGAGCCTCCACATGCGGCGAGCACCAACAACCCGAGGCCCACGCA
>Ga0255048_10002371_pt1 | contig 12034 bp, 13 predicted proteins | sample JV7_2_2_MG_FD_183619 | JGI IMG/M metagenome (GOLD analysis project Ga0255048, IMG submission 183619) | Seawater microbial communities from Jervis Inlet, British Columbia, Canada - JV7_2_2 | ecosystem: Environmental > Aquatic > Marine > Inlet | place: Canada: British Columbia | collected 2016-10-06
CATCAGCCATCCGGGAGAACTTTGTCGACATCGACGTGCCCGGAGTCGCCTGGGTGATACTGGCTGGGATCATCCTCGGGTTGCTGGCCATCGACCTGTATCGGCACCGGGAGGCCCATGAACCCACCGCCCGCGAGGCGTTGCTCGAGTCCGGTTTCTGGGTCCTGTGTGGTGTCCTCTTCGGCGTGGGGGTCGCGGTCGCCTGGGGGAGTGAAGCCTTCGGCGAGTACATCTCCGGTTACTTGATCGAGAAATCTCTCAGCATCGACAACGTCTTTGTTTGGGCGATGATCTTCTCGACCCTGGCCATCCCCCTTCGCTATCAGCATCGCGTCCTGTTCTGGGGCATCTTCGGGGCCCTGACGCTGAGGGCGATCTTCATCGGGGTGGGATCGGCCTTGATCAGTCGTTTCATCTGGGTCCTCATCGTGTTCGGTGTCTTCTTGATCTACACCGGCATCAGGGTGATCCGCCACCGGGAGGGCGAGGGCGAGCAGGCCACCCGGGGGCTCAGTCTCGTCAGACGATTCATGCCGGTGAGCGAGGAATTCGATGGCCAAAAGTTCTTCACTCGGATCGATGCCAGGCGAATGGCTACCCCGCTATTCAGTGCCCTGGTGGTGATCGAGATCTCTGATGTCATCTTCGCCGTGGATTCTGTGCCGGCGATTCTGGCGGTGTCCAATGAGCCGTACCTGGTCTTCGCCTCCAACGCCTTTGCGATCCTGGGATTGCGGGCCATGTACTTCTTGCTGGCAAACGCCCGCCAACGGTTCCACTACCTGTCACATGCCCTCGGAGCCATCCTCATCTTCGTGGGGGTGAAGATGACTATTGCTAACTGGTATCACGTTGACACCTATGTGTCGCTGGCGATCATTGCGGTGATTCTGGTACTGGCCATCTGGCTCAGTGAGCTCAAGACCAGACGCTTGGCCGTGGCCGAGGCGTCAGAAGATGCCGGCTGACATCTCTCGATTCCGGGCCGAGCAGATTCGGCGTGTAGGTTGAATGCATGGGTGAGAAGTCACAGCACGGCCACAGCAAGGGCCGCAAGCCGCCGGCCAACAAGAGCCATCGGGGCCAGGGTGGATCGGGCGGCAAATACCGAGGTAAGAACGGCGGTGGCAAGGGCGGCCGTCAGCAGTCCGGAGGCAGCCGGGGACGAGCGGCCCCGCAGAACCGTCCTCAGCTAGACCTGACCGCGGGCAGCCAGCTCCCCAAATGGATCCAGGAAGAGGTCAATCGCACCACCCGCAAGGAGCGGCGGGCGGCAGTGATGCAGAGCCTGGAAGCCGCGGCCGATGCTTTTGCCGCCGCCCGGTACGGCAAGGCGATTGAGCATGCCGAGCGGGCCAAACAAGCATCATCGTCCAACGCCACGATCCGCGAGATCCTCGGCCTTTCGCTCTACCGGCTGGGCCGCTGGGAGGACGCACTCAAGGAGTTGCGGGGGTTTCGACGCATTGCGGGCGAGACCACCCATATGCCGGTGGAGATGGATTGCTTGCGGGCGTTGTCGCGGCCCGACGATGTCGACAAGGTGTGGGGCGAGTTGAAACACCTGGGCGGTAGGCCGGACACCTTCCACGAAGCCAGGGTGGTGTACGGCTCACACTTGCTCGATGAAGGCAAGGCCAAGCAGGCCTGGCAGGTGGTCAATCCCAAGCGGCTGGGAGAGCACCCGCACGAGGCTGAGCTGCGGCAGTGGTATGTGGCCGCCCGGGTGGCCGCCCACCTGGGTGACAACGATTCGGCGGAACAGATGCTCTCGGCAATCACCGCCGCCGACCCCGCTTTCCCCGGCCTCGACGAGCTGGAAGCGGCGATTGGCACCTGAGGCTCCAGGAGCCGACTACCTGGGACGTAACCGCTCGCATTGGGACGCCTATGCCCCCGGCTGGGTGGACTCCGGCCGCCGCGAGTGGGGGAGCGAGCCCTCCTGGGGCGAGTGGGGAGTCCCCGAATCTGAGCTGGGTCTCCTGGTAGATGCCGGGGGAGCTGATGCCCTCGAGGTCGGTTGCGGGACCGGCTACGTGTCGGCCTGGTTGGCCCGAGCCGGTGCCGCCCCCATCGGGCTGGATAACTCCTGGCAACAGCTGGCGACGGCCTCCGCTCTGCAAGAAGAGTTTGACCTGCACTTTCCACTCATCCACGGTGTCGGGGAGGCGCTGCCGTTTGCCGACGCCAGCTTCGACTTCGTCGTCTCAGAGTATGGATCGGCCATCTGGTCCGATCCATACGTCTGGATTCCCGAAGCTGCCAGGGTTCTGCGGCCCGGTGGGCGCCTCACGTTTCTGGGAAATAGCGTTCTGTTCGCTCTGGCCGCCCCGGAAGTGGACGGCATCCCGGCCGGCCCGCAACTGCTTCGCAAGCAGTTCGGAATGCACCGCTTCGAGTGGCCGGACGACCAGTCGGTGGAGTTCCACATCAGCCACGGTGACATGATCCGCCTTCTGAGGGCCAACGGCTTTGAGGTCGTGGACCTGCTGGAGATCCAGGCGCCGGATGGCCCGGCCGACATCCGCTTCAACGTTGCCCGTGACTGGGCCCGATCCTGGCCGGCGGAAGAGGTGTGGCTGGCCCGCAAACTGTCATGAGCGTCCCCACCCGTACCCAGCGCCGACAGATCGCGGCGGTTATTGCCATTTCGGTGGTGGGGGGCGCCTTGTTCGGATCGGTTGCCCTCAACGGCTCGCGTCTGACTGCTACCGGTGAGGGTGCCCTGGCCGGTTTGCTGGTGCCTTCGACGTTGATAGGCATCCAGTTCTCTTTGCGAGGCAGCCGCTTCAACGAGTGGCTGTTTCGTCGGTCTTTCGGTCTCTCGGTACTGGTAGGGGTGGGAATTTCCCTCATCGGCATCGTCCTGGCTCTGTCCATTGTCGGTCTCGTCTTCGCAGACGATGTTGTCAATGCCATTCCCGCTCTGCTGTTCTCGATAACTGCCTCGGTCGGCTTCACTGTCTGGTTCGCACTGGACCGACTCCTCGGCGGTGGCGTGCTTCCCAACTTGTTGCGCGGTTACTACCGCAAACCCCGCCAGGAGGACACGATCTTCCTCTTTGCCGATGTAGTGGGGAGCGTCGGACTGGCTCGCCAACTGGGGGCAGTCAAGTTTCACGAGATGCTGAATGACCTGTTCTTTGAGCTTGCAGTCCCGGTCGAGCAACACTTCGGGACCATCAGGCGCTATATCGGCGACGAGGTGATGGTGACCTGGCCGCAGCGAAGCGTTTCGAGTGCCGACCCGGTCAGGTGTGCCGTCGACATGCTCCAGTTGATCGAGACCCGAGCCTCCCGGTTCCAGTCGACGTTCGGTGCCGTCCCTCACCTCCGCATAGCCATGCATTGTGGTCCGGTGGTGGTGGGCGAGATGGGAGACCTGAAACGCGAGATCGTTTACACCGGCGACACCGTCAACACGACGGCCCGAATCGAGGGAGCTGCCAAGGAGCTGGGATTGGGGCTGGTGGTGTCGGGCGACGTGGTCGAGTCAGTCGGTGTCCCCGAAGGCCTGTCAGCCCGATCACTCGGCCATTTCACACTCAGAGGACGAGACGAGAGCATCGAGTTGATGGCAATCGAGGGCTAGTCCTGCGGTGGGCGGATCGATAACCAACGCTGTATGCCGGTGGCCTGCATCGGCCAGAACGTGTTGCGGTCGTACTGGTCGATTTCTCCTTCGCTCAGCCCTTCCTGCCGGTGGCGGGCCAGTACCCAATCCCGCATCCGCTCGTCGGCATTGTCGGCGTCACCGATGGACTCGACGAATTCGACCCATTCATGCAGCCGCAGCTCGGCCTCGTCGAACACGCGAGCCGAATCGCCGGTGACGCCGTAGTGAGCGAAACCTACGAAACCGGGCTGGCGAGCCGCCATCCGCCGCAGTTGTTGCACCGTTTGGGGCTCGTCGAAGTCGGGGGGAGGAGTCACCGGCTGCACCATGTGTCCGTGCGGGAAGGCGATGCCGACCGAGTCGCCGACGAACATGCCGCCGGACACTTCTTCGCTGAACACGATGTGGTGTTTGGCATGACCGGGCGTATACATCACATCCAGGCGCCGTCCCCCGCCGAGGTCGATTTCCGAACCCTCGTCGAGGACCAGCAGCCGATCCTCGGAAACCGGTCGCATCGGCCCCCATAGGTGTTGCATTCCCTCCGGCGTGTAGATGCGCTCGGCTGAGTCCCACAGCCGTGTGGGATCGACCAGGTGTCTGGCTCCGGCCGTGTGCACGCCGATGAGGGAGCCTGGGTAGCGCTCCGCGAAGTGACCGGCTCCGCCGGCGTGGTCGAGGTGAATATGAGTGACGACCATGGCGGCAACATCGGTCACCCCGATCGAATCGAGGGCAGCGGTCAGGTTGGGGAGCACATTCGAGGGTCCGCACTCGATCAGCACGCGGTTGGGAGTGTCGAATAGGTAGCAAGCCAACCGCTCCGGTTCGTCGTGTATCCCCGCGTCGATCATGTACAGCGAATCGCCGAGGTCGGTCACGGTTACGTCGAACATGATCCGGACGCTAGCCGGGCCCGTCCGTGTGTCCCACCTGCCCGTTACGTTGCCAAACGAGGACAGAAAGGAACGGGATGCATGGATATCAATTTGGTGGTGATGGCAGGCACACTGGCCGCAGCACCCGAGTTACGAGAGTTCGATTCAGGGGCGCGGCTATTGCGGTTGTTGGTAACGACCAGGACCACCGAGCCCCGCAAACGGGTGGACGTGGTCCCTGTCACCCTGTGGGACCCACCGCCGGACCTGCTGGCCGAGGACCTCGAACGAGGGAGGCGGGTGTGGGTATGCGGCGGAGCTCAGCGCCGCTTCTGGGGGGCGAAGGAGGGGCGACGAAACCGGATCGAAATAGTCGCCGAGCACGTCGTGGCACGGCCGGCAGAGGATCTCGAGTCCTGCGAGTGAGGGTTTGCATCATTCCGGCTAGCGTGAATCGACGACGATTGTGGCTCCGTCGCGGCAGGGGAGGCAGACGATGACCGAGGTTCCAGACGCAACTGGCAAGGACGGCGCCGGCTGGCAGCCGAGACCGGCAACCGTGATCGATTCCCGTTGGTCCGCCCGTCATCGGCAGCGGTGATTGAATTCCCTGGTGAGCTCGTGTTCGCGATTCCACGCTCCGAAGTGGAGGGAGCGGGGCCGCTGGTGGTCCGAGCCACTGCTTTCCGTAACGCCGGGGCCGTAACCGGGATCCCGGATCCGGCTTTCTCTGTGCTGGACGTGACCGGAGAAAACCCGCTTGACCCTCTGGTTGAGATCGATCTAGCTGAGGTCGCCGAAGCGAAAAACTTGGGAGCGCTGCCGCCTGATGCCGAAGGCCAGGGCCCGCAGCGGACCGACCGCGGCGGAGAAGACCTTCTCCTGGCGACGATTACTGAGATCACCGACGGCTACATCGGCCGGCTCGACGCGGCGCTGGCTGCTGGATCCGACGGAGCAACGCTGGAGGCGTACCTCAGCGCGCTGACGACCGACGCCTATCCGGCCGGCGCATGCGCGGCGGTGCTCGACGCCAGCCTGGCACAGGCCGTCGGGCTGGAGGCGGTGGCCGCCCCGGTGGAGTTCGTTCTGGAACCGACCCTCGGTGTTGTAGCCCATGATGTCGCCACCAAGCTGACCTACCCAACCGGGGTGGTTGACTTCACGCTCCGGCTGGTGCGGACCAGCCCGGGCGACGTGGGCGCCCTGATCTCCTGTAGCTAGCTGCTCGGGAACCGGGTCGCGGCTTTAGGCTTCGGTTATGCCAAAAGTCATGACCGCAGCCGGCTCGACCCTCGGGGCTGAGGCCGCGGCCGCCGTTGCCGACGCCGGCGGCAACGCGGTAGACGCGGCGCTGGCCGCGGTGATCGTTTCCATGTGCACGGAGCCTGGGATAATCGCCCCGGCCGCCGGCGCCTTCGTGACGGTGTGGGAGCCCGGAGACGACCCGCTCACCATCGACGGATACGGTGAGATGCCCGGGCGAGCCGACCCGGATCGGATTGGGACCGGCCGTACCGAGGTGTTCATGACCTATGGCGGCGGCATGCGCACCAACATCGGCTACAGCTCGGTGGCCACCCCGGGGGCCTTCGCCGCTTTCGACGTCGCCTCCCGGCGCTTCGGCGCCGTTCCGTGGGATGAAGTGTTCAAGCCTGCCATTCATTACACCCGGACCGGTTTTCCGGTCCCCGGCGTCACCGCCCGGTATTGGGAGCACTCCCACGAGGTCATTTTCGGGTGGCATCCCGACAGCCACGACGTCGTTCACCACGCCGACGGCACGGTTCGGGGCCAGGGAGAGATTCTCACCCTGCCGGATCTCTCCAACTCGTTGCAAGCGATCGCCGACGGCGGGGCCGAAGTCTTCTACACCGGCGAAATCGGCCGGGCCATCGCCGACGAGGTTCACGAGCACGGCGGAATCCTCTCCCGCACCGACATGGCCGCCTACGAGGTAGTCGTTCGCGACCCCATCCGTCTTCGCCTCAACGATTGGGACATAGCCACCAACCCGGCTCCCGCCATCGGCGGCGCCGCCCTGGCCGGCATGTTGATGCTCCTGGGCGAGGAGGGGATGAGCGGGTGGACCGCTCCCGAGATCGATCGCCTGGTGCGAGCTCAGAAGGCGATCTTCAACTACCGGGCAGCCCATATCGAGTCGGCGGAGGAAGACCTCCCCACTGCTGTTGCCGAATTGCTTGATGCCGCCCGGATGGGCGATTTCGGGCGATTGATGGCCTCAGGATCAACCGCCCACGTCTCGGCCGTCGACTCGGAGGGGCGGGCCTGCTCCATCACGTCTTCGGCCGGTTACGGCAGCGGTGTGATGGTTCCCGGGACCGGCATGTGGCTGAACAACTCGCTGGGCGAGCTGGAACTCCATCCCAAAGGGTTTCACGGCCTCGAACCCGGCACCCGCCTCATGTCGAACATGGCACCCACCATTGCCCGCAACCGGGACGGTGAGGTGCTGGCGATCGGCTCGGCTGGTGCCGACCGGATCACAACTGCGGTGGGGGAGTCCCTCATCAATCACCTGTGGCTCGGCATGGACCTGGTGGAAGCGGTCGCCCACCCGAGGGTGCACGCCGAGGTGTTCGACGGCGAGCCGACCGTGGCCTACGAATTGAGTCTGCCGGTTGAGGTCGATGGCCCCGTTCGTCATTTCCCCGAGCGGTCCATGTACTTCGGGGGGGTGCAGGCTGCCGCCTGGAGCCCGGCTGAGGGACTGGTCGGAACGGCAGACCCGCGGCGGTCGGGAGATACTGCCGCCGGCGGCCGGCTCTAGTTCACCTCATGGCCACTTCGCTGCTCAGAGGCCGCTGGCTGGTCGGCCATGTGCTGGTGGCCGGATTCACGGCCCTGTTCGTCGTCCTCGGCTTCTGGCAGCTAGGCCGTCACTTCGATCAGAAGGACACCAACCTGGTGGTGGAGGCAAGGCTGGCGGCGGCTCCTGTGAGTCTGCGGCTTCCGGTCGAATCGCCAGGGGATGTGGAGCTGAGGCAGGCGAGAGTGCGCGGACATTACGATTACGGAGCACAGTTGGAGCTTCGCCCGCGGGCCCAGGGCGGGCGGGTCGGCTACGACCAGGTGGTTCCTCTTTTGGTCCCCGACGGGATCATCCTTGTCAACCGGGGTTTCATCGCAGATAGCAGCGGGTCGGCTCGTCAGCAGGCGCCGTCTTCGGTTGAGCTCGAGCTGGTTGGGACCGTCCGCCTCAGCCAGGGCACGTCCCGGTTCGGGCCGCAGAATCCGGAGGAAGGGGAGCTCGATACGATTGTCAGGATGGATCTCGACCGACTCTGGGAACAGTTCGGAGGACAGTTGTATCCGGTATACCTAGACCTGGCCGAGGAGCAGCCGGAGGCGGGCGGGCCGCCGACGGTTCTACCGATCCCGCCTGAGCCCACCAGCAGGCCCCATCTCCCCTACGCGCTGCAGTGGTGGGCGTTTGCCTCCGTCGTGTCGATCGGGTGGGCGCTCTACCTCCGGAAGCAGTTCTTCACCTCATGAACGGCAAGTGGTGGGGGGGAATGATCAGCCTGGCGATTGGAGTGGGAGTGGTCCTCGCCACCGTCGCGAGCTTTCTGGCCGGAACCAGCTGGTTGTTTGACCTCATCGGAAACTTCCGTCTCCAATATGTCCTGATCGGGGTGATCGCGCTCGGCGGCTTGGCGTGGAACCGTCTCTGGATTCCATTCGGGGTGGTGTTGCTCGCCGTCCTCATCAATTTGGCCTCCGTTGCCCCCTACTTCACCGACTCAGTGACGGCCCCGGCCGGTGAGGATCGCCTGACGATCGTCCACCTCAACACCCAGGCCGACAATCCGCACAAGGATGAGGTCGTCGACTTCGTGAAGAACTCGCAGGCCGACATCATTCTGCTGGCGGAGGTGACACCCGTCCTCCTTGACCGGCTGGAGGAGGCCGACCTGCCCTATGAGCTCGTGGCGGGCACTCCACCAACCACCCGGATCGGCATCCTGGCTCTGGCGCGGGATGCGAGCGTCACCGGCCAGCTCACCAATCTGGGTCGAACCGAGGTGCCGGGAGTCGTCCTCCGGACTCAGCTGGAGGGACGGCCGGTGGAGATCCTCGGTTTTCACACCACCTCCCCCAGCGCTGAAGGCCGAGCCTCAGACCGCGACGATCAGATGGCAGCGGCCGGTGCCCGGGTGGTCGATCGAGACACTCCGATGATCCTGGTGGGAGATTTCAATGCCACACCCTGGACGGGGGCATTTCGCGAGTTGGTTGATATCGGGCTGGTGGATTCTCAGCGCGGCAGAGGTGTTGCCGGCAGTTGGCCGGCCGGATGGGGGCCGTTGATGATCCCAATCGACCATTTGCTTCACACTCCCGAGTTGACGACCACGGCATTCGCTTTTGGCCCTTCGGCCGGCAGCGACCATCGGTCGCTGGCGGTGACGCTGGCCCTGGCCGGGAGCTAGGTCGGGTGCCTAGAGGGCAGTGGCCAGCTCGAGCACTTCTGCCTCGTCGAACGGTCCATACCAGATGAATTGGCCGCGGCCATTGGAGTCGAACAGAATGGCGATCGGCTGACCCCGGACGCCGAGCTGGGACCAGGACTCAAACGACTCGTCGTAAAGCATCCGGAAAGAGGATGTGCCGTACTTCTCGACGAAGTCGAGCGCTTCTTGATGGGAGTCCTGTGCGCCGAGCCCAACGACGGTCACAGTGTCCGTATTCTCTCGAGCAAACTGCTCGACGCCGGGAGCCTCCCGACGGCAAGTCGGTCAATGAGGAGCCCAGAACCACAACAAAACCGGCTCTGATTCCAGCGCCAATTCCCGGAGGTTGACCTCACCGCCGGCCAGGTCGGCGACGACAACGTCCGGGTAGTCGGACTCGGGGAGTTCAGCGGGATCCGCAAGAGCAGGGGGAGCCACCGGCGCGGCCGAAGTGTCGGTGGTGTCGGCGGCCGTCGTCGGGGTGGTAGTCGATGGCGCCGGAGCGGATGTAGAAGGAGTGATGGTGCCTGACGGCCCAGCTTCGAGGCTCTCGAAGGTTTCCGAAGACGCGCCGCCGCCACAGGCAGCTGACACGAGGGCCAGGGATATGAGAGCAACAAATTTCCGCATACGTCTTCCGCTGCTGACGTTAACGCTGGCCAATCGCCAGAAGTTCCATCCTCAGCGTGGATATCCGATTACTTCGGACGCTTTGATCGAAACCCAAACCTGATCACCCTCAGAGAAGAGGGCAGCTCCCCGGCGGGTCACCTCGGCGACCACCCGGATCGGTCCCGTCACCTCGATTCTTACCTGCTGCAGGCTCGGCTCGATGGCGGTGACCCTACCCATCCACACGTTGCGCGGGGAGCCGCTTGGTCTAGTGCCGTACAGCGCGACGGCTCTGGGATGCACGGTCGCCAGCACGGGACCGTCCGGTACCGCCGCGCTCACGAGCGTCGCGCCGCTTGTCAGCGCGATTGAGCCGTTCCGGGCATCGCCCGAGAAGAAGTTCATTCCCACTAGTTCGGCGACGTAGGGCGAGCGGGGCCGGCTGCTCAGATCGTCGATGGAGCCGGTCTGGACGATCCGGCCACCGTCGAGGACGATGAGGCGGTCGGCCAGGGCGGCCGCCTCGAGAGGATCGTGGGTCACGAAGACCCGGTAGCCGGGGCTCTCCCTCAGCTCGCGCCGGATGACCCTCCTTACCGAGGCCCGGTTGGCGACGTCGACCGAGGCCAGTGGCTCGTCCAACAGCAGCAGCACGGGCCGACGCGCCTGCGCCCGGGCAAAGGCGACCAGTTGTACCTGTCCGCCGGAGAGGCGAGCCGGGCGGGCGTCGGCGAGGTGGGATAGCTCCAGGCGCTCGAGCCAGTGCTGAGCATGATCTGTATGCGTCCGGTCCAATCCGAAGGCGACGTTCTCGAGGACTGTGAGGTTGGGGAAGAGCAACCCGCCCTGCGGTACGTAGCCGACCCGACGTTGTTCGGGACGAAGGCGAATACCCGACTCCGTATCCATCCATACTTCATCGTCTACCAGCAGAGTGCCTGCCTGGTCCTCCTCGAGGCCGGCCAACGACCGGAGCAAGGTCGTCTTGCCCGCCCCGTTTGGCCCGACCACAGCCACGACCTCGTCGCGTCCGGCCTCAAAATCAACATCGAGCCGGAACTGATCCCTGATGACGCGGCCCGTGAATCTCAACATCACCGCATCCAGCTGTGACGAGCCGCTGACAGCACGGCGATTGAGACCACTACGAGGATCAAGCTGAGACTGAAGGCGGCCTCGGGATCCTGTTCGAGCTCGAAGAAGATGGCCAGCGGCAGGGTTTGGGTTCGGCCGGGTAGGTTGCCGGCGAAGGTGATCGTGGCGCCGAACTCGCCGAGAGCCCGAGCCCAGCCAAGCACGATGCCGGCGGCCAGGGCAGGGGCGGCCTGGGGGAGAACCACCCGCCGAAAGCGACGCCACGGGCGGGCGCCGAGACTGGCCGCCACCTCTTCGAGCCCGGGATTGATGCTCCGGAACCCGGCTTCTGAAACCAGCGAGACAAATGGGGTGGCCACGAAGGCGGCGGCGATTACGGCCCCGGCAATGGTGAAGGGGAGGGTGATCCCGAAGAGGTTGTTGAGAAGAGTTCCGACTGCTCCGGACCGCCCTAGTGACGCCAGCAGAGCGACTCCCGAGACCACCGGGGGCAGAACGATCGGCAGAAGCACGATCGCCCGCAACGCGCTCCGTCCTCGAAACGTGCCACGCGCCAGCACCCAGCCAATCGGGATGCCAAGACCGACGGCCAGCAGCGTGGCCACGGCCGAGACCACGGCAGAGATTCGCAATGCGGCCCCGGCGTCGCCGACATCCCCGATCAGAGCCGTCCAGGGCGTCCGCAGGATCAGTCCGGTCAGCGGTAGCACCAGCAGCGCCACTCCGACTGCGGCCAGCAGCGACAACCGGAGGGGGAGAAGGCGCGTCATGGCAGGAAGCCCAGGTCGGCCAGGACGGTCCGTGCCGGCACCGTCTGCAGGAAGGCAACAAAACCGGCGGCACGGTCTGCCTTTTCGCGGTTCAGCACGAGCGCGAAGTAGTCGGTCGTGAGGTTGCCGTCTTCCGGGATCTCCACGCCTCCCACACCGCCAGTGGCCAGATCAGTGGCGTAGACGATTCCGGCATCCGCCTCTCCCAGCTTGACCTTGGCCAGCACGGCCCGCACGCTTGGCTCCAGGCTGTCAGGAGCCAGGTTGATCCCGGCTCTCTCGAGGGCCAATTGCGTGTAGGCGCCGGCGGGAACCTCAGGACTGGCCAGTACGAGGGTGATTTCGTCGTCCGCCAGGTCGGCCAATCCGCCCACACCGAGCGGGTTGCCTGCCTCAACCGCTATGGCCAGCCGGTTGCCGGCGAAGCGAACCGGGTCTCCGGCCAGCAGCCCTAGATCGGCTAGCGATTGAGCGGTGGCGGCATCAGCAGTGATCACGACATCCAGTGGCGCCCCCTCCCGGGCCTGAGCAACCAGCACCTGACTACCGGCCACCGAGAGTTCGACCGGGCCATCTATGTAAGCGGCG
>Ga0255048_10002372_pt1 | contig 12032 bp, 22 predicted proteins | sample JV7_2_2_MG_FD_183619 | JGI IMG/M metagenome (GOLD analysis project Ga0255048, IMG submission 183619) | Seawater microbial communities from Jervis Inlet, British Columbia, Canada - JV7_2_2 | ecosystem: Environmental > Aquatic > Marine > Inlet | place: Canada: British Columbia | collected 2016-10-06
GTTAAGTTTCTACCGGGATAAACATGGAGCTGATGAAAAAATACAACCTCTACTAGATTACTTAGGGGATAAACATCCTAGTGTGAAACATAATCAAGATTTAATGGAGCAGTATATAGCGGAGGAGATAAAATGATCAAATTCAGCAAAATCGAGAAGTCACTGGCTCGGATAAGGCGAACCTCTCGTCGATTATATTTTGAGAAAGGTTGGAGCAAAGAAAAGATTATTGAGACTCTTGACGGGATACTCAAAAAGGCGATTAGCAATTTAGACTCAATGGAATGGGATCATCCGGAGTCGGAGAAACTCGAAGCTAGAAAGTTTATTTTGAAAGAGAATTTTAAAATGTTTGCTTATATCTCAAATCTCGGAGAGGAGGAGAATCACGATCCCCATGGACAGCAAGAATCGTGATTCAGGAACCAAATAGGACTTAATAGCCGTTGCTATTTATTAATAATAAAAATTGGGGGAGATATCAATGGCAAGTTTAAATCGAGCAATGATCATGGGAAATTTGGGGAAAGATCCTGAGTTGAAATACACTCAGTCAGGAGTCGCAGTCTGTGGATTTTCGGTCGCTGTGCATGAGGCGTGGCGGGATAAAGAGGGAGCAAAGCAGGAATCTGTGGAGTGGGTCAATGTAACCGTATGGAATAAACAAGCCGAGAATTGCGCGAAATATCTAAAGAAGGGCAGCTCTGTTTACTTGGAGGGGAGCATCAAAACTGATTGTTATGAGAAAAATGGTGAGAAGAGATATTCCACCAAGATCGTAGCTCGGGATGTGAAATTCTTGAATTCCAAGGCGGAGCATTCTCAAGGTCAAGCCAATGCAAGGCAGGCAAGAAAGCCTGACTCTGTGGAGACTGGGAACCTTGAGGATATTCCATTTTAGTGATATAAAGATTTTGTGTCGGAGTACAGCACACTGCTGGGTTTAAAAGCCCTACGAAAAACTGCCCGATCCGCGATGCGTTTTGGACAGGATGTTTGCTCCGGCATCCAACCTTGAGGACATTCCATTTTAGTGATAGATAGATCATGTGCCTGTAGCAAGGCGGGGGAGTAGCTCAATGGAAATCAGAGCAGGTGGTTGTCACTACTGTTGCGTGTCGGTTCGAGTCCGATCTCCCCCATCACTACCCAAAGAAATCAACTACTCGGATATCTCCTCTACCGAAATTTGGGATAGGAGCAACTTCAGAGTGAAATCTCACCATCAGAGTATCGATCATGATCTCTAATCTCTGCTCGTAAGCCTCCTCGGAGCATAAGAGGGATACGTGGCCTTGATCGTCAGATAATCGAACCTCGACGATCCTACGAGGTCTCATGTCGATACGTGGGACAGCATTGAGGGTAAAGCCTCGGTCTATAATTTCTTGGAGTTTCATAACTGCCCTAATGCTTTCAGCTCATTATATCGCCTGCGAGCTGTAATGTAGAGCATTCTCGCAACAAATACACCGGCTTTTGCATGATCTCCTGCGAGCACTATCGGAATACCGCCAGCTATCCAGCCCATTAGGGTTCCTATGGCAGCAGTGGGTTTGACTCGGGAGCGATAATTTCCGTTCTCAATCTTTCGCCAGGTGGATTCGATTATGATTGCTTTGGTTTCATATCCGCGGAGTCGGATAATCTCTTTCTCAAATCTTTCGCGGTGCTGTCCGATGCAGCCCATCAGATCGTCTAATGATTTTCTCTCGATAGCGACTCTCTCTTCTAAACCACTTAGGGAGTAATCTCCTGTGTAGAGGGTACCTTTCTCGCTAGATAATATATGCCCCGGCTTGTACTCCAATGTTAATGGAGTTTGCTCGCGAGTATCTATGATGGCTGTTATGTCGGTAATTTTCATGTATGGATCTTACCATAACCAAGCGGTTAGGCAAGAGCTGTAAGTTGAGGCTCGAAGTTACGGAGGAGCTTGAAAAATAAAATCTCGTACTCCGGTAGACGGACGTAAAAAACTCCCATCGGCATCCGACGAGAGCACAGGGAGAACAAAAGAGCATGATATGAATGATTTATTATACCATAAATTTAAGTTGTTGCGTAGCTTGCCATTCATCGAATTGTGCATATGATTCCCACGATCCTTTACCATGTCCAAATCCGAGGCATCTAGTTTCTTTGGGGAGCACAAATCGTCCACAGTCGGAGCATTCCTCTAAGTCAAATGTGCTTACCTTAAGTGGGGTTAATAACTTCTTAATTCTTTTGGCTCTTCCATGCAGTCTAGCGTGGGTTCTGCTTAATGCATCTACCCTGCTATCAAAGTATGTATGGAGCCAGTCGAGATCAATTTTTGCGTAATTTCTTCTAGTCACTCTATCCATAGCCTCCTTTCTAGTATGTCCATTGGTTTGTAAGTGAAATAACATTTCATCCATTAGTAGAGGGGAGCTTGTCCATGCATCGACTACAGTATTCCACATCCTGTATTTCTTGATCTTTAATTTCTTTGTTTCGTACTGGACTAGTATATCTGCCATGATTTTCTCCTTTGTTAAATAAAAAAAAGGCCGTTAGGCCGGTGGGTTATAATTCCTCTTTCAAGTCTTCTAGTGCTTCCTCTGCGTTAGCAAGACTATTACAAAGAGTAGCTCCGAAAACTATTTTACGTCCTTTGACAATCTCGTAAGCCTCTGCTCGGTAAATATAATCAGGCTTTATCTCATTTTTGATAGTTATGATTTCAAATATTAAGTCCATAATGTGTCCCTTTATTTTAGTGTCTCTCGCTGCCTACATAACCCTTATCGGTTTTTTGGTGTAAAACTTTAGAGAATATTCTATAATTCTGATAAACGTATGAATATATGGAGATATAATTATATATGGAGCTTGTAATCCCTAATTTTAGTGTCAAGGAAATGGAGTGTAGCTGTGGCTGTGGATTCTGTGATTTCGATGTGGGATTCTTGGATAAACTCCAATCACTGAGGGATACTCTTAAACGTCCACTTATAGTAACCTCCGGGTTTAGATGCATCAGGCATAATGAGGCAGTCGGGGGAGCAAAGCACAGTAAGCATCTAGCAGGGATTGCGGTGGATATATCTACGTGGGGTATGCAATCAGATTTTATGTATAGATTTATGGCAGGAGCAATTGATCTCGGATTTACAGGAATCGGAGTGGGTAAGAATTTCATACATATTGACACTAGAAAAGATAAGTCAAAAATGTGGGTGTATAAATGAGATTACTCTTAGTGTTAGCAGTAGTATCGTGTCAGACTCCGACTGCAGATCCAAGTAAGATATATCGGAGAAACATGGAATTGAAGATCAACGATATCGACTACCTCGGGACGGCAGTTGTGGAACCTGGAAATGGTTTCAGCATCAAAGCTAAGTTTGAATCCTCGATTGAAAAGCTCAAGCTTAATACATGCCACCGATATTTCGTTGAGAAGAAGGTCGGCAAAAAGTGGAGTTATGAGTATAAGAAGAATAAGGGAATAGAGGATAAGGGTGTTTGCATCATGGACATAGGAGCATTCTCTTCCAAGGGTAATTACTTTGGTTTGGTGGAATTCAGAAATGATATTGATGTAAATCTCGTAGCGGATTTATCGTGCAATGGGAGCTTGACCCATCCGATGGGAGTTAGCGTATGTCAGAGTCAGGCAGGACTCCGGCAGCAGATCAGATTCTCAAGCGCTGCAAAAGTGTACGGTCAAGATGAGTGCGACAAACCTTTCACTACCGACGGTAAAACATTCAACTATGATATAAATCGGGGATCATGTGTTTTTATATTTAAGATTGGGAAGATGTTTCATCGGCATCGTACTTTTGGCTATGATGATGAGTTGTAAGCCTACAAAAGGAGGGGTTAAGCCTGAAATCTTTTGTTTGGAAATGAAGAGTAATATATATCAAACTTTCTATCGATGCCATGCTGAGGGTAAGACATGCATAGTATCGACTGGTAACGGCCGTGGAATTACTTGTTGGTAGGGATCAAATATGTTCATATTAGTATTCGAGATGATGTTAAAAGCAATCGATATATTCATGATGAACTCAGCATATAAATCCAAATTACAAAAGAATATGTTGGGATTCATAAATCAGTATGGTGATGGTGTGATTAAAAATGTTAAGATAAAGCGGAGATATGATGAAATGATGAATAAACTTCGAAAGGAAGAAATATGAAATTATCAGCTTTATTACTTTGGACAGCAATTACATTGGCACTTACATTGGCTCCTAAATTTGCACTTGCGGAGATACCGGATCATGATCATAGTGATGCATGTGGTTTTGAAGAATACAAACTACATAAGTATGGTAAGCGTCTTAAAAAGATGAAGAAGCGACTCGCAGATTGTAGGAAAGAAGCGGAGAGTGATGAGTCCAAGTCATGTTTTTACGAGGTTAAATATAGATCGTACTTCGCAGGCAAAGTGACAAAGTGGCATCATCGACTAGAGAAGTGTAAAGAATGGTATGACGAAAAATAGGATTATTCGTGGATAGATTGACGTTAGGTATAAGTGAACTATATTTTGATCCCTCCAATGTGCGAAAGCACGATGCTAAAAACTTGGAGGCGATTACAGCATCCCTCAAGCGATTCGGACAGCAAAAGCCTATAGTTATAGACTCAAATAACATCGTGAGAGCAGGCAATGGTACTCTTTCAGCAGCGAAAGCTCTTGGATGGGATACGATTGAATGTGTCGTTAGTGACTTATCGAGTGAGGAGCTTGTAGCATATGCAATCGCAGATAATCGTACTGGTGAGCTTGCCGAGTGGGATGACGATGCACTAGCAAAGCAGTTAATGTCCATGGATGAGGATCTACGAAATATCGCATATGATGATTATCCACTTCCAGAGGATGAGGCGCTGCCAAGTGAGGATGATGATGTAGTTCCTGAAACCTCGGATAATGAGCGAGGTGTTAAGCTCGGGGATTTATGGATGCTCGGGGAGCATCGGTTACTATGTGGGGATAGCACGGATGAGGCTACCGTTGGTAAGCTGATGGATGGTGAGAAAGCTGACATGGTTTTTACAGATCCTCCTTATAATGTCGCAAGCGATTCTAAGAATTTTGCAGGTGAGAAAAAAGGCGGTTGGTTTGGCAATGCAATGAGCGATTTAAAAGAATCTCAATGGGATAAAGATTTTAAAATAGAACCAGCTTTAGATAGATTAGTTGATTCTGTGTCAGATAATTGCACTATGTATATTTGGACTAGTCAGTTTTTAATAAATGATATTTGGACACACTTAAAAGACTTTGGTTATATCGCTTATTTAGTTTGGTCTAAGACAAATCCCATGCCATCCATGAGCAAAAGGCATCCTAGTTGGAATACAGAATTATGTGTTTATGCCTCAAGGGGAGGCAAGAGAGTTGTTAATTTTCCAAAGAAAGGTCACTTCCTAAGTTGTAGGGAAGTAGCGAAGAAATCGGATGGCTCACATCCTACTCAAAAGCCTTTGGAATTGATAGAGCCTTTGGTTACATTTTCAAGTAATCCAAATCAGACTGTCCTCGATCTATTCCTCGGCTCCGGCTCTACCCTCATCGCTTGCGAAAAGACAAACCGTAAATGCTATGGTATGGAGCTAGATCCTCACTACTGTTCAGTTATCATCAAACGATGGGAGGAGTTCAGTGGCAAAGAAGCCCACAAAGCCGACTAAGAAACCGACTAAGAAAGCTAAGCCTAAGAGCAAGGTTTCAATCGCGGCTAAGAAAGCTAAGAAGAAACTCTTCACTCCTCCGACGATTCCTAAGAAGGATTTATCGGTGGCAGCTCCGACTCGTAAGTATGGTGTGCCTGTAAAATACAAACCCGAATTTTGCGACATGCTGATTGATTTTATGAGTAAAGGATATTCAGTCGAGGCATTCTGCGGTCACATTAATGCATCGTTTGAAACTATCTACAGATGGCTAAAACACCCTGATTATGGCGATTTTCGGGACGCGAAGAAAATTGGCGAGGGTAAACAAAGAGAGTTTTGGGAGCAAGCAGGACGACTAGGATTGATGGGAAAGATCAAAGGATTTAACACCTCGGTTTGGATCTTTAACATGAAAAATCGTTATGGTTGGAATGACAAAAGAGTGGAAGAGGAAACTAAAGAATTTGATTCAATTGTTATTGAACTACCCATCAGCAATCAGCAGCAGGTAATTAATATGGGTACTAAGACCGATGAAATTATTAATGTGACTCCAAGTAAGGACGAGAGCAAATGAAGTGGGACGACATAAGAGATGAAGTGGATAAGGCTATTAGAGCAGGGTTAACCAAAGATGATTTTTGCTCGGACTACGATATAGACCGTACTACTTGGTATAAGATTAAGCCGAAAGGCTTTAAGTGGAGGCAAATACAGCATGAGAAGGGCATCAAGATTAAGCTGAGTAAGCCGAGGAAAAGACCTACTCCTAAGCTTAAGGTAGTAGATAAGGTGGAGAAGGACACATTTACTCCCACTAAATTACATTGCTCAAGATATGGATGCGATACTCTACATGACGATCTCGGACTATGTTATAAGTGTAAATCAGAGTTACTTGAATGTGTGATGATTATATATCGGAGTGGATTTACAGATCTTGAGATTAGGGGAGTGCTGGGATGAATGTAGTTGTAAATACAAGTGATCAGGATTTTGTTTATGACAGTTATATAATCCAACCGGGCATCGGTGTAGATGATGAATATTTTCCTATGCTTGCGAAGAGATTAGAAACTCATAATGAGGTTTGCAAACCTAAAGTAAAGCATTGGCTGTGGACATATAGGGAGCAAGTACGGTTTTGCTCTTATAATCCCGGCAAATGGATTCAAATCCCCGGTAGTGAGGTGGAGATGTGAGAAGGATTAGGAGTAGGTATGATTACGTCAAGTCATATATCTGTTTGGTTATGATAGAGCATGTAGAATCAAACATCGAATTGCTCAAGGGTATTCTCACAAAAGAGCAGACTATAGGCGAGATGAATCTCGAAGACGATCTCGGATGCATTCAAGAAACTTATGAAGAAATGTTAGGTCACTTGGAGCATTTGATCGACGATGAAGCTTATGATTATGAGAAGAGAAACGATAGATCAGCACATGACATGGTGAGCGAGCAGAAGCTCAAGCCTGCAGAGGGATTATGCATCTCACTTCCGAATGGTAAGCCTGCGCTACAATTCATTTCATACAAAGACTGTACGGTTTATACGATCAGAGAAGGTAATCATGTTAAGCTCGAAGTAGAATTCGATGAGCCATTTATACAAAGAAGAGCTGATGACTTACAAGAAACCAAAAGCCCACATCATAGCGGAGATCGGGAGTAATTGCTTTAAGTATCATTCCAACGATGAAAACTTTAAAATGGCATTGCTTCAAATAAACTCTGCAAAAGAGGCGGGAGCTACTGCAGTTAAGTTTCAAATGTTTACTGCGGTGGAGCTGTGGGGTAGTAACTGTAGAAATAAACCCTTTGCACAGTTACAAGATAGATTCTCACTACCTCCTCATTGGCTCCATGATTTTAGGACTAGATGCCGACGATTATCCATGGATTTCTTATGCTCGGGATTCTCGGAGCAGGGATTTCGGACGATCTCACCATACGTTAATACTCATAAACTCGCATCCCCGGAGGCGACTAGTCCTCCTCTCGTAGACTTTCTAATGGATCAACCTAAGCCAGTTATCGCAAGCCTCGGATGTATGAGGCGTGACATGATGAGCGAATTCTTAGATAAACTAAGACCGACTGACATAGTATTAGAGTGCATATCTGAGTATCCGGCATCAGAGTATGACTACGATTTGACTAAGATGGTTAACATTAAAAAAAAATATGGATTTCAATGGGGAGTGAGTGACCATACAAAAGGAAATAACTTGGCTCGATTCGCAAGAGGGATGGGAGCAACGTACTTTGAGAAGCATGTGGATTTCTACATGGGAGCAGGGCGAGAAACTCCGGACACAGAAGTCAGCATCAACGGACAGCAATTTGCTGATTATGTAAAAAGCATACAAAGTGTGCGACCAATAGACTATGATGTTAACAAGAAACTAGCAAATAAACTGTATGCACATCGTAAATCTGATTGCGGATTTAAAGCGCCTTGGAGCAGACCGGAGCCAGAACATGCCTGACGATGATTTACCCTCTACACTCACTGATAGAGAGTTTCAAAAGTTTGTAGCTGATCTCGATGGGAACACCGCGGTTAGAATAGCTCCCGGATCTATCACTGATACCGATGGGAATGAGCTGGACATTGATGATGCGGGTAGAGCGCAAATGCTCGACACTAAGAATGTAGATAATCTTAGAGCAATGAATGAGACTCTAATAAGAATTGAAATATTATTGCAATCAATTGCAGAAGGATAAATCATGGAAGTTAGTATCAAAAGTGGCTCCAAAGGCGATGTTGCATTTGTAGATAAGAATGAAAGGCTGTATGTAGCAGCTATAACAGAGGACGAGGGAACACATGCTGCTGATGCTAATATTGGGCAAAAATATAACTGTAATACGGGTACTCTAACTCTAACAGATGCCAACAAAACATCGTTGTTGTATATGGAAAATACGGGTGTCTATGACATGGTTTGCACAGCGTTTATCTATAACTTCGGAGCATCTACTAGTGGTACTGGCGATGCTACCATGGAAATCCTGAAGAATGTCACTTCGGGAGACATTCTAACCAATACAAATGATGTAGCAGTAGGACCGGGGTTAGGAGCTAACAGTACCGTTGGATCTAGTAATTCTCCGTCAGGAAAGTTTTATAAGGGTGCTACTTCGGAGGGTGTAACTACGGGTGGACTACTTCACTTAACAACATTATTTTCCAGCGCTTTGGGTAGAAACACAGTGCCTCTAGTTATTGTTATTCCAAAGGGTGGAAATATCTGTGTCGAGTATACTCCTCAGGCTAGTAATAGTAGTCAAGGGGTTCAGGTAGCGGTTGCATATTATGTTAAAACTCCTGAGGTTTCCGTATGATTACTGTCAAGGTAAAGGGAGGTAGGACTGGTAACCAAGTGGAAGTAACTCCGGTGGGGGAACTAGCAGTCGGGGACTTACACTTCTCTAAGTTTTACCTTGGTTCTTGCATTGCCAATGGTGTAGCTGTTAATGTCGTACCTCCGTTGGCTGGAAAGAAATTTATAATTAAGTCTATTATTTTATCAGGCGACAGATCGATAGGAGCATCGGGAGCAGTGACAGATATATTTGAATCGACTACGGGGCCGACTAGTGGAACTATAGACGTTCAGATAATACAAGAAGAGATTGCCAAACAAACACGTATGAATACTACTCCTTTAAATATAGTGGTTACTGAGGGATCATGGGTTAATATCAAAGCCGATGATGTGATTGTTAGATGCAATATCAGTGGATATTATGTCGATGCTTAGGAGCTAGATGCCTACATTCAGACTTCATTCATTCCAAGAGACTGCCTACACTTCCCAAAAGCGTATTATATGTATGGCGTCAGGTATACAATCGGGTAAAACTACAGCGGGATCGCTGTGGATTATTGCAAAGAAAGCTACTGAGTGTAAGCCGGGTGATAACCTCATCATTGCTGCGCCTACCTACAAGATATTGCAGCAGGCTACGTTGCCAAAATTCTTACAGTACTTTAGGAATCTTGGTAAATATAACAAAGTAGAATCTACGTTTACTCTTAAGACTGGCGTTATAATCTACATCAGAAGTTTAACGGATAGCTGCTCATTGGAAGGTATAACGGACGTTATGGGCATATGGCTCGACGAGGGTGGACTCATATCACGTTATGCATGGGAGAATGTGGAGGGGAGATCAGCATTCAGGCAGTGCCAAATATTTATCTCGACTACTCCATACTCCCTCAATTGGCTCTATAAAATGTGGGAGGATTGGAAAGCAGGGAATCGAGAGGATGTAGATTTCATTCAATTCAATTCAAAAGACAATCCATATTTTCCTGATGAGGAATTTGAAAGACAAAAGAAATTACTAGATCCCCGACGATTCCAAATGAAATACATGGGACAGTTTGGGAAAATGGAAGGACTCGTTTATGAGAATATTCCAATCATTAAAGCGTTTGCTCTTCCCGCTGGCACTCGTTACTTTGCTGGCGTTGATTGGGGTTACACTAACCCATTTGTTATATCTATCCGTGCGCTAACTCCCGAAGGTAACCATTATAGAATTGGCGAATACTACAAAAGTGGTTTGACAATTGACGAAATTATCCCTGTCTGTCAGTCAAGAATGCAATTGTTTGATATAGAATTATTCATTTGCGATCCGAGTAATCCTGCCTATATCGAGAGTCTGAATAGAGCTGGCTGTCCTGCGACTAAGGGGATTAATCTCATCAGGTATGGGATCGATAAACAAACTGAGCTGATCAGGACAGAGAAATTCGCAATATTTGAGGATGAGAATCCATTGGGGATTGATGAATATAATACCTACCATTATCCGGAGCCAAAAGATTATAAAGTCGACGAGGATGCAAAAGAGCCGGAGCCAGTGAAATCTCATGATCATGGGATAGATGCCGACCGCTATGCTACAATGTATTTAGTAAATATTACTCCTGAGTATTCAGCAAAGGTTCCTCAAACTAGGGATCAAATACCTAAAGATCAACTTGATAGATTAAGGTGGTTAAAGCGTGGAGGATCATCCAGAAATAAGTAATCACGATATATGCATTCCCCCGCTGTTAACTTTAGAACATGTCATAAGTATTTATTGCGAGCAAATTTATTTGTTATGTGGTAGCAATATAAAACAAACAGCAATTATTTTAGATATAACCGAAAATCAATTGGTCAAATTTCTATCTGAGGAATTGGATTTTACATAAATTATATTATAGGCTATTATTAATGGTTTATGAATTTTACTGTGAAAAGTGCAATGCGATTGATGAAGTCGAGCGAAAGCTTGACCAAGCAAAGAACAAATATACGTGTCCTGAATGCGGGAGTGATACTGTGAGGAGATATACTGCTCCAGTGGTAGTCACTAAGGGGGAGCAAATTCCTTACATGCATCCTGCTTTTGGTAAAGTAATGACCGACCGGGAAGCTTCGCTTGAAGCAAAACGCAGAGGATTAGTGGAAGTAGGGAATGAGGATATAGCTAAGCATACTCCTCCACCGAAAAGAGTGGACTACGACGAACCAGATTATTTTCTGTGAGGTTTAGATGCCTATAGAATCAAACACAGCTCCAAAAGAGGGCAGCTCTTCCAGTGACGAGCAGTCTCAAAAGAAGCGTAAAACCGTTAAAATGGTTGAGAAGCTATTCCAACGAGCAAAACGTGAGCGATCCAAATACGATCAGAATTGGGTTGAAAATTATAAATTCTTTAGAGGAAATCAATGGACAGAGAAGAGACCGAGCTATAGACATAGTGAGGTTTTAAATTTTGTTCATGCTGCGATTCAAACTATCGTTCCTATTCTCACAGACAGAAGGCCTAACATTGAGGCACTACCTGAGAATCCGAGTGACTTTGAGTTTGCTGAGATCATGACTCAAGTATTAAGAGGCAAGTGGGACAGAGAATCATGGGGTCAGATCGTTGCTGAGGGGATTGTTGATGCCTGTATTTATGGGACAGCAATATCGGAGCAACCATGGAATCCTGATTTGCTGGACGGACTAGGAGATTATGAGTTTAACACTGTCGATCCTATGTATTTTTATCCGAGTCCTGACTCTCATGATATTAATAGCGTTAATAACGATTATTGCATTATTGCAAAGCCGACTGATCTAAATGAAGTAAAACGAAAGTATCCTAAGTCTGCTCATAAGCTCAAATCCGATATTTCTGATGTGGATATGGCTAAGACAGCTAAGCAGGACATGGACGATTACAGGATAAGATCATCAACGGATAATATGTCGTTAGTTCAAGGTGAGAGGCCACAGGATGCCGATCAACCTGACAAGATCTTGCTTATCACTGCTTGGTTAAAGGATGAAACCTTAAT
>Ga0255048_10002375_pt1 | contig 12031 bp, 13 predicted proteins | sample JV7_2_2_MG_FD_183619 | JGI IMG/M metagenome (GOLD analysis project Ga0255048, IMG submission 183619) | Seawater microbial communities from Jervis Inlet, British Columbia, Canada - JV7_2_2 | ecosystem: Environmental > Aquatic > Marine > Inlet | place: Canada: British Columbia | collected 2016-10-06
AGGGAACCTGGATCCTTCATGGTCATCCGCGGCTTGAGGTGCATGGCGCCTTCCAGCAACACCCAGGCAACCGTTTCGGCGGCTTGCTCGCTCGCATGGTCGTACCAGTTGTCCGAATCGTTCCACGTCGGAGCTCCCCGAAACTCAGTGAAGGCTGCTCGGGTTGCGGATTCGACAATGTCGTGACCTATCGCTTCGCCGAAGAGGAAGGATCTTTCCTCGCCGGAGTCGCCGCCGCGGTGACCACCGAGACCGGCATCGTGGGGTTTGTCGGTGGGATGCAGGCGGTCGGTGCCGTCGACGTCTTCCAGGCCGGATTCGAGGCCGGGGTGGCCTCCGCCGACCCCTCAGCTGACGTGATCGCCATCAACATCAGCACCCACGTCTGGGATGCATTCGTCGATCCCCAAGGGGGCTACGACGCCGCCATGGTCTTGTTCGACCGGGGTGCCGATGTCGTGTTCCACGCTGCCGGCGACTCCGGCTACGGGGTGTTCACCGCCGCCCGCATCCGATCGACAGACACCGGGATCAAGCACTGGGCGATCGGTGTGGACAGCGACCAGTACCACGACACTCCCGCGGTGGATCGTCCCTACGTGCTCACATCTGCGCTCAAGGCGGTCGACCTCGCCGTCACCACGGCCGTCGATGACTTCATGGTAGGCCAATTCTCACCGACGGGCCGGGTGTTCACGTTGCAGGACGACGGCGTGGGCCTGGGGACGAGTGGCGGTGACCTGTCTTCCGTCGATGCTCAAATCGCCCGCATCGAGGCCGACATCGCGTCCGGAACCATCGACGTGCCGGAGAACCCCTTCGTTGCCCCCCTTCCGCCCCCGGGGTTCGTTGCCGACGCCACGGCCGCGGTGGTCGTCGACGCCTCCGGCACCTGTTCGCACAGCATTGATCCCCCAGCCGTCGAACCCAGTGCCAACGTGGCTATCACCTTCGAGAACCGCTCATCCGGCCCGGCCGGTGTCAGCGCGTCCTTCACATTCGACGATGGCGGCAACGCCGGTGGGGCCCCCTCGGATCGGTGCGCGTCCATCCCGTCCACAATTCGGTGCTGTACGTCGGCCTGCTCGAAGACCCCGGAGTGTCGGAGATGTGGTGCTGGCCGCCGGGCGCCGAGCCGTTCGTTGTCGGAACGTTCGACCTTCCCTAGCTCGCCATCAAGCCGCGGTTCTGGGCCACCAGCTTGAAGTCGGTCGGCTCGGTGGCGTGGGCCAGGGCGGTCTGGAAGTCGACCTCTCCCTTCTCATACAGCCGCATGATCGCCTGGTCGAACGACTGCATGCCGTAGTAGTCGCCCTCTGCGATCACTTCGGGGAGGGTGTAGGTCTGGTCAGGATCGACGATGCGATCGAACACCCGCTCGTTGTTCACGAGCACCTCGACGGCAGGCACCCTGCCCTGGCCGTCGATCAGCGGCAGCAGCCTCTGGCTGATGATGCCCCGGAGTGACGAGGCGAGGATCTGGCGTACCTGGCGCTCCTGGTAGGGAGGAAAGAAATCGATGATCCGGTTGATGGTCTCCCCGGCGTCGATCGTGTGCAGCGTCGACAGCACCAGGTGGCCGGTCTCTGCGGCCTGCAATGCGGCCTCGACGGTCTCGGCGTCGCGCATCTCGCCGATGAAGATGACATCGGGATCCTGACGGAGCACGCGCTTCAGCCCCTCTGCCCACGTTCTCGTGTCGACCCCGACCTCACGCTGCGAAACAATGGCTTGCTTGTCGGGGTGCAGGATTTCGATCGGGTCTTCCAGCGTGATGATGTTGACCCGCTGGTTGGCGTTGATGTAGTCCAACATGGCGCCGACCGTCGTCGTCTTGCCCGAACCGGTGGGTCCGGTGATGAGGACCAGCCCCCGCTGGCCATCGCACAGCGACTCGAGCACCCCGGGCAAACCCAGCTCGTCGAAGTTCTGCGACGTGGGGTTGACCGCTCGGATGACGATCGACACCGAGCCCCGTTGGCGGTAGCAGTTCACCCGGAACCGACCCAGCGAAGCCTTGCCGTAGGCGAAGTCGGCCTCGTTGCCGTCGTCGAACTCCGCGGCCATCCGCTCCGGCAGGATCTCGCTCAGCAGCTGATCGGTGTCACCTGGCGAGAGACGGTCGAGATTCGACAGGTGCAGCTCCCCGTTGATCCGATAGGCAGGAGGCGACCCCACCTTGAGATGGAGGTCGGATCCTCCGACCGACACGAGCTTCTGGAGCAACTCGTCGAGCGATGGAAGCGATTCGGTCACCATTTCTCCTTGGTCGGTGTTGGTGCGTCCCCCGGCGAAATATCGGCCGACGCGACAGTCGCCTTGAGAGGTGTGCGGAGGACCTACAGACGCCAGAAGCCGGAGTGCGCCATCACCGCCGTCGTCACTGCGAGATCCTCAGGTCCGTCTGGCCAATCACCGATATCGCTGCAGCCCAGAGCGCCGCGGATCGTGGCGGCGACCGACTCCGTGATGGCGCCGAGGTCGTACCCCCCCTCGAGGATGAAGACGACCCGTCGCGCCGGAACGACGGCGGCAAGCGAATCCGCCATCCCGGCGAAGTCACCGGCCTCGAGGCGTACCCCGGCGAGCGGGTCTGCACGGTGGGCGTCATAGCCGGCGCTCACCAGAACCCAGGTGGGGGCGAACTGCGACGCGATCGGCACGACGAGCCGGCGAAAGGCATCTCCATACGTCGCACCACCCGTGCCTGCGGGTACCGGCACATTGACGACCGTGCCCCGCCCTTCCCCGGTGCCGACTTCATGGACATGACCGGTCCCCGGATAGAACGGGCTCTCGTGGAGCGACACGTAGAGCACCCGGCTCTCGGTGAAGAACGAACGCTGGGTGCCGTTGCCGTGATGCACGTCCCAATCGACGATGGCGACCCGCTCTCCTTCTGCAACCAGGCGGGCTGCGGTGACCGCGATGTTGTTGAACAGGCAGAAGCCCATCGCCCTCCCCGCTTCGGCGTGGTGGCCTGGCGGACGCATCGCAACGAACGCCGTTGCGGCGTCGCCGGACCGCAAGCCATCGACCGCGGCGTACCCGGCGCCCGCCGCCCTGAGGGCGGCCTCCCACGACTCAGGACCGGCATACGTGTCGGGGTCCAGCGCACCCCGCCCCGCTCCGCAGAAGGCCTCGATGTCTGCGATGTAGTCCTGGCGATGAATGCGTGCCAGCTCGCCGAGGGATGCCGGAGGGGCTTCCCTGCGCACGACCGCCGTGCCGGACGCGACGACGCCGGCGACCGCAGCAGGGATGCGGTCGGCGCGCTCGGGATGCCCCGCGGGGGTCGGGTGGGCGAGCGCAGACTCATGAGTGACCAGGAGCACGGACACTCGCCCATGTTGGCAGCAGTCAGCGGGACAGGTTCGCGGCGGGGGTACGCTGGCGCCGAGCCGGAACGGAGGTGGCCGGGGTGGCGCTCGCCGAGAGCCCGATGCGGGTGTTCCAGAGAGGCGACTGGCCGGGACCGCTCGTGTTGCGCCGGGGGTGGGCGCGGTCCGAGGCACGTCCCTGGAACGACACCGTCCCCGATGCCGTGGTTCGGCTCGTGCGCGGCGGGACCGCATTCCTCCAGGCATGCACAGACCGCATGATCGAACTCGAAGCGCCCACGGTGTTCTCGCCGCCGCTCGCGGCGTCAGCCCGCCGCACGTGGGAGCATGCCGGATACGAGGAGTTCCTCAAGCTGGCCTTGATGCGGCGCTCACTCGACGAACCTGTTCCGGCACCGGACCACCTGGTCGTTGAGCTGGACGGGAGTGACATCGCCGGCCTGCTGCGAATCGACCGCGCCGCCTTCCCCGACTTCTGGCGGTTCGACGAGCACGGGGTGCGCGAGGCGCTCGCCGCAACCGGACGCTCTTCCGTCTTCATCATCAGGGATGCCGATGGCGAGCCGGCGGCCTACGCCGTCATCGGGTACGGCCACGCCATCAGCTACCTGCAGCGGGTAGCCGTCCATCCCGACTGGCAGGGCCGCGGGATGGGGCGCTCGCTGGTACGCGTATCAGCCCGCGCCGCCAGAAACCACGGAGCCCGCGCCATGCTCCTCAATACCCAGTACGACAACGAGCCTGCCATGGATCTCTACCGCTCCGAGGGGTTCGTTCAGCTCAACGAGCCGCTCGCGGTCCTGCGCTTCGGCTGAGGCCGTGCCTCCCATCCTTCCCGACCGATACCGGCTCAACGTGCGTCTCGGACGCGACGGAGACGTCGAAGAGTGGCTCGCCACCGACGAGCAGCTCGACCGCCCCGTCCTCGTGCGCTACCTGGTCCCCGAGGCCGACGTGGACCGGCGTTCGGAGTTCTTGGCCGTCGTCCGCCAGGCGGCAGCGGCCAACCATCCGCACCTCCAGCGGGTCTACGCCGCAGGCGACCGCGAGGGGGCCTACTCGGTTTCGGAGTGGGACGGAGCGGTCAGTGTCGCTGATCGCCTGCGGGCCGGCGAGACCCTTCCCGTTTCCGAGTTCCTTCCCAACGCGGCCGGCCTGGCGTCTGGGCTCGCCGAGTTCCACCTGCCAGGCGGAGTCCATGGTGCGATCGACGTCTCCACGATTCACTTCTCTTCGGCGCATCCGGCGAAGCTCGGGGGTTGGGGACGCGCCAGTCGCGGCACCAGCGCCGAGGAAGACACCGCCAGCCTGGCCGCCGCCCTGCGGATCGCGGTCACCGGGGCGGACAGCGCTTCGATCAGACCCTCCCACGTCGCTGAAGGCCTCTCCCCCGATGCCGACGAGGCGCTCGCTGCGGCAGAGCGCGGTGATCTCGACGCGAGGGGTCTCGCCGAAGCCCTCCTCGCCACCCCCTCCACTCCGCCTGCCCGCGATGAGCCGGCCGCCGGGTGGCGGTGGGCGCTCGTGTTCGGTGGCATCTTGATCGCCATCGTCGTCATCGCAGGCATCGGTTTGGCGATCGATGTCGACGAGACGTCACCCTTCTTCTTCCCGGCCACAGGCGACGCCGAGACCACGACGACGACCGCGGCGGCGCCGACCGTCACCGACCAGACAGGAGACTTCGGCATGGTCGCCTTTCCCCGCGTCTTCGACCCTCTCGGAGACGGAGTGGAGAACGACGAGCAGCTGCGCGGTCTGATCGACGGTGATGCTGCGAGCACCTGGTTCACCGAGGCGTATTCGGAGCCGCTGCAGCAGATCAAGCCCGGCGTGGGGATTGCCTTTGCAGTCGAGGGCGACCCCACGCGGGTTCAACTCCTGGGCACACCCGGTACCCGGTTCCGGCTGGGTTGGGCGGACGAGACGACCGAGCTTGCCGGGTTCGAAGATGTCGGCTCAGGCACCCTGCTCGAGGCACCCACCGAGATGCGGCTCCCCCCGCGCCGCGGTGGGGTGTGGCTGCTCTGGCTGGTCGAACTCCCCCAGGGCGAGGACGGATCGTTCCAGTCAGAGCTCACCACGGTTCGCTTCCTCATCTGACCGCCACCAGAATCCCTCCGTCATGACCGACCGCACCCATCTCGACGTCGCTCTCATCGAGCGGTACCTCGAAGGAGATGTCGACGCGTTCGATGAGCTCATGCGGGCCCACGAGGATCGGGTGTTCGCCATTTGCATGCGGATGATGCGCGACCGCGATGCCGCCCTCGACGCCACTCAGGACACCTTTCTGACCGTCTTCCGCAAAGCGGACCGCTACAAGGCTGAAGCGGCCTTCAGCACGTGGCTTTACCGGGTCACGATGAACACCTGCTACGACCACCTCCGGAGACAGCAGCGCAAGCAAGCCGATCGGCTGCCGGAGTCGCACGACCCTCCAGACCACGCGGCAGCCTCGTCTCTGGACGCCGTTGAATTGCGGCCGGAGCTCGAAGGGGCACTGCTCCAGTTGTCAGACGACTTCCGTGCCGCCGTCGTGCTCGTCGACATGGAGGGCATGTCACTAGACCAGGCCGCCGATACCCTCGACGTGCCGACCGGAACGGTCAAGAGCCGCCTGTTCCGTGCCCGCAAGCAACTCGCCCACATCCTCGGGAACCGCGACACCCCGTCCGAGCATCCAACCGAAGCGCCATGAACGAACGCGACATCGACCTCATCCTCGCTCTCGCCGAGAACCGCCTCCCGGCCGCTGAAGTCGCGGCCGCCGAAGCCCGGATTGCCGGCAACCCCGAACTCGCCGCCGAGCTCGCCACCCAGCGCGCCGCCATCGCCGCCATCGTCGCAGCTCCCCCGGTGTCCCTGACAGCAGCAGAGCGCACCGACCTGCACCAAACACTGCGCACCGAGCTCAACTTGGAGCCCGCGGTGACTGCAGCCGCAGCACAATCGGCGGCATCAGGCGGTTGGGCCCGTTGGTTGGCGCCGCTCGCCGGAGGTCTCGCGGTTGCGGCCGTCGTGATCGGGGCTTTCGTGGTGGTGCCCTCGATGGGCGGCTCAGACGATGTCGCCTTCGAATCGGCAGCGACGACCATGCTCGAGGACGCGGCGGCAGACGGAGAAGAAACCGACGCAACTGCCGCGGCGGGCGGTGCCGAGACGCCCACCACGACCGTTGCTGCTGCCGCCGCCCCGCGGGCGATGTCCGTCCCGCGCATCGGCGCAGACGACCTCGCAGAGGTCGACGAAGCCCTCCGCGGGGGCAGCCTGCTCAGTCTTTCTGCGGGCGACACCGCCATCGCGCAGGACGAGGTCCTCGCCTGCATCGAGACCCTGCCGGAGCTCGCAGGAGCCGGGGCCGACGACGTCGTCGCGGTCAATGCCGACGCCGCAGACGTCGTCTACCTCCGCTTCGTCGCTGGTGGCCACACCGTCACGGCCAGCGTCGACCTCGCGACGTGTTCTCTCCTCGAGATCAGCTCCAGCTGAACTGACGACGCCCCCGGCTAACCTCAGCAGCCATGGCCGGCCCATCCACTTCCGACTTCCCCGGCAAGGTCGCCGACTTCCTCGACGATCTCGCCACCAAGATCCGTGGCCTCACGGTCGACCGGGTTGCCTCCGGCGTCACGTGGACGGCGGTGGGAATCGTGATGGCCACGCTGGTGTTCCTGGTGGTGTTCTGGTTCTTGGTTGGAGTGTTCCGGGCTGCCGGAACCCTCATCGGCCAGGAGCTCGCATACGTGATCGCCGGGATCCTGCTCGTGATCCTCGGCGTGTTCTTCTGGAGCAAACGCTTCCCGAAGGACTGACTGCCACAGGAGTGACATGAACATGACCAGCAAGGTGCTGATCATCGGCTCCGGTCCCGCCGGGTTGACCGCCGCCATCTACGCCGCCCGCGCCGACCTCGAGCCCACGATGATCGAGGGCATGGAGCGCGGCGGCCAGCTGATGCTGACCACCGATGTCGAGAACTACCCAGGGTTTCCCAATGGAGTCATGGGGCCGGAACTCATGGAAGCCATGCATGAGCAGGCGGAACGGTTCGGAACGAAGATCGTCACCCAAGACGTCACCAAGGTGGACTTCTCGGTCCGTCCATTCCGGGTGTGGGTCGGTGACGACCTCCATGAAGCCGAATCGATCATCGTGTCGACCGGCGCCTCGGCGCGCTGGCTCGGCGTACCCGGCGAGGAGCGGCTCCGCGGCTTCGGCGTCTCTGCATGCGCCACGTGCGACGGATTCTTCTTCCGCGACAAGGAGCTCGCCGTGGTCGGCGGCGGCGATTCCGCGATGGAAGAGGCGTTGTTCCTGACGAAGTTCGCCAGCAAGGTCACCATCATCCACCGCAGGGATGAGTTCCGCGCGTCGAAGATCATGGTGCGCCGGGCACTCGACCATCCGCAGATCGACGTCGTCTGGGACAGCGTCGTCGAAGAGGTTCATGGAGATCCGACCGTCAGCGGCCTGACGCTGCGCAACGTGGTGACCGACGAGACCAACGAACTCGCCGTCGACGGGATGTTCGTCGCCATCGGACACACGCCGAATACCAATATCTTCCAGGGTGTGCTCGATCTCGACAACAGCGGATATGTCACCACCGATCCCGGAGGGACGGCCACATCGGTCGCGGGGGTGTTCGCCGCGGGCGACGTCGTCGATCACGTCTATCGCCAGGCCGTGACGGCCGCCGGCATGGGCTGTCAAGCCGCAATCGACACCGAGCGGTGGCTCGACTCCCAGCACGCCTGATCGCGGAATCTTCAGGCACGGACAACTGTTCTCACTACTGACGAAACCAAGGAGAAGCCGATGGGCAACACCGTGACCGTGACCGACGCCGACTTCACCGACGTGGTCGGTGATACCACCCCGACGTTGGTCGACTTCTGGGCCGAGTGGTGCGGACCGTGCAAGATGATGAACGGCCCCCTCGAGGAAATCGCCGGGGAGCGTACGGGCTCCCTCAAGATCGCCAAGCTCAACGTAGACGAGAACCCCAATATCGCTATGCAGTACGGCGTGATGAGCATCCCCACGATGATCGTGTTCCAGGGCGGCGAGGAGAAGAAGCGCCTCGTCGGCGCTCGCTCCAAGAGCCAGCTCGAGGCGGAGCTCGCCGAGTTCTCTGCCTGAAGGCGGCTGACCCCCGCAGACACCCGCACGCGGCAACGGCCGCACGCGCCCGTTGCGGCGCGCCGTGTGCCACGATTGACCCATGCGGCTCTACCACCGAGGTGACCGCGGCGAGCCCGTACGTGACATTCAGGGCCGCCTGGACGTACTGGGCTTCAGCAGCGAGCCGGACACAGCCGGCTTCTTCGGCGACGGTACCGAGTCGGCCGTGCGCGGCTTCCAGCGGGTGCGCGGGCTCCCCCGAGACGGCATCGTCGGTGACGACACCTGGCGAGCGTTGGTCGATGCCGGGTTCACGCTCGGTGACCGCCTCCTCTACCGGCGCATACCTCCGCTGCGCGGTGACGACGTGTCCGCACTGCAGCGTGCCTTGAATGCCTTGGGTTTCGACTGTGGCAAGGTCGACGGCATCTTCGGTCAGGACACGCTCGGCGCGCTGATCGACTTCCAGGACAACCGGGGCATGGCCGTCGACGGCATTGCCGGCAGCGAAGTGGTGGATGAGTTGTTCCTCATGCAGCGGGAGACCTCCAAACCGGGCAGGGATACGGTGCGCGAGCGCCAATGGCTGGCGCATCTTCCCGATTCGGTGGCGGGTCAGCGCATCTACGTCGACGCCTTCTGCCGCGATGACGCCGAGAGTGCCGCCACGTGGGAGGCGGCGGTGGCCGCGGCGGCCTACCTCCAGACTCTGGGAGGCCATCCCATTCTCTCGCGCAGCGTCGACACCGCACCACCCGAGGAGCTGAGGGCGCGCCGCGCCAACAACCTCGATGTTCAGATGGTTCTTGGGTTCCTTGTCCCCCAGGACGGCGAAGAGGCCGTCTACTTCTTCGCTTCAGAGCACAGCAGGTCCGCAGCAGGCGAACGCCTTGCCGAGGAGATTTCGGCCGCGACCGGCCTCGTTCCGCGCGGGGTCACCATCCCGATGGTGACGCTCACGCGCTCTCCAGCCGTGATGATCGCAACTCGTCACCCGACGGCCGACTTGGGCCGGGTCACAGCCCGGGCCATCGCCGAACTGCACGAACAACCGGCCTCGGATCAGCTGAGGAACTGACGATAGATCCGCTCGAGGTCGTCGACCGAGCGGAACTTCACCACCAAGCGACCACCCCTTCCGGTGGAAACGATCGACACCTTGGCGTCGAGGTGCTCGGCGAGACGCTCCTCGAGCTCGATCACGGCCGCGGGACGCACCGCAGGCAGCCGTGCCGCCGCGGTCGTTGGGCTCGCCTGCCGATCCTTGACCGCCTGCTCGACACGCCGCACGGACCAGCCCTCGGCAACGGCGCGCTCGGCGATGTGCACGGCATAGGACTCGTCCTCGACGCCGAGCAGGGCCCGAGCGGCGCCGGCAGCCAGTGCTCCGCTCTCCACCATCGCCTGGATGGCGGGCGGGAGCTGCAGGAGACGTACGGTGTTGGTTACCGCCGATCGGGACTTGCCGACCCGGGCACCGATCTCGTCATGGCTCATGGAAAAATCTTCCATAAGTTCCCGGTAGGCGGCGGCTTCCTCGAGCGGCCCCAGATCGGTGCGCTGCAGGTTCTCGATGAGCGCCTCGGAGAGATTGGCCTCGTCGGCGTCCGGGCTCCGGATCACTGCAGGGATCTGCTCCAAACCGGCGATCGCTGCCGCCCGGAGACGACGCTCGCCGGCCACGAGGACATAGGAGCCGTCATCGTCGGAGGTGCGGACCACGATCGGCTGGAGGACCCCGACGGCGGCAATGGAATCGGCGAGCGTCTGCAGCTCGCCCTCGTCGAAGCGGCGCCGGGGCTGGTGGGGATTGGGGGCGATCCGATCCACCGGGATCGCGGCAAACCCCTCCTCGGGACGGTCGACCGGGAGCAGGGCGTCCAGGCCCCGGCCCAGTCCAGATCGCTTCGTACTACGTGCGGCCATGACGCCTCCTGAATTCGCGGGCCAGCTCGCGGTAGGCGATGGCCCCGCGCGACATGCTGTCGTAGGCTTCGATGGGCTCCCCGTACGAGGGCGCCTCGGAGAGTCGCACCGTGCGCGGAATCACCGTGCGGTACGTGGTGTCGCCGAAGTGGACCCGCACCTGTTCGACCACCTCGGCCGAGAGCGTCGTCCGGCCGTCGAACATCGTGAGGAGCACACCTTCAACAACGAGTTGAGGGTTGAGGTTCTGTTGCACGAGTTGGATGTTCCGGGTGAGTTGTGACACCCCTTCGAGGGCGTAGTACTCGCACTGGATGGGGATCAAGACCTCGTCGGCGGCGGTGAGGCCGTTGATCGTCAGCAGCCCCAGCGACGGAGGGCAATCGATGAGCACGAAGTCGTGGTCGTCGAGGATCGGTTTCAGGCTGTTCTTCAGGCGCTGCTCCCGGGAGAACATCGACACCAACTCGATTTCGGCACCCGCCAGCTCGATGGTGGCCGGGATCACCAGCAGATCACGCACCGAGGTCGGCTCGACGATGTCCTCGGCGGCGACCTCGTTGACCAGCAGGTCGTAGGTGGAGTAGTCGATCCCCCCGCGATCGACCCCGAGCCCGCTGCTGGTGTTGCCCTGGGGGTCGAGGTCGACGATGAGGACCCGTTCCCCCTGGAACGCCAGGCCGGCACCGAGATTGATGGCGGTCGTCGATTTGCCGACACCACCCTTCTGGTTGGCGATGGCGACGATGGTTGCCTGACCCACGGGGGATGACCTCTCCGTGCAGTGGGGACCGGAGCCGTCCGGTCACTCGATTGCAGCCATCCTAAGAATCCATGCGGGGGAGTCAAGCACTGTCGGGGGAACGGCGACCACCTGGAAGCGCCAACCGGGCGGTTCCGCAGGGAGCGGCGGCGCCTCCTGCCGGCTGAGGGCCAACCCGGCGGTTCCCGGCGCACCCAGCACCGGGAGCACCGCAGCAACCGCCTCCGGCAACGGAAATACCGCCCGCATCACGACCAAGTCGTAGCGCTCACGGTGCCGGCGCAGGGGGGAGGTCACCACGGTGACGTTGTCGAGCGCGAGCACACGGACCGCCCGGCGGGCAAGTCGGGTACGCCGCTCCGCCCGATCGAGCAGGGTCACCGCGGTCTCCGGCCAGGCGATCGCCAGGGGCAGACCGGGAAGACCGACGCCGCTGCCGACGTCGAGGAGGGTGCGTGGGGGCCGATCTCCCCACCACACCCCGGCAAAGAGCAGACTGTCGGCGACATGTCGGGGGACGATGCGCCCGCCCTCATCGGGTCCCACGCCGCCGGCAGGCAGCGCCTCGTCCCGGAGCCATCCGGTGAATCCCGCCAACGCCGCTTCCTGTCCGGGTCCGAGGTCGAGGCCCGCCCAGGAAGCGGCGCGCCGCCCGGGTTCGGTGGGCACCGGGTCATCGGGCACGACAACCAGCCCTGCAACCGGCACCAGGATCAACCGGAGGGCTCATGTTTCCCGTGAAACACGTCAGTCGACGTCGTCACCGGCCGGATCGTCGTCGGCCGGATCGTCACCGGCCGGAGCGCCGTCGGCCGGATCGTCACCGGCCGGAGCGCCGTCACCGGTCGCCGGGTCTTCGGTGTCGTCTGCGGAG
>Ga0255048_10002376_pt1 | contig 12028 bp, 27 predicted proteins | sample JV7_2_2_MG_FD_183619 | JGI IMG/M metagenome (GOLD analysis project Ga0255048, IMG submission 183619) | Seawater microbial communities from Jervis Inlet, British Columbia, Canada - JV7_2_2 | ecosystem: Environmental > Aquatic > Marine > Inlet | place: Canada: British Columbia | collected 2016-10-06
TAAAATAAAAATGTGTATTAAGTTTAAATAGTCGTGCGGTTAACTCAGTTGGTTGGTTGCATGTATTTAACTTGTACACATTATACTCTTTTTATTACTTATTGCAAATCTTTTCTTACTTTTTATCTGTTTTCTATTAATCTCATATCCTTCTTTAGCTTTTGATAGCCGTTTATAATTAGTTCATCTAATAATCTATTTATTCCGAAACTCCCCTTTTCATGTATTATACTATTACTATAGTAACTAAAATACCTAGTTTTATAAATAGAAGTTATCTTCCCATGTATATATACTACTATAGTATACGATCATGATGACTTCTTTGTTATCTCGACTCTTTTCATATATTAGTCCTTAAGAATTATTCAATTAACGTATCATATCTGTATTGATCTTTCCCCATAGAATAAGTGGTCGTACTTAGGGTCTTTACTTCTTTTAGTTACTTTCCCGTTATTTGTCTCTATTATTATTTTAGTCATGTCTGTTTATAGTTAATCTTAAATAGTCTCACTCTTGTTTTTTTCTTTCCTTTGGATCAATTAATATACTCTCATAAGTTACTTTTCAAATATAGCTATTAGAATCGTCTGTAAGAAGTTTATTTTTTACTAGGCTATCTTCTATCGTTTTAGATATAAAAGATGTATTGGAGCTATCTAAATACCTACTACGCCAGTAATATTTGAAATCAAGATCAACCTTTCAGTCTATATGTCATAATTCAATACAATCATCTCTTGATATATTATGATAATAATCAGCTATCTTTTTACGTTGCCTCCAGTGCATTCAAGCATATATTTTATTTGTACTTACCTTGTATTGCTTTGGGATATTGTATACAAGTACTGCTATTTTTTCTTTTATTAATACTGTCATACTATATTTTTATTCACGTTCTAATAAAATCTTATGTTCTGGAACTTTGACAACCTTTTGTATTGAATATAATATTTTTGAATATTCTCTATCATATATATTTTTCTCCACGGTTCAAATGATTGTTTTACCTCAAAACAATCAAGTATAAATTTTTTTACAATCAACTGTAAGCATTGTTCAGTCTATATCACAATCATATTTTTTTCATATTTCTATTTTCATTTTCTGTCATAAGTTAAAAATTCTATTAAGTCTTTATTTTCTGTCTCCATTACTTCTAGTTATCAAGTATATCGTTCGTTTTATCACTTGCATCCTTCTTATATAAATCGATTACAGTTTTCCCATCAAGTAATACTGCGGATACTTTAGCTACATATAATTCTATTTCTTGTCTTACTATCGGGTCTGTTTGCTTTTCTGCTAGTTTTAATCCTTCTTCTACTACCCTTTTTCCTTTATGTTCTAGGAATGGCATAATTGCTTCTTTCATGTTTTTATATCTATCTCTTATCAAGTAAATCATTAGGATACACTTTTTTCAATTCATAATTAACCTGTTCACTTCAAGCCCATCTCATTCAATAAGACATTTTTAAATATGGGTAATCTAATTCTACTATTGTTCCTGTTACGTATTGTCTTCCCTGTACTTCAATTCAATACTTATCTCACACTTTATATTTTTCTTCAAATTGTTTTATTGCCTGTCTTCTATCTTCTGGTTCTTCATATGTTAATATTCATATAATTACTGCTATAAGTAGTATTATACATAGTGTTATAAATAGTGTCATATCTCCTGTTTATTATTAATTAAAAATTAATTTTACTTATTTCTCATTTTTCATTTTTTTCTACTAATCCGCAATCAGCCAATCTCGTAATTGCTAGCTGTACGGTTCTAATTGAATTTTCTTTTCCTACTAACTTTGCTATTGATCTAATAGAAATAGGATGGTTATTATTATGAAGCAGTTTTATACCATCTTTAACTTTATTATCTATTCTGCTATTATTTCTTTTCTTTGTTTTCTTTTGTGGATTATCCCACCTTATTCTTCTGTACTCCTTCCATTCTAGAGTTCATAAGTGTGGTAATTTATTATCTAGATTCATTCTTCTTTCTACTGTTTCTAGCCAAATAGTTTCTTTATCAGTAGTTTTAATTGGATACCATGCAAACCAACTAGTCCAATCATAATATTTTATTCATTGTTTCAATTTCATCTCCTATTTGTTATTAATTAATCTCTTAGCTACCATTACTAAGTACATAGTCTATAATATTATTCACTACTCAGTTGGTTATCTCTTTGGTCTTGTTCTTAGCTTCCCGTGCATCTATCTCAGTTAGTACATTAGATATAACATCAGGATTTAATTCTCTTTGTTTAAATAGATCATCGATCCGTTTCCTACTTAGATCTTTTACAACTACCCATTCGTCAAGATATCTCTTTCTGTTTATATAAGTAGTAGCCATAAGTGCGTAGTCTTTCTTATCTGTCACTTCAAGATAAGTAATATAGCTTTCTAGGTTAGCCATTATATCTTTGTGAAGTCATTTAGAGACACACTCATTATAGTTTTTAATAAGAGACTGGTCATATAATCAGTTCTTTTTTATAGTATTATATCTTTCTCTAAACTCTAGGAATTCTTTTGTAGGTTCGTGATTCTTTTTAGTTACTGTTTTCTTGATCTGTTTAGACCAATACATCTTACCGTTAATAATCTGTATCAGTTGCCGACTTTCAGATCACATTGTTTTTAATATCTTATCATCATGTACTGTTATTCTATATTCTATCATAAGCTATCTTATTAAATCACTAATCCATTCATTTAATAATTCAATAAGTATTGTATCATTCTCCCTATTTACGCTATATCCTCTTCTATCTGCCATTCATTCATTTGAATCATCAAATGCAGGAGATGGACGGTCTAGACTTTTTTGTGTAACAGTTCTTGCGTAATACATTTTATCTAATAATCTTTTTTTATCCTTTATGTTCATTTATTTTATATTAAATTATAAATTGATATTATCTTGTTCTGCCTTCTTGTATTCTACCACTCTTGCGGTATCTATTACTGCTTTTTTAATAGCTCATGATTTACTTTTTACTCAGTAGTACTCTTTAAGTGTTTGTACTTGAGATTCTAGTTCATCATTAGAGCGGATTCTTATTTCTGTCATTTCTTTTAGTTAATTCTAATGTACTACTATTATATATATTTGTAGGAGTATTGCAACTTTATTTATAAAAAAGAAGCAATTACTTACTTCTTGATTAAATATCTTTATATTCTTTTTTTAACTCCTCAACATACTCTACCCAATCTGGATGTTTATTTTTACATCTTCAATTAGCTATGTGAGCAATCATATATATATCATCAAATAGCTTAGCTTTCACTTCGTCTTTTTCATATCCATTACAGCAGGTAATACTTTCGATAAGTTCCATATATTCTTTCATAGTTCTTTTGTTATAGTATTATAAGTTGTTACTTTAGTAGCTTCGGATAATCTAGCTTCTCATCTAAGTATAATGTTCAGGCAAAGTTATCTAAAGCTATTTTACAAAGTAAATATATTTCTTTGTAGTGTATTTCTTTTTTCATTTCAACCTCAATAACCTTTGTTACTATGTTTTCAGCTATCATTAAGTGCGATAACTCCATCTTATCTAACATGTCTCTAGTCTTTGGTTTATCATTTTGTATTAACTTCAAAGCTTTATACTCAGATTTAGTTAGATTTGCATAATAGAACTTAACTCAACTACTTGCTCATTGGCTTTTTGCATATTCTATAAACTCTTGTATCTTATCCGTACATTCTAATCTGACAGATTTTCAAAGCTCTCTAGTTTTATTCCATTCTGTGTTGTCTTTGTTTAAGATATATCTTTCCATAGAATTGAAAGCCTCTATAAACTGTAACTTTTTATTATGAGCTTTTTTTGTAGATATATTCATAACTAGAAACATATATCAATCTCTATTAATAGAATAGTTTGGATATTCTTGTCATCTGGAATTTATATAGGTAGATTTTATAAACATCTTATCAAAACTCACTGTCATAATTTCGACCCCGAAACTTTTGATCTTTTCTAATATATGTTTATGAGCTATTCCAAATTCTTCTGATATTAAATTACTTGTTGATCTGGCTTCTCACTTTATCATTTTAACTAATGCTTCTGTCATTGGTTATATTTAATATTAAATCTCACTAGTATTATATCACATCATACCGTAATTGCAAATAAAAAAGGAGTTTTTAATTCCTTTCCCCTTGATTACTTGTTAGATTGTTGGGTTATTTAAAAGTTATATCTAAGTGATCGAGCATATAATCAAACTGCTCTTGTCTTATTGTTTGTGGGTTATTTATACTCTAAAATTATATCTGTCTCGTATTCTATAACTATCCAAGAGAATATTCCCTCGTACTTATTATCATCATTAAACTTCTTACTACAATCCATACAGAACCAAACGTTCTCTGGCATCTTTCATATTACTACTTCTTTCCATCAGAAGCTCTTGTTGCATAGCAGACAATTACTAGCTATCTTTTTCTCCATTATTGTAAGCGTTACTAAATAAGAATTTATCCATAGCCTGGAAGTGTTCTGGACTCATAATTCACACTCACATAGACTCATCTATATCAAAACAAGGGTATTTCTTCATAAACTCTTGCTTTGCTTCTTCTGTTTCTAGGTTATACAGTTCTTTAAATCTTCTTAATACCTCTTTATACCATATATCAAACTTTTCTTCTTGTATATGTATATCAAAATTACTCTTTCATCTTAATGATCTTTGTATTTTGAATTTTAGTCTCATATCTCTATTAGTGTTAGGGGTTATTACTCTTTGTTGTATAGGGGGTTATTTGTTTCGTATATGCCGAAAAAAATCCCACATTCAAGATACAATATCTTCATTATATTCGTCTTGGAGTATTTTTTCAAACTGAGACCACGTATCTACCTCACAAAAATCTTTATATATTTTATTTAATTTTTTCTTGTGCATTCTTTTCATAGTTCTATTGGTTATTATATATTGGGGGTTAAATTGCTGCACATATATTAACCATAGGGACAATATATGATTCTCTTTTTATAAAAAAATACTTCTTAGCCCATTTTTTATTAATCCTTTTCTTTCTATGGAACATATATTGTACTTTAACTTCTCTAGTTGGATTCATAGAGAATCAAAATCTTGTATTTGTTCTAAATTCAAAATCTCCTTCATCATAAGTTATTGGCTGTATTTTTGGATCAAAAGAGAATATACTTTCTTTTTTAGGTTGATCTCACATAGCCTCTTTTAAACAATCCATTGCTTCTGATAGATCTTCCAATGTTAATGTTCATATTTTTACATTTGATGTTGTTGTATCTTTCATAGTTCTTTAAATTAGTGCTAAAATATTCTTGATCTTCCTATCGGATAAACATAATAACTTATCCGACCGATCTCACTTCTTGTTTATTATATAACTTTATCTTTTAATCTAGCAACCATTCAACAGTCTCTTACAGCTTGTCTGATGACTTTTGATGTTGTTTTGATACCGTAGTATTCTTTTAATAATTCTATGTTCTCTTGGAAGTCTGGGTTATTTCTAATTCTTATATCTTTCATATGTTATATATCGTAACTTATTAAATATTGATTTTGTCATCCTATTGTTTTACTTTTTGCTTTATCTAATTGATAATGTGGGAATATCTTCCTTATACTCCGATAATCTTTATCTGTATATATATCAAATCTTATTCTTTTTTCTAATTTAGATAAATCATGCCTTTCAAATCATATCCAATTATTTTGACATATCTTTTTATTTTTATCATACTCAGATAATATTTGTTTATTATTCATATTCTTTTAATTGAAAATATTCTTTTAATTGTATTCTTAAATCTTCTTCTCATAATTCTAACATATCTTTCATATCTGATTTAGTTATATCTAAATCTAAATTATTTTCTTCGTATATTCTTATTACTTCATCTGGATAAGTCATACATTTACTAATCATTCCTGATGTTATATGAGAATATATAGTCTCACAATGATTTACAACTATACCGAAATCTATAAGTTCTTTGTAAATATTTTCCATATTAGGGGTTCAATCTTTATTTAAGATTATTGAGTCCCAAAATTCTTTATTATCCATTTATATGATTGTTAGCAAATAACATAGCCCCTTTTAATGTTTTAAATGCTTTTGATCCAGTTACTTGATCTATATTAATCATTTTAATAGCTTCATAATTACCTGATTCAGTTAACATAATTCTAGCATTTCTATTACCTTTGTTTAATGTTTCAATTGTTTTCATAGTTCTTGCAGTTATTTATTATTAATGTAACTACAGTATATTATTTTATCCTACAAAGTCAAATCTTTTTAGGACTTTTTATATCTTTTCCCATTTATGTGTTTTATCGTTCCGTTTATTTATTTTCTTTTGTGATGCCTTTAATTCTCTGATCTGCTTCTTTGTCTTTTTCTTCTTCTTGTGTACATACTTATCCTTTATAAACTTAAGGGTATCAAATAACATATTCTTAGATACTCAGTACTTATTATGGAACTTCTTATGACATGATTCACAAAATGCAAATAACTCTTTCATATCTTCATTACCTAAATTATCATAACATCAATGATGCACTTCAAGGAATCAAGTCTTTTTACATTTACAGCATCTATATCAATGATACTGGATAGACTTTCTTTTCTTATTCTTCCATTCATCGGATTCTATATATTCTTTATATATAACCACAGGTATAAGTTAGGTAATAAATAAGGGCAGAGGTAGAGAAATAACGAGCGTATTCTTCCCTACTAGCTAGTGTATAAAAAAGCTATTGGTAGCGAAAAAGAGGGAGAATATATTTAAAAAAGGGCGTCGGCTTTCATTTTTTACTTGGCACTCATAGAAACTTTAATTGTAGTTCGTTTCTATCCCTACTCCTGTTAGACTTTTATATAACCAGTTACTACTTTTAGATACGAGAAGTTTTTATATCTAATGATTATACACTTTATACTCAGAGGTTTTCTATTTTGCTACCGAGTGTTCTTTATATTCAAGAACTTAACCCATTAAGGAATCAATCCACGTGTTAAGTTATCCCACAAACCTCTTAATCTTGCTTGCGTCTTATACCTAGTACATTATATGTTCAGCTTAGTATCTAGGCTTTAATTTTAAACAAAAAAATACCCTGAGGTATTAGTAGTGAGATGATACCTAGGGTAATAAACAGTTTATTGTTTTCTTTTCTTATAGACAAACTCCAAAACATCTCACAACTCTAAAGCTCGTCTATAAGCTAGGGTAATTATACATATATTTTATTATTTGCAAATCTTTTTTAGTTATTCTCTCTTAAAACCTGTATTCTCTCATCTCTTTTATCTTGAACATAGATCCTTAGCTCTCTGTTATCTATCTTAGTTGTAGTGTATTTCATAATATTATAGTTAGTAGTGAGATTTTCTCAGTAAATCAGTATATAGTATTATATGTAGATTACAAGGCTCTATTCTAAAGATTGTGCAAAGAAAAAGACTTAATACATTGATTAAGTCTAAGTTAAGAAGGTTTTATAATCATACTGTAACCTTCTATGGATTACAGAGATTTGGATCTCCTCCTGCATCATTTAGATGCTTTATGTAACTTCTGGACTCTACCCTGCACCAATGAAGGTAGAAAAACTGGTCTCCGTCACTATTAACGAAATAGCATCTCCCGAAGGCGTTTTACAATTAAACTAGACAGAGGATTAAGAAGCTAAGTGTTACTCACAAAACGAGGCAAAGGAGGGCCTTTTTTATGAGGTAACACCTAACCCCTTAACTGGTTAGGTATAGAAGAGTGCTTTGTATCTTATTCTTACCAGATACTACGCTTTTCACGCGGGAGTCGTGACTGTTAGTATTGTATCTAATAAACAAAAAAAGACAAGTTAATGTCTTAAATCGTTAGCGGTTATTTCCTATTTCTTAACCAATATAGTTTATATATAAAAACAAAAAAAGCAAGATAATTCCTGCTAGTTTTGTAATGTTTTTTTTGATATCACATAATCTCATGTAAAACATGCACAACTATTATAATAATAATTATTTGTATATCAAGTTAATCTTCTAGATCTCAGTTCTGGCAGTACTCGAGCATCTCGTCTGTCATCTCAGCATTTATATCTGCTTCCATTGTTTCTTGTTTTTTACCCATTGATTTTATACTTATAATTTATTTCACTAGCTTTATTAAGAGCTTCTTTTTCTAAATTAGTTTTAACTATAATTTCAGAATCTGGATCAAAGTGTATTTGTTTTAGATATTTTTCTACTAGTATACTAAAATTATCTAAAGGATTAGCCTTAAAGGTTCTAGCTACACTACCAAATACTCATTTCTCTATTCAATATATAAGTACATCGTAAGGACATTTTACTCTTAATCATCCGTATACCTCATCAAATCATTCTTGTCACCATACATTGTTATGTTGAAATCAACCTCACTGTTTTGATATAGCATCAATATCTTTTGTAGTTAAAACACCCTTTTTTATCGCTTCTAAGTACTTTTTATTTCAATTCCTTAACCAGATACCATAATACACTCTATCGTTCACCTGAGAGGCAAATTTATCACTTAGAATTGATAACTTATCTACAACAAGCTCTACTCATATAATATTTGATATTCTTTTAGCGTTCCAATTGTATATTGTTTCAAATACTGCCCCTCACTTAAATAAAACCTTAGCTTTGAGAGCAAGGTCTATTGTTTTATCTAGTACTGTATATTTGATATTAACTCAATAGTTTCTATTTAGAATCTGGTATTGTGACGCAAGAGTGCAATCATTAGCAAATTCATTTAGTTTTTGATTAATTATCATAATTCCTTTTATTAAGTTTTAATCTTTCTAGGCTTAGCTTTAGTTAATTTTCTTTCTATAGCTTCCTTTCTTAATTTATCTCTCTTTCTTTCGATAAAAGGCTTTAGTTTTAATCATGGGGTTTTCTTTCTAATCTTTTTAACCGTACCATCTTTCTTTCTTATATTTGGCATAATATTAGTCTATTAGTTCTAAATCTTGTAATGCTACATTGATATCATTTATATTGTCTTGTATTGTTGTTATCTCAGACATATGATTATGTATTTCTGATATCTGTCTTTGTGTATTTTCATCATACTTATAATCAACCTTTACAGATACCCCTTCCCATAGTGCTAATAATACTAGTATCATAACAAGTAGCAATATTATTTCTACTGCTATTTTTAACTTTATTACTCTTAGATGAGTATTAACTTCAGTATTGCTCATATTAGTGCTGTTCATACTATTCAAATAAACCATTTAGCTACCATGTGGATTGCTTCTATTTTTCTTGTGTTTTCTTTATGTTCTTGTTTCGTGGCGAATTGTTCTGGTAGGTGAAGAAACAGGTTTTCAATCTTATCGAAACCTTCTTTTATTTCTTTTTTCATCTCCTTTATGTTGTCTTGCATAGTTTTATGGGATTGTTTTATTAAAGCTTGATCTGTCTTATATTCGTCTAAACTAAAAGCATTCTCTGATATTAGATTCTTAAGCTTATGCCTATCGTCTTTAGCCGCTTCTGTTAGTTTGATCTGTAGCTTTAATAAATCCTCTTTCGTCACGTTTGGTGTCATTTCTGGAATAAATAAAGAGTATTATATCGTTATAATAATAATACTCTTTGCTAAGTCAATTATTTTTTTCTCCAAGCTACCCAACCTCATAGCCTTACTCATATATAGTACATAATCCTTTTTATAGGTCTAACGTCACATAGTAACATAATACTATTAAATCTATCATCTGCATCGGCTCTTGGTATATCCTGTGTAGAATAAAGATAATCGTGGCATAACGAAGCTATGAGTGTATCTTGACCCATAGGGGTTCATATAATATGAAAGACTCTTGGGATCGAAGCTCAATTGAATATAAATCCTTCTGGTATTACTATACGATCTTTAAATCATTTAGATCATAGGTAATATATAAATTCATCAAGAAGAACCCACTCGTTTTTATTTCAAGTGGGGGTTATTTTTATTCTTGAGTACATAGATTCTAGAGGAGTTCTTGTTTTCATAATACTATTTATTAATAACAACTCTTATATTTTCTAATATTTTTCTAGCCTCTAATATTTTAGGTTCTGTATTTCATTCAGTAAGAATATAACAAACATCTGCTAATAGATTAAGTTGATCAGAAAGAGTTGCTATTGAATTAATCTCTTCGCTTTTTTGCTTTTTTAACTCTTCTAATTTTAACTTTTTTTCAACCTCTACCCAAGCAGATCTTAATTCTTCCTGAGTAGGCTGATTTAATTCTTTATTATACCAAACTAATACTGGTCATTTACCATCTGAATTATCTACAACCTCATAGTCTATTCATTGTACATATTCTATAAACCCCCTTTGCATTGTGTCTAATAGTTTCATATTTAGGTGTTATTAAAATAATTTATATGCTGTACAGTATGTACCCGCTTCTCAAATGACAGTGTTAAACGATCAACTTGTAAATGCTCATAATACCTCTATATAGTCACTAGCGGCAAAATCATAGATTGTATTTAAATCACTACCATTCTGTGTAGAAGCTCATCAATTCGCTCAACCAATAGCTCCTATAACAGTAGTTCAATTTAATCTTATTTGAATCCTATTTGCTGAGTTACCATCTGTAGTAACAGCTGCGTTTATTTGATATTTACCAGCTGTAGTAAATGTAATTCTTGTATTATTAGTAGCATTATCGTGCATTGTATCTGTATCAAATGTTTCAGCATCAAATATAATCGCAGTTAGTGTACTTCATATATTTTGTGTTACTGCTTGCTTTACTCTGCATGATATATCTGTTGATCCTCAAGCAGGAGTCTGCCAAGTTGCAGCTGTTCATCCAGTAGCTGTCAATACTTGTCATGTAGTAGGAGCTGTTGCACTTGATATATTTACTGTAGTAGTTGCTGAATTTAAAGCATCTGTATTTGCTGATTTTCATATAATATCATTTCCCCATTTTACGCCATCAGACTCTGCACTATCTGCAATTAATACTTGTCAGTTAGTTCCAACGGCTCTCCTTATATCATCAGTACCATTGTTTACTATTATATCACCTTTTGTTGTATTAGGTGATAAAGCATCAAATGCTTCTGTCTGTGTAGTTTGTCATGTACCTCAATTCGCTATTGCAACTGTTCATGTAACATTTGCTGCCGTACCTGTTATATTATCTCAGACATAAACTATATCTCCGTCTGTTACAGCTGTATCAAATTGAGCCTTCGTTCCTGTTATTCATACTATACTTGTCTGATCTCATGTATTAGTACCTGTAGCTGTACCTCATCCAGTAGATAGAGTAGCATCTGTAACAGCTGTATTAAACTGAGCGATTGTTCAAGATATACCAACTATACTTGTTTGATCGCCAGTGTTTGTTCCACTTTGGTTTCAAATTGTAGTTCTTTCTGCTACAGTTAATATCTTACTGGTTGTTCATTCCACCATATTATCCATATCAAAAGTATCTCATGCTACTGTCGTAGGATCATATACGGCTGCTGTCATATCTCCACCTCATGCAGGAGTATTCCATTTCAATCCAGTAGGTTCTGAACTATCCGCTACTAAAGACTGCCCATCTGTTCAGACCCCCAATCTTGCATCAGCTGTATCATATGTATATAAATCACCCTTTGTTGTTAAAGGGGAAGTTCATCAAGTTACTTCAATTTTCATTCTACCAGTTACAGGATTTATTTGTACTGGTATAGTTACAGAAGGATCTGATGAGCTAACTCATAAAACCGACGTAACATTATTCTCATCTCTTTTTGCTTCAGCCATAATGATTTTGTTAATTATTAAGTATCTACCCTATGACCTCACGCCTTCACTGAAAATTTACCTAATGAAGTAATGTCATCTTGTATGATTATTTCAAGTTTATCTCAATCATCTCAATTTAATTGTATAACCGTGCTTAGTTTATCAAAAGAGTATAT
>Ga0255048_10002378_pt1 | contig 12025 bp, 10 predicted proteins | sample JV7_2_2_MG_FD_183619 | JGI IMG/M metagenome (GOLD analysis project Ga0255048, IMG submission 183619) | Seawater microbial communities from Jervis Inlet, British Columbia, Canada - JV7_2_2 | ecosystem: Environmental > Aquatic > Marine > Inlet | place: Canada: British Columbia | collected 2016-10-06
GCACCGTGTAGATGGATCGCGAATCGACTTCAGTGTCTGTGGAAGTAGAACTTAGCGAAAGCGTTTATATCGGATGCGTAGAGATATGAGATCTCTCAATCTGTAAAGGGCACGCAAGGATCCACAGATGTCAGCGGCTACATTCAATTTCGATTTCACGGACGGCGCCGTGCTCTTGCGCGTCATTTGCGCGCTCTTCTTTATTCCTCACATCTTCTTTAAGACGGTTGGCAATCCGCCTCCGGCACTGGAAGTCTTTACCGACGCCGGCTTCAAGCCGCCGAAATTCTATATGCGGCTCGCGATCGTCGTCGAGAGCATCGCGGGACTCGGCATGCTACTGGGTATCTATACCCAATGGGCGGCGTTGGTCGCGGCAGCCAGCTTGTTCGTCGCTGCAGGTGCGGTCTGGTCATTGAACCGCTCGCCTCGGTGGATGTGGAATCTGGGCGGGATGGAATATGTTGTCTTTTGGGCGTTATCATGCGTCGCCGTCGCGATGCTGCACTGGGGCTGACATCAAACTCACCAGTCGACAGACATTCGCAGAAAAACACCTCAGGGAAATACTGAATGATTAACGCAGCAATTGTGGGGCTTGGTTGGTGGGGACGAACTCTGGTGGAGGGGGTATCCGATGAAAGTCATCGTCTGCGGTTCGTGGCCGGCGTCACAAACTCATCGTCCGACGCGGCTCGCGCATTCGCTGAATCCCACGGCTTTTCCCTTCGACCGACATACGATGCGGTATTGAGTGACCCGGAGATAGACGCCGTGGTCTTGGTCACTCCGAACTCTCTACATGCGGATCAAATTGTTGCAGCCGCTGAAGCCGGCAAACACGTCTTCTGCGAAAAACCTTTTGCGTTGACGAAGACTGACGCCGAACGCGCAGCCGATGCAGTAGAAAAAGCAGGCGTAGCGCTGGGCGTCGGCTACAACCGTCGCCTGCACCCGGAAATGATTCGACTCAAAGATCAGATTCGCTCCGGCGAACTCGGGACAATTCTGCACGTCGAATCCACTATGACTTTCCCGAACGCGCTCTTCCTGGAGGCCGATCAATGGCGCGCGAGTAGAGAGGAATCACCTGCAGGGGGTCTGATGCCGATGGGCGTCCATGCAGTCGACGGCATGATCGACTTATGCGGCTTTATCGATGAGGTCTACTGTCAGAGTTTTCGTCGCGCAGTAAAAATCGATGCAGACGACACGACCTCCATTCTCTTCCGGATGCGTGAAGGGATGTCGGGATATCTGGGGACGATGACCGCGACTGCGGGCACGTTCAGCTTTCAGATTTTTGGATCCAAAGGTTTCATCCGGTTACAAGGAAAAACTCACGAAGCGGGCGCATCATCCGAGGAGCGCCGCACGCAACTGTTCGACGCCTGTACTTTCAAGCCGATCAAGGGCGCGGCGAAAACGTGGCAAGCAGAACGCTTTGACGTGACGCGCGCAGCGCTGGGAGCATTCGCGAACGCGGCAGCCGGTGACGCCCCATTCCCGATTCCGCCGGCTGAATTAGTGCACGGCGTTGCGGTAACGGAGGCAATCGTCACGTCCGCCGCTTCGAAGAAACCTGAGCGGACGTAGCGCCGTGCCGCGAATGTCTGCCTAGTGCTGGCCTGCGGGCCCGCCCAGGGGAGGTTTCGGTTTCTTCGGTTCGGATTCCGGCTCAACCTCAACGGTCTCGCCCGGTTCGGAGTCATCCCAATCCTCCGGCGGCTGAGGCTCCTTCCCGGCCATAATGTCGCTGATCTGCGTCTCGTCGATCGTCTCGTACTTCATCAGGGCTTCGGCCATCAAGTGAAGCGTTGACTCATTCTTCGAAAGAATCTGCTTGGCATCTTCGTAGCAGATGTCGATGACTGTGCGGATCTCTTCATCGATGACGTGGGCCGTGACGTCCGAGACCTGCTTGTGGCGCGTGACGCTGCGACCGAGGAAAATCTCGCCATCGTCCTCACTATAGGTCAATGGTCCGAGCCGATCGGATAATCCCCACTTCGTTACCATGTTGCGCGCGATCTCCGTCGCGCGCTCGATATCGTTCGACGCGCCGGTCGTAACGTAGGCCGGGCCGAAAACCAGTTCTTCCGCGAGCCGCCCACCGTACAAGCTCTTCATCGAACTCATCAGACGTTGCTTGGAATAACTGTATCGATCTTCCTCGGGCAGAAACATCGTGATGCCCAGAGCGCGGCCACGGGGAATTATCGATACCTTGTAGACTGGATCGTGGTCGGGAACGCTCAAGCCGACAATCGCATGGCCCGATTCATGGTAGGCCGTCATTTTCTTATCTTCTTCGCTCATGACCATGGAGCGCCGCTCGGTCCCCATCATGATCTTGTCTTTCGCCTTATCGAACTCCTCCATGCTTACCGTGCGCCGGTTGGCACGCGCCGCGAGTAAAGCCGCTTCGTTGACGAGATTGGCGAGATCGGCACCTGAGAATCCCGGCGTTCCGCGAGCGATCACGGACGGCTTAACGTTCTTCGCAATCGGCACCTTGCGCATATGCACTTTGAGGATCTGCTCCCGTCCGCGGACATCCGGCAGCGGCACGACGACCTGACGGTCGAATCGTCCGGGCCTTAGCAGCGCCGGATCGAGCACGTCGGGCCGGTTGGTTGCCGAGATAACGATGACGCCCTCGTTGCCTTCAAAGCCGTCCATCTCGACGAGCAGCTGATTCAATGTCTGTTCACGTTCGTCATGGCCACCGCCGAGACCAGCGCCTCGGTGACGCCCTACGGCATCGATCTCATCGATAAAAATGATGCACGGCGCGTGCTTCTTGGCCTGCTCGAACATGTCGCGTACGCGCGATGCGCCCACGCCGACGAACATCTCGACGAAGTCGGAACCGGAGATCGTGAAGAACGGTACTTTCGCCTCGCCGGCGATAGCTCGTGCCAGCAGCGTCTTGCCGGTGCCGGGAGAGCCCACCATGAGCACACCCTTCGGGATCTTGCCGCCCAGCCGTTGGAACTTCGCGGGATCCTTGAGGAACTCGACGATCTCGACAACTTCTTCCTTCGCTTCTTCAATACCGGCGACATCGGCGAACGTCACGCTGATCTGATCTTCGCCGAGCAAACGCGCTTTGCTCTTGCCAAACGACATCGCGCCGCCGCCGCCCATACCACCGCCGCCCTGCATCCGCCGCATGAAGTAGACCCACACGGCGATGAGCAACAGAATCGGGAACGAAGAAATGAACAGTTGCAGCAGGAAGGACTGTTGTGATGGCGGGCTGGCCTGGATGATCACGTTGTGGTCACCCAGCATGCCAATCAAAGCCGTATTGTCGGTTTCGGGATTGTAGGTGGTGAATCCCTCGCCCAGGCGGACCACCCGAATGGCCTCGCCGTCGAAGACGACTTCCTCGACCGAGCCGTCCTCCACGTAAGACAGGAACTGCGAGTAAGGTACGGGCGGGACAGGCTGGTTTTGGCTTCTGAAATTCGAGAATACCGACACGAGCGCGACGGCGATGACCACCCCAAGAATGACGTTCTTTGCCAGGTTATTCAATGCGTTATCCTATGGAGATGGCGTATCGAGCTATCATCGAGCCTACTTCCTAACCAGTTCTTCGATCTGGTAAAGCCTGGGGGGCAACGAGAGATTTCGCACGCGGCGACCCAACCTCAACATGGTCTAGTAACGGAGCCGAGTTAATTCGGGGATATACCTAGAAGCCTCGTTGCCCCAATTTCGGCTATTTCCCCGTTTGAGCCCGACAGGCGCTAAATCCTGGGAAACTAGAGAACCCACTACCTATGCGGCCTGTATGGCGGGCTCCTAGAGATCCCTCAGCACACGATATAGGATTCTTCTGCGAGATGCAGCAGCGTTCATATCAACCGTTAACGAACTTCGGCTTTCGGTCGCTTCGGGTCGGTAACGGTTATCCGTTGCCCGCCCAACATTATCACTATTAGCGGTGACGTTCGGCCAACTGGGGCCGTTCAGAGTCCCATCTGTTCCAACGCAGCACGCCCCAGGAGCCCATATGGAGTAGCGAGCGTCTCGAAAAACTCAAGATGATAATAGCCAAGACCTTCGAGGAATGTCACCGACTTTCCTGCGGTCTTCACCACAGCAGCAAACTCCCGGCTTTGCCGCTGGAACTCTGGAGTCTCAAGGTTAGCGTGAGCGATGACAACCGGAGCAGCTAGATTCTCGAGATGGCGAATAGGGCTCAGAGCCTCCACGATCTCGTCGGTAAAATTTATGTATGTGTTGCGCGCCGATAGGCTAACCGGATACAGATCATACATTCCGCTGCCTAACACGCCGCCCTTTATCATGTCCGCCGGCAAGCCGTAATCATCTTGCCAGTCAGTGGTCAGTGCTACTGCAGCAAGATGCGACCCCGATGAAAAGCCCGAGACGAACAAACGATTGGTATCTCCGCCAAAACTTTCGGCGTTCCTGTAAACCCACGAGATGGCGCGCCGAACTTGTTCTGCCATCGGCATTAGGTCGCCGTTAGTTTCGATGACGTTATTGAAATCTACCGCTATATAGTGGGCGCCCGCATCGACAAACATTTCCGATAAAAATGCCGCGCCAGAAGCTGCACCCCCTCGCCACGCGCCGCCATGTATGTGCACGTGGATCGGCGCGTTAGTCTGCTGGCTGGCGTAAAGGTCGAGCTTTTCGATTTCTGTTGGACCGTAGGAGAGACGGCGCGGTAGATCGATGCGGGTAAGCGTCGCTGCATTTCTCGCCGGTAAACGCTCCGTTAGGACTGCGTCAAAGTTCGGTGCCCACGGTCTCTGGTCATACGCGAAGTCGAGCTCTTCTTGGTCATACTCGCCATATACAAGCGGCCCCTTTGGTTTTGGCGTCACACCTGGAGGAAGGTAGGTTTGAAGCTGTTGGGCTCGCAGCGATCGAGACACTATTACAGCACTGGCCGCAAAGGCTCCGCCTATCATCTCCCGCCTGGAGATTCTCTTCATTGTTGTTCCCCGATCAACTATGCAGACGCAAATCTTAGCAAGTTAGAGAACGGCCGCAGTGGGTCGATTCGAGACTATAAGACTGATTCTAACTCGATCCCTCAAAATATCCGCTTTGGGGCCCAAAGTCGCCGTTAAAAATGCTAATTTTAGCGTTGGGGAAAAGATCTCGAACCGACCCAAAGCGGACATGGCTCAATTAGACTTATACGCAACGTGACGATTATCGCGAGCTATCCGTAAGCACAGTTTCAGGAATCAATATGCTTCGAGCATCGAAGATCATCCTGATCATACTCGTCGCCATGTGGGGGCTAATCGGCGGAGTGAAAAACTTCGCAGACATCGACGGAGGCCTGGGCGCCGTTCGCTCGGTCCTTAGTCCATCGGAAGCCGCAGGATTACCAGATTGGCAAACAATTGAGAGCCCGATCGTGGTATGGCTTGGCTGGCTGACAATCGCATTGGCTAAACTCGCCACAGCAGGTTTGTGCTTTGCGGGGGCATCGAGGATGTGGCACGCAAGGAGCCATGATGCAGCTGCTTTCAATGCCGCGAAGGAAATGGCATTGGTGGGCTGCAGTGTCGCACTGGCAATGATGTTTGGTGTTTTCTTTGTCGCCGGATCGACGTATTTTAATCTCTGGCAGACGCAGCTCGGCGTGATTGCCTTGCCGCCTGCATTTCGGTTGACTGGATGTATCGCTTTGATCGCGATATTCGTGCACCAAGACGATCTGTAAATTGATAGCTGACGTCCGGTTGTGGCCGATTGTCTCCGTTAATCTGAACCTTAACGTACCAAATCATAATGTCCGGTTTGGAGCTGCGATTTCAACCGATCGACGCAACACATTGGCTAAGTCGCTCAGCCGGCGTTCTAAAGTCTAACGTTTTTCTCGGTCGTTCGTTGAGTCGTCGAGCAACCGCATTGAGCGTGTTTTGATGGATGTTCGAGAGGTCCATTCCTTTCGGAAAATATTGCCTCAGCAGACCATTAGTATTTTCGTTTGAACCACGTTGCCAAGGGCTTCTCGGATCACAGAAGTACACTTTGATATCGGTGTCCAGACTGAAGCGTTTGTGATCCGCCATTTCCTTACCGCGATCCCAGGTCAATGACTTGTACAGTTCCCGTGGTAATTTGTGCGCATGCTTGGTGAGTGCAGTGATGACGGTCTTGGTGTCTTTGCTGGGTACTCTGACCAGCATCACGTAACGCGTATGGCGCTCGACTAAAGTCGCAATCTGGCTGTTATTGCTACCGATGATCAAATCACCTTCCCAGTGTCCTGGGACAGCTCGATCTTCCACAGCAGCGGGCCGCTCACGAATCGAGACGGTGCCCGTAATCCTGCCGTGAGTCTCTGTCTTCTGCGTATGATGACGTGATCGACGCATGGCTCGTGTGCGACGCAAATGCTGCAGCAGCTCTTTCCTGAAGGCCCCACGGGTCTGAATAAAGAGGGTTCGATAGATTGTCTCGTGTGACACTTGATAGGCCTCGTCGTCCGGATACGCATACTTGAGCCAGCCAGCGATCTGCTCGGGTGACCAAAGCTCCCTTAGCTTCTTTGCCACAATGCGGGCTAGCGCATGATTCTCGACCAGTTTACAGGGCTTCGGTCGGCGCGCCCGATCCCAGGCAGCCTCATCGGCTTGGCTCGCTCGGTAGCACCGTCGGCCACCGTTGCGGTTGATCTCGCGGCTCACCGTTGACGGATGACGACCCAGTGATAGCGCTATCGATCGTACTGACTCTCCAACCACTACGCCGCGTGAGATCTCTTCGCGTTCCGCCAAAGTCAGTGCTAATCGTGAGCGCCGTCGAACCGGCGGGCGAATACCGCCTGTCCTCTCTAGAATCCCTCGGACCGAGGAATGATGGCGATCAAAGAGGCGTGCAATGTCATGCAGAGAATCGCCTGCCTGCCAGCGATCCCACATCAAGTTTTTCTGCTCTGCGCTGTAGTAAATCCTTGGCCTTCGCTTCATTTGCAACATCCTCCTCTCTATACTGAGAGTCTAAGTGTTGCGTTGACCGATTGAGATCACCACCGAAAGCGGACATTGATTAACAGTTAATTTGCAAGCGTACGCATGAAATGGTGCGCAGATCTGATGCGCCACTCCATGGCCGTCAACTTGGGGGGATTTTCGTCCAAGCGAGTCCGGATGGTGACTTACTGGTGACTCGACAAATGAACCCGTTACCAAACAGTCCGTAACACATTGTGCCCTTCCCGAGAGAAGGGTAACACTTCATTCCGGAGACATAGGTAACACTTTCTCCCTTTACGGGAGACCAGGATGCCTTGGAAGGAGTGTAAGAAGGTGGAAGAACGTCTCCGATTTATTGCCCGTGTGCTCGATGGCGAGAAGATAGCGGGCCTGTGCCGTGAGTTCGGCATCTCCCGTAAAACCGGCCACAAGATCTTCAATCGCTACAAGGACTGCGGTATTGATGGCCTCACCGATCGTAGCCGGCGGCCGTATCGCCACGCCAACCAGCTACCGATGCAGATCGAGAAACTGATCGTCAGGCTCAAGAAGGACTATCCCCATTGGGGTGCACCAAAGATCCGTGACCGCCTGAAACGACGCTATCCGGATATCCACTGTCCCGCGATCAGCACCGTGCACGCCGTCCTGGATCGGCACGGACTGGTCAAACGGCGCAAGCGACGCCGCCACAAGGCCAAAGGAACAGCACTGTCCAGGCCCAACCAGCCCAACGAGCTGTGGTGTGCCGACTATAAGGGCGAGTTCATGCTGACCAACCGGCGCTATTGCTATCCGTTAACGATCACCGACTTCGCCAGCCGCTACCTGATCGCCTGCGATGCGCTCTCCACCACCAAAGAGGTCTATGCCTTCAGTGTTTTCGAGAGAGCTTTCAAAGACTTCGGCCTGCCCATAGCCATCCGCACGGATAACGGTATTCCGTTCTCCTGCCCCAATGCCCTGTATGGCTTGAGCAAGCTCTCGGTATGGTGGCTACGCCTAGGCATCAGCATCGAGCGCATCAAGCCCGGTCACCCCGAGCAGAACGGCCGACACGAGCGCATGCATCTGACACTAAAGAACGAAGCCACCAAACCCGCGTCCGACAACTTCCTGCAACAGCAAGCGCGATTCGATGACTTCATCGACGGTTTTAACAATGACCGACCACACCAGGCGCTGAATATGAAGTACCCGACAGAACGGTATCAACACTCACCCAGACCCTATCGGGGTCTGCGTGAACTCGAGTACCCGTTCCATGACTGGACCGCCACGGTCACCATCTGTGGACGCATCTGCTACAAGCGCCGGAAAATTAACTTGAGTACTGTCTTCGCCGGTCAAAAGGTCGGCATCAAGCAGGTCAGCGACAGAATCTGGCTCGTCAGCTTCATGCAGTATGATCTCGGCTACTTCGATCATGAAACCTGCAGGCTGGAGCCCATCCAAAACCCGTTTAGCCCAAAGGTGTTACCTATGTCTCCGGTATAAACTGTTACCCATGTGTCCGGTATGGACCTTGATTTAATGGCGCGCCCGGAGAGATTCGAACTCCCGACCACCTGGTTCGAAGCCAGGTACTCTATCCAGCTGAGCTACGGGCGCGTGTGGTGAATCCTCGTAGTCTAATCGCTACAGCGGCGTGTAGCACTCCACGGCGATAAACTCATAATTCGGTGTGTAGAGCTTCTTCCAGACCATCTCCCACGGCTCAGTCAAATGGCCCGGGTCGTTGATGATCATCTCCATCTCGACCATCGGCCCCTGCGTCGGATCGTCAAGGCGTCGGTACGTCTCCACCGTCGTCGTCTGATCGCTCAGTTGATTGCCGGAAGTACCGGTGGGACCGGCCGGAATATGTGTGGACTCGATGATCAGCGCATTACCTTCGTAGCGCGCACTGGAACGCCCAAGCTTCACCAGGCCGTCCCCGGATCCACCGGCGTCTCTGCCGTCGAGATAGATGGTTCGCACTCCACCGTACTCTTCGTAGGAAACAACGACATGATCGTCGAACTGCTCAATCCGAACCGGATGCGGCGTAAAGCCTGCCTGGCGGACGAGAGTCGGGTTCTCGCACGCGACCTGAGGATCGTCGGCGGGATCCCACCGCGCCTGTAACGCGATACCGGCTTCGTTGAACGGTGGCGCACGATGATTACGGAATCCCGGTCCACCTCGGCCGCGCCCCCAGGCGCCGCTTAGATTCGGCCGGCCATCGTCCAGCGTTGACGGAATCGCTGCAACCACTTCCGCGGCAGACTCATCAAAGCCTCCACGCACGGTCGGCGTTCGCAATACAACACGGGTCACTGGGTCCAGTACGTCAACCGTTCCCATCGAGATCATCGGCTTACCGTCGCGACCCGCTCGGCCGGTGACATGCACGTATTCCCCGGGTTCGATCGTCTCGCTCGACCAGCCCTGCCTGCGCAGGCTCGTGGCCGCGCTACCTTCGACCATCCAGCGAGTCTCGTTCCCTTCTTCATCCGTCACGTTCAGATACATAATGACGTGCGGATTCTTGAAGACATACCGCTCGACAACGCCTTCGGCTTCGATCTCTTCGTCGATGAAGGACGCCGCGAATGAGTGGTGCGCAACCACTTGATTCGTAACAAATATCAGGCCTAAACACAGGGAAAACACGGATTTCATGGCTGCCTCAGAGAAGTCCCACTTAGTGATGGAGCTATTTTACCATGCGACCGTGCTCAACTTTCTCAAGATCTCTATTGACGGCACGATAAGCCCGTGGAAGCCCCGGCCGGGTCCCGATACGCCGTCCCGGTTGAATTGCAGCGCCCATTCGGCCGCCAGCGGGACTCCTTATATATAGCGAGAGATAAAATTAGTGGTCATCAGTTATTGACCAACGACCGACTCGGGGCTAGGGTGCGCTTTCCGTCCGGCCCGACACCGGCACCCGATAACAGTTAAGGACAGCACGATGCAAACAAACATGCGCGTACGGCATGCGTTCTACGTCTCACTGATGGCCCTGGGTTACGCAGGTTCGGCCAGCGCGACCGATGTCGCCGTGTGCACGGACCTCGGCAACTTCACGATCGAACTTCTGGATCAGCAATCCCCCGCACATGCCGCAAATTTTCTGGACTATGTCGACCGTGGCTACTACATGGGCACGGTGTTCCATCGAGTCATTGGCGGCTTCATGATCCAGGGCGGCGGCTACACGCGTGAATTTCGCAATAAGATCACGTCCGATCCGGTCATGAACGAATCGAAGAACGGTATCGGCAACTCCAGGGGCACGGTCGCGGCCGCGCGGACGGCCGACCCGCACTCAGCGACATCGCAGTTCTTCGTCAATCTCGAGAACAATCCGTCCTTGAATGCGGCCGGCGACGGGTGGGGCTATTCGGTATTCGGTCAGGTCACCGAGGGTATGGAGATCGTCGATGCGATCGCCGCGCTACCGACCGGTCCAGACGGCCCGTTCCCGACCGACGTCACCGACCCGCTCGTGGCGATCACGTCCATGGCACGCGTCGGCGAGGAAATCTACCCAACGCTATCGGCGAATGAACGCCACGCCGCGCTCCAACAGGATATTGAGACCGCCGTGGCGGCAGGGGACAACGACGAGGCCGCCGACCTGTTCGGTGCATACCGAGCTGCGTGCGGTGAACTCGGGCCCGAGTTGCTGTACACCGAAGCAAATGTCCTGGCCGCCGTCGGCCGCAACGCGGCGGCGGTAGAGACTCTCGCCGAGTATCTGCGAGTTGCCGACAACACCAGCGAGACCTACCTCGAAGCGTTGTCGCTAGCGAGAACGCTCGACCCAGGCGCAGCAGCAGATACCTCCGCCGATCAACAGCGCTTGGCTGAACTCGCGGCGGACTGCGTCTTTCCGGACGAGCCCACTATTCCCGACGCGAACACCGCAGTCATGGAGGATATGGTTGCGACGCAAGGTAGCATCGTAGCGTACATGGAGGAGAGCAATGCGATGCTCGAATGCCTGGAAGAGATCGTTGAGGACGATGACCTTGCGGAAGAGGATCACGACCTGGCGCTTCAAGCCTACAATGCCGAGGTCGAAGATCAGGAAGAAGTAGCCGAAGAATGGAATACGCAGAGGCAATTGTTTTTATCGCTTCAGTAGCCGGCTAAACGGGCGTGTCGAAGTATTACAAGGGCAAGCGAACCCGGAATATCTATACGCCGGGAGAAACGAAGCCGTTTAAGCTCAGCCGAAGTAAGATCGACCGCTATATCGAGTGCCCGCGGTGCTTCTATATTGATCGACGCCTGGGCGTCGATCGCCCACCGGGGTTCCCGTTTAACCTGAACAACGCGGTCGATACGCTGCTGAAAAAAGAGTTCGATATCCATCGGACCGAGAATACGCAGCACCCATTGCTCGAGCAGTATGGCGTTGATGCACGGCCCATCGCCCACGAAGACCTTAATGCCTGGCGGCAGAACTTCGTCGGCGTACAACACTTTCACGAGAGTACGAATCTCGTTGTCACCGGCGCTATTGACGATCTCTGGCAAGAACCGGGCGGCGCCTTCGTCGTCGTCGACTACAAGGCGACCTCAAAGAACGACACGATCGATGTTCTCGATCAGCCGTGGCACGCCGGCTACAAGCGACAGATGGAAATCTACCAGTGGCTGTTACGTCATAACGGCCTCGAAGTATCCGATACCGGTTACTTCGTCTACGCGAACGGCGCAACGGATCGAGAGGCCTTCGACGCCCAGCTCGAATTCGAGCTCACGCTCATTCCGTATACCGGTCATGATGACTGGATCGAGGGCACGCTGGAGGAGATCCACGGCTGCCTGAACAAGAATCACGTACCCACGGCGAGCCGCAATTGTGACTACTGCCGCTATCGGTACTCGGTGGCGGATGTAACGGCCTGACAGAGGATTCTGCCCGGCGGCGAACGACGCCGAAGAATCGCGACGAGGCCGTCGCTCCTACAATGCCGACGCAGCGCCTGTAGGCGCTGACCGCCTGGCTAGACGAGCCCCATCTGCTCGTGCAGCGCCCGGCCGAGTAA
>Ga0255048_10002379_pt1 | contig 12015 bp, 17 predicted proteins | sample JV7_2_2_MG_FD_183619 | JGI IMG/M metagenome (GOLD analysis project Ga0255048, IMG submission 183619) | Seawater microbial communities from Jervis Inlet, British Columbia, Canada - JV7_2_2 | ecosystem: Environmental > Aquatic > Marine > Inlet | place: Canada: British Columbia | collected 2016-10-06
CGAGAACTCATTACCGGTTTCGGGAGGCTCGACGGCAAGTCGGTCGGGATCGTTGCAAGCCAACCGAACCATCTCGGCGGGGTGCTGTTTGTCGACTCCGCAGACAAGGCAGCGCGCTTCATGTGGCTGTGCGATGCGTTCAACATCCCCTTGCTCTTTCTCGCCGACGTCCCCGGATTCATGATCGGGAGCCAGGTGGAGGCTGAGGGCATTATCCGACATGGTGCGAAGATGATCACCGCCATGACCGAAGCGACCGTGCCGCGTATTTCGGTGATCGTCCGCAAGGCCTACGGAGCGGGCCTATACGCATTCTCCGGTCCGGGATTCCGACCAGAGGCCACCATTGCGCTGCCAACGGCAGAGATCGCCGTGATGGGGCCTGAGGCTGCAGTGAACGCTGTGTACTTCAACACCATCGAAGGCCTCGAAGAGCCCGAAAGATCGGCGTTCGTGGCGGAGAAGCGTGCCGAGTACGAAGAGGACGTGGACCTCATGCATCTGGCATCAGAGGACATCATTGATGCCGTCATCGAGCCCGGAGCACTCAGATCAGAGCTGATCAACCGCTATGCGATTGCAGGTCGCAAAGACAGACTTTTCTCGGATCGGCGCCACGGTGTACCACCGGTATGAGCACTGATCCCGAGCAAACGTCCGATTCTCTGCCAGCGGAGGACGAAGAAATCGATCCCGGTTGGCCCTGGAGTTTCCTATTGCTCGTCGCAGCGGGCGGGTTGTACCTGATTCTGCGGTTCGTACAGATGTTCAACGACTACATCCTGAACTAGACCACCCCTCCAACGAGTACACCATTGGTAGCTCCTAGTCTTGCTCCGAGCGGGACGTGGCGCAGTTTGGCAGCGCACCAGTCTGGGGGACTGGGGGTCGCCGGTTCAAATCCGGCCGTCCCGACCACTCGAACCCCTTGCCACGGCAGGGGTTTCGCCGTTTCATGACAAACTCGCTGCAACGGAGTTGTCGCTCGGGCCGGACGTCGTTTCACACGCCTAGCGGCACATATTGCCTGTGTTCTCAATGCCTCATTGCAACGCTTGGGCGGGGCGTGTTCGGGCCGACACGTTTCTAGCGGTCCCACCATCCGGCGTCTGAGAGACGATCCTTTGCTTTCTCAACAGCATCGGCGGGTGTCATCCTCAGCGGTTCTCCATGACCCGGTAGCAACACATCAGCGTCGAGACTGTCCAACGCATCGAGCGAAGCCGCTGCTTGAACAGGGTCGTGGGTGAAGATGCTGGGCATCAATCGGGGACCGGGGCGATTGGTGAGAAGATTGTGATTCACAAGGGCGTCGCCCGCGATAACCACTCCGTGATCGGGGAGATGGAACGAACAGTGACCGCTTGTGTGTCCCGGTGTCGGAACCGGCACGAGGCGGCCCCCTGGCGCATCGATCGGCGAATCGTCGAACGCCTGAACTGCTGCGAGTGGTGTTGGGTGCGATCCTCCTCGTCCGATTGCGTTGATGGCGAACGCGAAGACCGAAGGCCGCCACATCCGCACGACGAGATCGATCGTCCGCACATGTTCGTGATACTTTCCGGTGGCGTGTCCCACCTCTGCGCGGTGGGTGTGAACAACTGCGTCGTGGTCGGCTCTGAATCGTTCGGCTACGCCAATGTGGTCGGGATGGGCATGGGTCAAGATTACCGCGTCTACCTGTTCAGGTACGGCCCCGATCTGATGCAGCGAGTCGACGACGAATGGATAGTCCTTGGGCCATGCGGCATCAATGAGCGTGACCGCGCTCCCGTCGCGCATCAAGCACCAGTTGGTACGTGGACCAATCGCCAGGAACACATCGTCAGCCGCCTCAACCACATCGATTCGCATCAATCCTCTTCAACTCACCGGGGACCTCGCTCCCAATCCTACGCGTCACCCTCGCCGCTCTCAACACCAACGTTCACGACACCGACTACCCCACCCATGTCGGCACGTAGGGGCGCTCGTAATGCTGGTTGTGCAGCGATCTGTCGAGTCGGGTAGGTTCTGGGTATGGCTGATTGGCGCGATCGTGTGGTGGTGGTGCATGGATTCGGACGTGGCTGGTGAGATACTCCGCTGGGGGATTGAGGAAGACCGGTTCTGGATCTTCACTCACCCCGAATGGGTTGACACCCACGTGGCCGACAAGATCGCTGCGATGGCCAAGGACGGCACGCTTCCCGACTTCTAGCAGTCCGCCTACGCCACGAATCCCTGGCTGCATCCACATATGTCACTGCGTCCATGGGAGAAATGTAGGTCATTTCAACCCGACAGGCACCACCCTCATGACACAGAGCCGTTATCGGCGGCCACGTGATTTGTGGCGGGGGATTGCTGGCCGCTACGTCCCGGTTGAGTAGATGTAGCTCAAGCCGATCAGAATCAACAGGATCGTAGCGGGCAGGAACACCATGAGAAGAACCACAGTCCTCGTCGAGAGATTCATAATTCTGGATGGGTCGTTCATGGGTACCTCAGCTACTCGGATGGGATCAGCAATCTATCACGACGGCCATACGCACACCGGAAGCAGTGACTTCGCCTCGTCAGGCGCCCGTATGTGCCGGTCATCACGTGATCCCGGTGTGGAGTCCACGAACGAAGTGCCGCTGGAGTCCGAAGAACACGATGATGGCGACCGATGAGTGGATGAAAACCATTGCCAGGGGAACCGGCCCGTCAACGAGCGACCCGATCGACGAGAACCTGACTGTGGCCGGAAAGGCGTCGGGGTTGGCACCGATGATGGTGAGGGCAACAATGAAGTCGTTCCATGCCCACAGGAACAGAAGAACACCAAGGGCAGCCAACGCTGGGGCAATGAGAGGGATCACAACTCGTGAGTAGATCCGCAGTTCGGATGCTCCGTCTATTCGTGCTGTTTCGATCAGTGATCTGGGCACGCGTGCAACTGCAAAGACCAGCAAGAAAATGGAGAACGGTAGCTGGGTGCCAACGTGGATGATCCACACTCCGGCGATTGAACCGGCCAGCCCCATCACGGGCACCAGCGTCACTGTCTTGTCGATGAACGGCAGCGTCAGATGTACGCCTGAGACAAAGGCCTGGAGCAGCGGAATCAGAACCCCGTAGATCGGGACAGCGATAAGGGCCAGTATGGCGAAGAGAACAAGTTCACTCCCACGGAACGGGATGTAGATGATTGCATAGGCTGCTGCTGAGGCGATCAACAGCGGAATCAGCACCGAAGGGATCGCTACGGAAAACGAATTCAGAAGACCCTCGATGAACGAGTTGTTCACTGACGAATCAAGCGCAATTCGGTAGGACTCGAGCGTCCACGTCGATGGGTCGAGCAGGTCCTCCCACCATGCCGATGTTCGACCGAATGCCCGCGGACGTAGTGAAGCGATGAACGCTCCCGTAGTCGGCAGAAGCCACAGGCCTGTGGCGAGAATCAGGACCCACGTTGGGATCCGTCGCAGCGCCCGACCCAGGACAGGACCCAAACCATTGAATCCGACGTCAATCCCGGACCCGTTCACTATTAGCCCCGATCACCGCTCCGACCACCATCTTACGCCCCGGCTCCGACGCCAGAAGGGTGACAAGGATCCACACCGGCCAATACACATCCGGCACGAGTGCGCCTCTACGTGACGAATCCGCGAGACCGCTCATGTCAGGCGTCGCTGACTCGATTCTCTGGACTTCAAACGCCCAGAAGTGACGATATGGACAGGTTGACAGCCCCGCTCGGCAGGCGGACAATTGCTGGGCGGGTCCTGCATTCTCGAGGAACCACTTGAGACGAAAGGGAGGCATCATCGCGTTTCCACCCAGTTCTCGCCGATTCATTCGGTTCGCGGTGGTTGCATTGCTCTTGACTGCATGCAGCGACGCCCCCGAGCCGGCAGAAACGACCGCCACCACGACGACAGCCGAAGCGACAACGAGCACGACGATCCCCGCGTCATTGGAGGAAACCGTGTTTGAGGTAGCCTTTGATGGCAAGACGTGCACGGTGATAGGGCCCACACAGGTGCCTGCAGGTGTCTACTCATTCTTCCTGACCGACTCCTCCAGTTTTGGAGTGATTGATCCTGGAGCGATCAGGGCCGGCGACGGTCATAGCTATGAGGACCTCGTCGCTCTTCAGGCCGCTCCCGGTGAGACCTTCTCATTTCCGCCGTGGGCAAGCCTCGCCATGTTCAGCTTTGCTCCGATGCCGAGAGATCTCGCAGACAACGAGGTCCGGCTTGTCCTCGACGCTGGTGAATACGGCATCGCCGTCGTTCGTCCTTCGCCGGAAGGCAAGTGGTTCTGCGCCGGGATTTCCGTTACCGACCCATGACCGCGTCGATCCGGCTTCCACAACCGATGAGGATCGTACTGGACGGGTAGAGATCGGGAAAGAAGCAGCCCATAACCGGTTTGGCCGCTGCCTCCGTGGTTTGGTCTGCATTTGGTCCGCGAGACAACACGAAACAGGGCGATTCGCCGCGAGACATTGACAGGTGAGAACCGGTGGTGTACATGGGCTATCGACCGAGTATGTCCGAAGCACCAGATCGGTCTGGGGGAGTGCACCAATCCATATCCCGTGATCGCTGCACTAGCCTGAGATTCATCGAGCAAGGGATGAAGCATGAAGCTCAAGATCTTCCATGTGCAGTCAACCAATAAGAAGCCGCAGTTCGATCAGCTTGAGACGAGCGTGAACGAGTGGCTTGCGGACCATCCGAACGTCGTCATCGACTCCACGAACTTCCTGACCCAACCGAACATGAACTGGTTTCATCTCTCGATGACCGTCTGGTACACCGAGGACTAGGACGACACGGCGGCTGATCTGTCCTCGGACAGCTAGCGGATCTCACCGGAAACGTGTGTGACGGTGGAACCGCCCACCCACACATCGGATCCGTCGCTCGTAACGTGAATGCGACCTGCTCGTCCGAGCGCGGTGCCTTGCGCCGCGATGTACGACATGGGTGCACGACCACTGCCGATCAGCCATTGGGCGAGCGATGCGTTGAGGCTCCCAGTAACGGGATCCTCAACAAGTTCGTTTTGGTCGTTCGAGAAGAATGCCCTTACCTCAAAGGCGACGCCGCCGTCGGATCCATGGGGCGCCACCACGCCGATGTCGAGACCTGCCTGCCCCGCGTAGCGGCTGACGTCCGGCTCCAGAGCGAGTACAGAGTCTCGGTCCGACAACAGTATTCCGACCCATCCGGGACCATTGTCAACCCAGTGAGCGTCGACGATCGCGTTCATCTCGATACCGAGAACCGAAGCGACTTCTTGCAGAAACAATTCATCGACCGGTCCTTGGCGAATCAGTGGGGGAGCAGCGAACGACAGTCGTTCACCTCCCCTCAACCTCACCAATCCGATACCGCATTCCTGCACGAGGCCTTCGCCACTCGGCGTTCCCCCAGCGGTCAACCAGGCGTGACATGAGCCAAGGGTGGGGTGACCCGCAAAGGGAAGTTCTCCCCGTAGCGTGAAGATCCTCAGCCGATAGTCGGCCTCGGCGTTGGTGGGAGTCAGCAGAAACGTCGTCTCGGAGAGGTTCATCCAACGGGTGATCGCCATCATCTCGTCCGTGCTCATGTCGTCGGCATCGTGCACCACCGCGACAGGATTGCCCGAAAAAGCACCGGAGCCGAATACATCGACGATCTGAAAGTGACGGGTCATCGGACTCAATCTAGACCGGGCGATTGAGAAGAGACTGGTCAGCCATCAATGAGATCTGGCAGTGTCGGCTTCGAACGGTGCTCGAAGATGAGTGACGTCTCGATGTGCGCCACCTCAGGAAGCGTCGTGAAGCCTGTCACCGCCACACGCCGAAGATGCTCCGGATCCTTGACAACCACGTGGCAGAGGAAATCGTTTGCACCGGACAGGTGGTAGATCGCCTTGGTCTCTGCCATGGCCTCTGCGTGCGCCCAGAAGCGTTGCACCTCGTCCTCGGCGTGACGGCGCAATCTCACGACCACGAGGGCCTGTAGGCCGATACCCATCACGACAGGATCCACCTCGGCGTGAAAGCCGCTGAACACTCCGTCGTCCCTCAATCGCTGAATTCGCTCTGAGCATGTGGACGGTGCGATGCCGGCCGCTGCCGCAATCTCCTTGTTCGACCGCCGAGCATCCTCCGACAGAATCTGTATCAAGCGGCGATCTGTTCGGTCAAGTTCTCGATATGGGGCGTTCATGCGAATTCCCTTCGGATGACGGGTGCTACATCCGGCGTGTGCCCGATAATTCTATCAGTGTCCGCAGTGTGTTCGATGCGTGACTGAGAACCACCTTCCCCTCCGGAGGAGCCATGACAGAGCAGTATCGCACCGAGATCGATGGGCATGAGCTCTCGCCAGAGAGCCTGATGATGGGCTACGCGTACAAACCCGAGTGGTCGGAGGGTGCTCTCAAGAGTCCGATCTTCCAGACCTCAACGTTCGCTTTCACTTCCGCTGCCGAGGGGAAGCGGTACTTTGAGATCGCCTATGGTCTCGACGAACCCTCCGATGACGAACCGATTGGCCTTATCTACTCACGCCTGAACAACCCCGACCTCGAGATACTGGAGCACAGGCTCACCTTGTGGGACGGCGCTGACAAGAGCCTCGTTTTCGCTTCTGGCATGGCAGCAATCACGACCACGCTGCTGACATTCGTTGAACCGGGTTCAGTTCTCGTGTATACCGCACCGATCTATGGCGGTACGGATCACTTCATTCATCACGTGCTTCCTCGTTTCAATGTACGAACGGTGGAGTGGCAGCACGGCATGTCCGTCCATGAGGTCGCGTCAGAAGTCGGTGACGACACGCTTGCTGCCGTGCTGGTGGAAACACCCGCGAACCCGACCAACCATCTCTTCTCGATAAAGGCAGCCGGGGAGCTTGCGGATCGCTACCGCACTGAGGAGAACCCGGCACCTGTGATGGTTGACAACACGTTCCTCGGTCCGGTCTTCCAGCATCCGCTGAAGCACGGCGCAGACATCGTGCTCTACTCAGCGACGAAGTACATCGGAGGGCACTCGGATCTTATCGCTGGCGCCGCTCTCGGTTCGGACGATCTCATGACGCAGGTCGCCGAGACACGGACGATCCTCGGCACCATGGCAACGCCACTCACCGGCTGGCTCATGATGCGAAGCCTCGAAACCCTCTCGCTGAGGATGACGCGACAGATGGAGAATGCACAGAAGATCGCCGCCTTCCTGGCAGGCCACCCGAAGGTTGCCAAGATCTCGTACCTCGGACTTCTCTCACCCGACGACGACGGATACGACATCTATGCGGAGCAGTGCAACGGGCCAGGAGCCATGATCTCGTTGTGGATCGACGGCGGAGAATCGGAGGCATTCAGGTTCCTCGATGCGCTTCAACTTGCGCACTTGGCGGTCAGCCTCGGGTCCACCGAGACCCTTGCCCAACACCCTGCGTCGATGACGCACGCAGGTGTTGACCCTGACGACAAACTCCGACTTGACGTAACGGACTCCCTCGTCCGCCTCTCCGTCGGCGTGGAAGACCCAGTCGACATCATCGCCGATCTCAACAACGCCCTCAGCGCGATCTAACACCACCGAAGAGAACAACGAAAGGACCCCCCAGATGACAAAGAGTTGGGCAGAGCCCTGGAAGATCAAGATGGTCGAGCCGCTGACCATGACAACACGCGGGCATCGCGAGAAGGCGATCGAAGAAGCTGGCTACAACACGTTCCTGCTTGCAAGCGAAGACGTGTACATCGACTTGCTCACGGACTCGGGAACAACCGCGATGTCTGACCGGCAGTGGTCAGCAATGCTCCTCGGTGACGAGGCATATGCGGGCGCTACCTCGTTCTACAAGCTTGTCGACTCCGTACACGATGTCTATGGGTACGAAGAGCTGATCCCGACGCATCAAGGGAGGGGCGCGGAGCACATCTTGAGCCAGCTCCTCATCAGCGACGGTGATGTCGTCCCAGGCAACATGTACTTCACGACCACGCGCTACCACCAGGAAGCAGCCGGCGGGACCTTCGCCGACGTAATCATCGACGAAGCCCACGATCCCACTTCGTTGTTCCCTTTCAAGGGGAACATCGACCTCGACAAGCTCAAAGCGATCGTTGACGATGTCGGAGCGGACCGCGTTCCGTATGTGTCGTTCGAGACAAACGTGAACATGGCAGGCGGTCAGCCAGCTTCGATGGCGAACATCAAAGCTGTGTACGCCTATTGCAGTGACAACAACATCCCAGTCATGCTTGATGCCACACGAGCTGTCGAAAACGCGTACTTCATCCAACAGCGTGAGGATGGGTACAGCGACATGTCAATCGCCGCCATCGTGCGCGAGATAGCGGATCACTCAGATGGCGCAACGGTGTCGTCGAAGAAGGACAACCTCGTCAACATCGGTGGATTCCTGGCCGTGCGCGATCCGGAACTCGCAACTCGTGCGCGGGCCATGCTTGTCGCGTTCGAAGGTCTCCACACATACGGCGGAATGTCCGGCCGTGATATGGAAGCACTTTCCGAGGGCATCCGCGAGATGGTCGGCACCGATGACCACATCAGAGCACGAATCGGTCAGGTCGAGTATCTGGGAAACAAGCTCATCGATGCAGGCGTGCCGATCGTTCAGCCAATTGGTGGTCACGGTGTCTTTCTCGATGCCGGAGCAATCCTCGATCATCTCCCTCAGGACGAGTTCCCTGCACAGGCGCTCGTCGCGGCAATCTATGTCGACTCAGGAGTACGGGGAATGGAGCGAGGGAATGTCTCCGCGGGTCGAGATCCTGTGACCGGCAAGAACCGGAATCCCAATCTTGAACTCGTTCGACTCACGATCCCGCGACGGGTCTACACCCAGTCCCACATGGACGTGGTCGTCGAATCGGTCATCAATGTGTACCAGACGAGGGACAGCGTCAAGGGCTTGAAGTTCACCTACGAACCCGAAGCACTGCGATTCTTCCAGGCTCGATTCACGGCCGTGTAGGGGTCAGTGCAAAGGTCATGGCGCCGCTATCGTCGTCGCCATGACCTCACTGCCAATCAACCAACGTTCCAGCGAGAACAGACCCTTTGAACCCGCCAACGACTTCGATCCGGGAGACGAATCATGAAGATCACCTCAGCCATGCTCGCGGACGCAGCACAGGTCCAATCGGGCAAGCTCTTTGTCCTCGGCGGAGGGTTCGATACGATCTCTGTCAGGAGTCTCCCTGCCACGCACCGCAACCTCACCATCGCGATGGTTGCCGAAGTCGGACCTGAGGACCGCCAGCGCGATCTCGAGCTTCACATCACACTCATCGACGAGGACGGCCAGCCCGTCGGTGTTGAAGCGAAGGGGATGCTGCGAGTCGGCGCACCGCCGAACCTGCCACCAGGTTCACCAAGCGTTGTGCCCATCGTCAGCCCCTTCCACAACATCACCTTCGCTGAGGCAAAGGGCTACACCTTCGTCGTCAGCCTCAACGATCAGGAGCTGGCGCGTGTGCGGTTCCGTGTCGCCCTGGTCCCGTAGTGGGGCAGGTCTTCAACGTTCCGAACTCGATCTCGTTGGTTCGGCTTGCACTGATACCACTCTTCGTGTGGCTCGTCTTCGTGCCAGAGGAGCACGGATGGGCAGGCGTCCTCCTCGGAATCATCGGCGCTACCGACTGGATCGACGGATATCTGGCCCGTCGCCTCAATCAGGTGACAGAACTCGGCAAGTTCCTCGACCCGCTCGCCGACCGGATCGCCGTCGTTGTCGCCGTCATCGCAGGTCTGATCGTCGGCGTCCTACCGGCGTGGTTCGCCATCGCCCTCATCGTGAGGGAGCTCTTGATCGCGCTCGGTGCGATCTACGGATGGATGAATGGTGTCACGAAGCTCGACGTCCGCTGGCTAGGAAAGGCCGCAACCTTGGCCCTCTATGTCTCGGTTACGGCGTTCTACATCGGTGTCGGCTTCTCAGCCGATTGGGCACTCTGGCTCGCATACGGTTTCGGCATCCCCGGGTTGGTCATGTATTACTGGGTGGGCGTCGAATACCTTGGGGATATGAGACTGGCCGCGGCGACAGCCAAGTAGCATGCACGAAGGACGGTGAGGAGATTCAATGAAGTATCCGGACGATCTCAAGTACGCAGAGAGCCACGAGTGGGCAAGACTCGAGGGCGATGACAAGGTCCGCATGGGCATCTCCGACTTCGCCCAGGACGCGCTCGGTGATGTGGTGTATGTGGAGATGCCCGAGGTCGGCACAACAGTTACGGCCGGCGAACCCTGCTCCGAAGTCGAGTCGACGAAGTCGGTCTCCGACGTCCAGGCACCGGTGTCTGGCACCGTGGTTGCAGTGAACGAGGCGCTTGACACGAACCCTGAGCTCGTGAATACCGACCCGTACGGGGACGGTTGGTTCGCAGTCATCGAAGCTACCCATCCGTCACAGCTCGACAATCTGCTCAGTGCCCAAGGCTACGAAGCATCCGTGAGCTGACGGGAACCCTTCGGGTTCCTTGGGAGTTGCTCCACAACTCCACCACCGCAGCTCCGGGGAAATGCCGCACACAAAGCGAGTCTGGCGCGATCCGCAACGTTCAACCCATGCTTGAGGGTTTACCTGTAGGCTGGACCCATGGATGACACCAATCGTGACGTTCCGGAGAACGTCGACATTGAACACGAGCCAACAATCTCATGGGAGCCTGGTCTCCCGGAAGATCCTCGCGTCGACTCATCGGGGAAACTCGCAGGTGCATTCGCCTGGGCATTGACCATCGAGGGTGGACCGCAAACGGGGTTGACGTACGTACTCGGCCCGGGCAATACCGTCGCCGGTCGCGGTGCGGAGACCGCAATCTTCCTTCCGGACGTAACGGTATCGCGCGAACACGTGCGCTTCTCTGTCGACGACGCAGGACTCTCAATGGCTGACCTTGGGTCGACAAACGGAACGTACGTGAATGGCCAGCGGCACGCCGCAGGAATGCTCAAAGAGGGCGACGAGCTGATGATCGGAAAGTACCACCTCAAGGTGTCCCGAGGCCATGGCTGAACTCAGAGCCGTCGGCCCACCACCCCAACGCACGCACACGATCGGTGAGGTCATCAACCTGCTGCGCCCCGAATTCCCGGATGTGTCAGTTTCCAAGGTCCGCTTCCTCGAGTCGAGGGGCCTGATACAACCGGGACGATCAGCTTCTGGCTATCGAATGTTCACCGATGACGACGTGCAGCGAATTCAATACGTCCTGACCGAACAACGAGATCACTACCTGCCGCTGAAGGTGATCAAATCCAAACTCTCGGCGTGGGACAAGGGCACCGAATCGCCCGTGGTTCCTGACAGCGGCCCACCACCTGAGTCATACTTCGCGTCGTCAGGCGTGTCGCTCTCCACCAGGGAGATCCTGCGATCATCGGGCCTCTCCGCTGATCAGCTCGAAGCAATCGAGACGGAGGGCGTCATCGACCCGACCGATCTCCCTGATGGCACACCCGTGTACACCGACACCGACCTCCAGATTGCGAGGGCAGCGCACCGCCTTCTGAGCAGGGGCCTTGAGCCTCGTCATCTCAGGGGCATCCGTCTCTCAGCTGACAGGCAGACTGATCTGCTCGGTCAACTCGTCGCACCTCTGCTCCGGCACCGAAATCCCGACAACCAAAGACGATCGTCCGAGATACTCGCCGACACGTCCGAAGCGTCCGCGATCATTCAAGAAACCCTCGTTCGCAGTAGGCTTCGCAAGCTACTCGAACACTGATGATTGCAACCGTTTTCACTTCGCTGGCGCTCGTAGCGTCTCTCATCGGCTCACCACTCGCTTCGGCGCCGGTTGGCCAAGTCGACGTGCCCGAAATCCCCAATCTCACGGCAGAACGCTGGATCTCGTACGACGCAACCGCAGACGTCGTCCTCGCATCATGGAATGCAAATGATCAGGCACCCATGGCATCGGTGACGAAGGTGATGACAGCGATCATCGTCGTGGAGAACTCGGAACTCGGCGACATCGTGTCCGTGCCAGCGT
>Ga0255048_10002380_pt1 | contig 12010 bp, 3 predicted proteins | sample JV7_2_2_MG_FD_183619 | JGI IMG/M metagenome (GOLD analysis project Ga0255048, IMG submission 183619) | Seawater microbial communities from Jervis Inlet, British Columbia, Canada - JV7_2_2 | ecosystem: Environmental > Aquatic > Marine > Inlet | place: Canada: British Columbia | collected 2016-10-06
GACACTCAGGGTCGAGGTCCAGCACCTTCATCGCCCATGTCCGTTTGCAGATCCCCGCGCCCTTCTGCATCCCGATGCCATTCACCTGATTAAAGCTGCCCGTGATGGGCCAGAACTGCCCATTGGCTGGATCGTAGAACCTGGGATCATCCTGGGAAAATCCGCCCCCGCCCGCACGCAAAGTCGAAATCAACACAGAGAGATCCAGGGTGGTGCGGTGCAGACCATACTTGTATGTCTGCGGTGAAGTCGCGAGGCACCAGTTGTTATCAAAGAAATTCCACCACCCACCGCCGCCGTCAATTACTTGGCTACCGTTAAACTGAATTGCTCCGAGAATACTGGTAGATCCGGGTACAGCCCCGCTGCAGTAGTCGTGCATCCCTGCGAATACAAAGTTGGAGTGAGTGCCGTATTCATCCGGGTCTGCAATGTTGTAGAAGCCACGATTAGTCGCTGACACACTATCGGGACGCCATGCTACTGTAACCTGATCAAAAATGAAGCCAGGCTCTGGCAGCTCGGTAAATGCCAACACGGCCTTATTTGTGGGGCCATATGTAGGGTCGGGGTTGTGATCGAAGATCCCTATATTCTGGAACGTCTGGATGCCGCGACCGAAGCCCTTGAATGTGGAAATAGTGTTGACACGATCGAAATAACCGTTTTTCACAGATCGGGCTTGCGTTCCTCCGTAGCCGATGTTGTCTGCCGCAGCGGGTATGCCCAGAGTAACGTCCCTCACCACGAACTGATTCGTAACAGCAGGGTACAAACCACCACTGAGATTCGATGTCTTGCGTATGCCCGCGACGAACCAATTCGTGGCAGTGCAGTCAACGGCCGTGATATCCTGCGCGATGAGAGCTGGAGCAGTATTCGTAGACAGCACAGCCACCTCGTTGATTCTGCAAATGCCTCGCGGGTCCTTTGCTGCGACAACTGCGTTGACCGCCGTCTTATCGGAACTGTTCGAGAACAAAACCTTATCGAGATTCACGCCGCACTTTCCAAAAGAATCCAAGCCAGCCCCAGTATCTGCATCATCGTGGGCCATCTCGATGATGGTGCGTTCGACTCGTAGCTCTCGGGTGTTCTCCATTGCGTGCGTGTCACAGACTAGGGTGTCGTCCCCTAGGTGCCGGGCTGAGACATCGCGGATATGTATGAGACCTGAGTCACTGGAATTGAAGCCATGGCCACCGAAGAATGTAGCCGTGCCCGCGCTGAAGCTCACAAATGGGCCTACCGTCGTCTTCTCAGTGTTGTAGAAGAACATCCAATCCGACGCCTGCGTGTTCTTGGTGATGTCGTGCTGCGCCATGTAGGAGAACTGCGTATCCGGGTCAGCCATAAATAGCTGGTAGTCGGGAATGCCGAGGCTCCTTACCCCCTTCATGGTCATCTTGCCACGATTGCCGATGTGGCTGTCTCGAAGAGTGCTAGGAGTCCCAATCAATATCGGAGTGGAAGAGTCGATCTCAATAGCATGGGTCAGGACGAACGTATCACCACACTTCATGCCGTTGTCAATCCAAGCTGTGTCGGTAGTGGCGTAGTCCTTCGCTAGCCCCCGCGTGTCCGTAAGAGTGATGATGTCGCCGCTTGCGTTGTGCTGGATATGCAGAATCGCGTAGCTCTCGCACTCCGGCTCGCCGTTAGGATCAGAGAATCGAAGGTAGCGCCGAGCGTAGTCGAATTGGTCTGCGGCAATCACTGCAATCGATGTAGCTGTCACCTGAATGTCCCGCATTCCAATCTTCACATCGGCCAGCGGTGCCGTCTCCACTACATTGATGCGCGAGTGGGGCCAACTACCGGCCTGATCAAAATCGCCTTGATAGAGACTGAAGATGATACCCATAGGATCATCAAACGCGCCTTGACTCCCCCCGGTATCGGTGGCATCGACAACGGTCACCTCGTAGGCGGCGTTTACGTCGTTGGCGATGTCGTTTGCCGTTCCGAATGTGTGATCGACGAATTGAAGCACGATCTGCTCACCAGCTACATCTGCTGCTGCCAAGGCCAGCGACTGCTTAACGAATGGGTCTTCCTCTTTAGTCTGGTCGTCAGGCTGCCACTTGTCGTCGTAGCGAATACCCATGAACCCCGCTGCTGTAGCGCAGTCCGTTACGATATCGCCAGCCAGTGCCTTGGCACACGGAACCACGTCACCTACAGGCCACTCATTGCCCACCGGCTCGCTCGACAGTGCAGGCGACTCGACGCCGAAGGGATACCAGCGACCAAGCATGTTGACCTCGCAGCCAGCTCGGGCGTTGAGGCCATAGAGAGGAGTCGATACTGTGCCCTTCGGCAACCTGATTCTCACTTCGTTGTCCGTATCTACGGTGAGCTTACCGCCACCTTTACATAGGATCTCGACATCGTTAGTGCTGCTGTGAAGCCAGTCACCTGTGATGATCAGCTCACCAGCATTAGCTGGAGGTACGACGCCGGCTATCAATTCCGTGAGGGAGCCGCAAGTGATGTTGCTGCCGTTTCCCGTGCAAGTGATCCATGCTGGCAATATATCGACGTTGCCGTAATCACCACCGAAGTCGAGCTGCAACGTCTCGGTGTCAATACCACTGAGAGGAGTCCATTCACTAGCACGAATATCGTAATTCATCGTATGCGCAAAATACGAATTGACCTCCACATTTTGTAGCGAGGTCACAGGCACCGGCCCGGTACTCATCGCCGCTACACCGGGCGGCGTGAAGTCAATTTGGAATGTCCCGCCAGCGCCGGTAGAGTCACTGATATCGAACGAGATCACTTCGCTCGTGCCACCTTCGATCGTGAATCCATCGTCTATCGTTGGAGCAGGGCAGTTGCTAGTCCCTGCGGCAAAGCAGTTATTGTCTGTGATAGAGGACATCGTGCACGCAGCTGGGCCGGTAATCGTGCAGATCACAGACCAAGCAGGCGCGGCAACGAACACAGCGAGTAGAACAATGAGTAGATTAAGCATGGTGACTCCTTACTTGGCGTAGCTCAGGCAAGCCTGAATCTCAGCCAGATCATTTGCCGACGGGACTGTAGTGACCTCGGCCCGGGTTACTAGACCACCGGGTATTTCAGTCCCGCGCGAAAAAGTATCTCCATTCCCATTCAGTGTATTCTGATTTCTAATCCCATCGAGATCAGGATCCCACCAGTACTTCCCACAGAACGAAGTTTCTTGCTTGATGCATGTATAGATCGCAACGACTACCCCGCTCCCACCGTCTTCGAGCGTGAGATCAATTCGCTGGTGAGCCGTGAACCAGATCTCTGTAGTGGTCATAGTGATCTTGAGAGTCTTGCACCCCGTGTCTATCCTCCCAGCTGAAAGCTCTTCTGCTTGCGCAGTGAACGCAAGGAGGAAAATTACTGCTAGTACTATTCGAAACATTGTGTTGCTCCTTTTTATTTACTCCCGGTGCAAGTAGTTTGCGACTGCGACCTGAGCCCTGAACCGGTGGGATACGAGGCCCGTGAAATCGTCATTAAGCGTGACCGCCAACCTCTCCCCGTACCTTAGCACGAGAGGCAGTCTCTCGGATCCCAGAGCCCATCGTACCGTCATCCAGTTGCTGAAACCAGCCGGCTCATCAGACACGCTCCTGTCGTAAGATGCAGAGATCCATTGTCCGTTGCACCTAATGGGGACACCGTTGGTGAGACTCAGAATCTCACCGCCCTCGCTGTCCGTGTGATTGACCGTGATCCCGTTGATAAGAGGATCTCCCGCGCCATAGTCACAAGATCTAATCTTTCCAAGATCCTCAATGGTAGCGAAGAGGGCAGAGAGTGCAAACACATCGCTAGTCGGAGCCCGGACGAAGAAGTCTGTAGGAGTGGCAGAGTAGTTCCCGGTGGCGTTCTCGTTGCCGCCTTCTTCTCGTAGGTACGGGAAGAGTAGATTGAAAGCACTTCGATCAAATACGGGCATGGTTAAAACCCCACCACGATGATGTCGAAGCCTGACGCGACTCCGACACTGTTAGCTGTTGATGCTGCTTCAACCCAAATATCAGAGCCTCCAGGAATGGCAATCGGAACAACATAGTCATAATTGAAGCTGGAGTTGCCAACGGTGTTGATCGCTCGCGTTTGCAGCACGTACCCTATGCCGCCCAGCGTACCACCGCGCAGATGGACGATAGAGACCGCAGAGGCAATCGCCCTCGCCATACTCCCCCACCACTTTAGGACGTAGCAGATCTTGTCTGCGGGGCAGGTGAAGATTGCCATAAGAGTCTGGTTGTTGTCCCCGATGATCTGAAGTGTCACAGTGGCAGCGATGTCATCGGTGACTGACGTGATCGTACCCGCTGCAGCAGTAGTCCCAGGGCCGAATACACGAGCGCGATATTGCCGAGAATAGAGTCCGATAGTGGGCACATCACCAAGTCCATTTAGGACGACAAACTCTTCGATCTGCAGAAAGTTCCCGTCTAAGCCTAGAATATGAAGGATCGATGCCCCCGTAGAGGCGTTGGTGACAATGCGATAACTGTCCCCCACAACATTAGCAAATCCAACCAGCCCTGAGTTCGGACTCCTCATCGACCCCGCGCATGTCAGCATAGTCTCTGTAACCGTGGTGACTAGACAGATCTCGACGCTGGTATCGTTCAGCACTATGTCGCCCGCAGCTACAGTGTCAGTTGAGAAGGTGGCGTCGAGATCAATGAGAGTGGTGAGACTGCCACCAGAAGCTGTGCCACTCGAAAGCACCGAGCCCGCGTCAGCAGCTAAGGTGCTTGACACGTTGTGGACAACAGCAGCAACCGGGGGAACGTAGAGAATACTACCATCCCAAACAGTCTCATATACGAGACCCGACGGAAGGTCTGGATTCTCCCCGAACTTAGCAATGAGAGAGTGCCCAGGTACACGATCCTTTGCGATCTCCAAAAAGTAGTCGTGGGCGGGGGTGGGTAGTCGCTCTAGGGCGAACGCAGGAAGCGCCAGCAGAAGCAAAGCTGTTACACGAAAAATCATGGATCTATTCCTTTTGGTAGAACAGAATGTCCCACAGATTATAATCTGCGCCCTCTTCCATCACCCGACGTACATTCGTGAAGGTGATCTGGGTCTGATTAATCGGAAGGCCTAGCATGTAGCCGGCGAACTGCAAGGTGTCCTTGGCGAACTGATCCATCTCAAGATCCGACTCGTCGTCGAAGACCTCCATCACATCGAACGCTACACGAATCGCACTCTCGCCCACTGCCTGCAGGGGAGACAGCTTGTAAGATCGCCCGCTCTCAAGAGTATTGATCAGATCTCGAACGACTGGGATAGTGGAGAGAGGCGTCGTAGCCGATCTCACCAGTGCCATCTCTAGCCAAGTCTCTTCATCATCCTCATCGGGCCAGCGGTTCGACAAAGCTTCAGCCATCATCGAACTCATGACCACGTAAAAGAAGTACTTGGCCATGGCCTGAGGCACATCCCCAATCGAGTGCACCTGATGAACTGTGTCTCGAACCTGCGAGTAGAGAGCCGACAGGTAGGAGTAGAAGTTGGTGAAGAGCTTCCACATCTCAGACCCACGCTGAACTGCCGCCAAGTCCTTGGCCCCGCCAGCACCCTGGGAGAGCCTCACCTCTCGATCGCCGAACTCGATCGCTGCCTTCTCTGACATGCCTTGCTTCAGAGCAGCGTTGTAGCCGGCGTGCCAAACCGGGACCGTAACGATTAGGTCAGCCATGGCCATACCATGCATGGCGAACTGCTGGCTCTTCTTGATCACACCGCCCTTGCCGGCGATCTTGCGACCCACGTCTCTGATATCCCGATCAAGGTTCTTGGCTCGGTTGCGCATCTCGCCGGACTTCTCAAAGGCGTAGTCACGAGCTTGGATTGGATGCCGGCCCGCGAGCCTGATCTGGTTCAGAAGCTCACCTCGATACCCTGCCTCGAAGGCTCGACCCATGGCGTTGCTGTAGCCAGCGATCTGAGAAAAGGTCGTAGTCGCCTTGAACCCCATGGCCATGACAGCTGTGTTCGTACGGAACGCGGAGAACATGCGCTCCCAAATTCGAAGATCGTGGTTGACCGATGTCTTGTCGTTGGCGATCGACTGGAGCCAGGGCTTGAACAGCTCCCTGTACTCGACCCCAAGAGCTTCATCGATGGATCCCTGAACCTGTCCGTTCGAGATCACCTTCCAGATGTTGTTCAGTGCCTGTCGGTGCGAGACATCGTGGATCACCTCGGAGATGTGAGAAGGAAGCACGCTCATGTCGAACCAGAAGTGATCGGAGAAGCCCGTGCGCGCTACGGTCGCGCCGCTGGTCGTGTCCACCCCGCGAGTGGTGTAGTTGTTTTCGAAGATCGGCGCGTTCTTCGACTCATAGTTCCTCGCACCTTGATTACCTCCTGCAGGGTCATAGACCGCGGGGTAGTAGCCACCGGAGACCTCTCGCCCTCCAGGCGTAGTGTACGGGCGAATCTCAAGCCGGCTCGGTCTGATCCCGGTCAGCTGCTCGTGGGTATCGAACAGGAGCCCGCCCAGCTCTTCGAGCGTGCTCCAGATCTGCTCGAGCGTGTCCCACTCCTGATCGTTCAGGTGCGTAATGATGGCATCGATCTGAGCGTCAGTCCAATTCTCTCCATCCTTCACCTTCTGAAGGCTGCTCTCGGTCCCCACGTTGAGAGCCACTGACATGATCTCTGAGATTCGGAAGTTCTGATCGACCTCGGGAATGAACACCTTCGTGTTCAGCCTCTTCTGAGACATGCTCCCGAAAGCTTCGATGATCTTGTGGGGTATGTCTCGCTGGAGGTCGGCTTCCTTCGACTGGGCCGCAGAGATCTGGGTGAAGACGAACTGACGCATCGGGCCCTCGATGTCGCCCCCGTCGAGCCAGTCGATGATCTGCTCGATCTTGAGCAGCGAAGCATCGAACTGCCGAAGCGAGCGCTTCTTCTCGGGCACGAACCCGATCACGTTCCGATCCTTCGAGGGAGTCTTCTTGCGGCTCAGATCATTCTCAGCGATCGACGCCACGATGGTATCTATCACGTCCTTGAGCTGGTGAGACTCGCCGTCGATGATGACCACGTTCGAGAGCTTCGAGATCTCCTGAATAGCCTTCAGAGTCTGATCGAATGCCACGATTTCGTGGAGCTTCATGTCCTCGAAATTGGGTATGTGCCCGAGCATGAATGGATTGATCGCACCGACATCATCTCCGGCTGCCTCTCGGTCCTGCATCCACTTGACCATCGGTGGGTGAATGATGTCGGCGAACTGTCCGATCCTCTTCCCCAGCAGCCCGGCGCGATCGATGAGAGAATTGATCTGCTCCAGCGCGCTCGGGAGGGCTGCGCCGATCGCCTTCTGGGTGCTGGCTTTCTGCAGCTTCTTGGCCCGCTTCGCTGCGGCCTTGATCTTCTTCTGAGCGGCAACAGCTGCCTTGTGGGCGAAGTGGAGCATCAGCCGGCGGCGCTGGTGCTCCAGCGCGATGCCGTAGTTCCTGGCTCGAAGGGCTCGGTCGGTGTCCCGCCTGGCGCTGTCCTGAGCCCGGAGGAAGGCCTCGGGCTTCACGTCAGCCGACCTCAGGTTCGCCACACGGGCCTCTGCGACGACCTTCAGCTCAGCCGCCTGCGCTCGTGCCTGACGGCGCACTGCGGCCTCCTGAGACGATCTGGAGGCTGCTGAGCGGCGTTCCTGCGCGCTCGGAGCCTGCTCCGCGGCGAGGCGGGCGACCTCCAGGGTGGCTGCCTCTCTGGCCTCGGGGGTCTCAGCAGCATCCAGGGCTGCCTGAGCGGCCTCACGAGAGGCTTTCTGCTGAGCGGGGGTGACAGCCCCGGCAGCCGCCACCCGCTGCCCTGCGGCCCTGCCCACGGCAGCCTGAGCCGCGATAGCAGCCAGCTCTGCCTTGAGCACCTTCTCGCGCCCGGCGGCGCTCTCGACCGTGCTCTCGACAGACTCCTCGACCTCGGGGGGCCCGAGCCTCTCCAGCAGCCGGCGGTCGGTCTCCTCCTTGACGGCGGTCTTGATCGGCGGCAGTCCGGCGAGGATCTCCAGCATCTCGGGAACGGAGTCGTACCCGTACCTGCCCTGCAGCTCTTCGGGGAATGTGGTGCCCTTGGGCGAGGTCAGCTTCGATGACGCAGAGGCAAGCTCGGGCGTGACCGAGGAAGCCACCGCGGGGCGGTTCAGCTTCTGGCTCTTGACGTAGTCGAACGCCTTGTAGTCCCGGCGGTTCGAGATCTCCTGCTCAACCTCTCGTTGGATCTCGGGCCGCAAGCTGGATTCGAGCTGCTTCCGCTTCTTGCGCTCATCCTTGAGCGCTCGCTGGCGCACCTTCTGCTTGGCCTCTTGGACCGCTTGCTCTCTCGCTTCCTGCAGATCAGCAGCCGCCTTCGGCGACAGCTCCAGCGAGGACTCGATGTTGCGGAGGTCGTCGACCCTCTCACGCTGAGCTGCTTCGATCTGAGCATCGCTCGCGACCAGCCGATCAAACACGCCCCTGATCTCGTCGTTCAGCTCGACGCCAAGAGCTTCGCGAACGTCCTTGTAGACCTCGACCATCCAGTCGACGAATGCCGCGAAGACATCTCGAAGCTGAGATGAGGGAGCCTTGCCCTCATACATGTACAGCTCTGCGCCTCGAGCGAACTGCTCGTGGAGACCGACCATGGCACCCTGCTCTGCCAGGTCCATGTCAGCGTTCAGATCGAAGTGCCCGACGAGAGCCTGCTCCTCGATGTAGCTCACGCCGCCACGATCCATGATCTCTTCGTATGCACCGAGCGGAAGCTTGTCTTGATTCGCCTTCAGCCACTTCAGGACCGACTTGGCTTCGCCCTTCAGCCACTGCCTGGTGGTATCGAGATCCTGATTGAGCGAGTGGCTCTCACCCAGTCGAGCAGTCGTTCTCACCAGCTTGTCGAGGAACCCGTGCGAGAACTCATGAAGCGCGGTCGACTCATCCGCCGCTGCCTTGAGCTTGACGTTCAGCTCACCACGATCGGAGAAGCTAGCTTCCGCGCGAGAGCCTGGCTGCTGAAGAGTGCGAAGAACCTTGATCGCTTCCTCGTCCCAGATGACGAAGTTGGATGTGCCATGCTGTGCCGATCGGCTATCAGCATCGAAGTACTTCATCCCGGGGATACCAGCTGCTAGAAGAGCTTCAGATGCTTCCTTCTTCGACTCGGTACGGAAGCTTGCGACGAACTGTCCGAGCGCATCAGCTTCTTTGGTACTGGCAAAGTGCGCAGTCAGCGCTTCATAAAAATCCTGCCCGGTATTGAGACGCTCCGTGCCTGTCCATGGCGTAAATATCTGGAACAATCCCCGGCGCGTGGGGTCTGGTCTGATGTCGGTCTCTGAATCGAGCTGTGAAGCAACGTGCTCCGCTGCAGCCGCACCGTCGAAAGCATTGACCCCGTCTCGTTGGTGAGGGAGCCACAGATTCTTGTCGGTCGCTATCTTCTCTTGTATTCCCTCCGGCTGCTCGCTGAGAGGCTTGTCGTAATCGAGTAGATCAGAAGTCTCAGGGATGTCCACTTCGAAGACCCGGCCAGCATCAGGAATATCGATTGAGATCAAACCCTCTTCGTCCATGCGCTTGATAGCTTTTATAGCAGCAATATAACGTTCTCTCGCCCAACTTTGATTCAAGGATTTTATGGTATTGCCAAGAACCACTGAAACTTCTTGAACAACTCCCTCCATACTTTCCTTAGTCCTTAGTCTGAGCTGCACAGAAGCTTCTAAAGTATTCAACGCAAGCACCTCACTAGCCTTGAGATGCTCCTGTGTGTGGCCCCCTGTCTGAAATGGTTTACCCACATATTGAACAGCTGAATACCTATTAACACCACGCGCCGACAGCTGCTCCTTATAGTAACGAGCAAGATCTTCGCTCTCGGCGAAGTAGAGACCCCAGCCGAAAGCTTGCGCGCCTTCGCCCGTGCCAATGTGGTCGAGAGTGAACTTGTCAAATATGTGCGGGGTGCCGTGGAAGGCAGGCTGGAATAGAGGTGTGGCACCTCTGAGCGGGTCACGGATGCTGAGCTTCGAGTTCTCGAAGTCCTCATCCATCTTCGGATATGTGCCGCTCTTGACCATCCGAGCGAACTCTTTCACCAACTGCGGAGAGACGGTCTTCTGATCGCCCCCGCCCTCAGCCCAGTCAGTGAGCACCTCTGCTGCTGCAGCGTAGTCGAGCCCGGCGGGGTTCACTGCCGTTTGGGGGCTATCCGCGCGTGCGTAGTCCTGCACCAGCTTCATGTACCCGGGGTGATTCACGAAGGACGAGAACACCGGGATGATGCCATTAGCCTCGGTGTATCTGAGAAGGGTATCCCTGTCGTTCTTGTGAATGCTCTGATGGACCTCGGGCCCGGCGGCAAGCTCCTCGACCACGTCTTTCAGCGCTCGCTGCTGCTTGCGGAACGCATCGACCTTCGTCTTGGCTGGCGTTCGCTTCGCAGTCGCGAGCGTCTTCTTGAGCGTGGGCACGCCTTGCGCCGTCAGTACAACCTCACCGTGGTACCCGCTGATGAACTTCTCCGCGTGCTCGATGAGCTTCCGCTCTGCTTTCACCAGCTTGATCTTACGCGCATCCTCTACCTCTGGCGTCCACCTGGCCGACTGCTGCTTAGTGAAGTCCTCCCATGCAGCTCCCCCATAGTCGATCTTCTTCATCGAGCTTGAGTGGAACGGGATGATCATATCGACCCAGTTGGTTTCAAGTCCCCACTCCAACTGCGCTTCGTTGGCTGCGAGCAGCATCGATCCAGCATGGTGACGTAGTCCACGCTGTTCCTGAACCCACTCCCAACCCAGTCCCTGCGTCGAGTCCTCGGTGATAGCCCCAGCAGCATTCCCGCTGGCTGCGATCGACATGTTTACCTTCATACCAGTGCCGGCGAAGATGCCTACCGTAGCCTCCTGCTTCGTGTACAGGTGCCCGGCGAGACCCACCGCACCCATGTCATGAATCGCCTGGATCAAGTCCAGCACATGCGCCGGCTGGAAATCAGTGGAACTGAACCAGCGCATCCCGGCATGACCGTTCAGCTCCTTGACCATCTCGGGCTTCATGCGCAGGATCTGCCCCGCGTATTCGGCGTAGTTCTTCTCCACGTTGGCGACGAGCGGGCGCGAGCCAGACTCCACCAGCTTGAGCTGGTCTTCCACCTTCGGGTTCTTCTTGATCGCCTTCTCGCGCGCCTTGTCGTCTACCAGCAAGCGTGGGTCGAGTCCAAGCTCAACAGCCTTCCTGCCCATCGACTCTGACCACGTACGACGAGGAGACTCGACGTAGCAGTAGAGACACGGGAATTCTTGCCCCTTCTGTCTCAGCAACAGAGCAGCACCGATCAGCTCCTCGTTGCTAAGAGGTCTGCCAACTACAGAACCAACACGCCGCGCCAGGTCACGGTAGCCCCAGCGTCTCGGGCACTGAGTGTTCATGTCCAGAGTCACGACGTAGTCGAGGTTGCCTCGCACCGGGCTCGCACCGGGTTCTGCGGGATCAGTGAACCTCTCGTGCGTCTGCAGGATTGAGCGGATCTCATCCGCTGAATCCAACAGGCTATCGACCTGAGCATCCTTGTACCCGAGCCCGGCCATGGCCTTGCGGTACTGCTTCTCCCAGCGAGGCCAGGAATGTATCGAGTACTTCGTCGTCGGGTTCAGCGCGACACGATCATCGAAGCCAAGCTCCTGGCTGCTGTCTATCTCCTCTCCAGCCACCGTCGTAAGAGCCACGGTGGTCTGGTCCGTAGGAGAAGCTTCTCGCGCGCCGACTTCGCCGGACTCCACACGCGCCAAGACATCGCGAGCTACCGGAGCATCTCCGCGCAAGCGGGCAGCCGCCTGCTCAAGGAACTCCCAGATCCGCTGGAACAACCCACCCGGACCTTCGTCTTGTGTCGAAGCGTACTCATCAGCAATCGCTTCTTCGAGCTGCTCCGACTTCGACAGATGTCTGTACAGAACATCGATGCGATGCTTCTTGATCCACCCGCCCTTTCGTGCTTCGGCTTC
>Ga0255048_10002382_pt1 | contig 12008 bp, 15 predicted proteins | sample JV7_2_2_MG_FD_183619 | JGI IMG/M metagenome (GOLD analysis project Ga0255048, IMG submission 183619) | Seawater microbial communities from Jervis Inlet, British Columbia, Canada - JV7_2_2 | ecosystem: Environmental > Aquatic > Marine > Inlet | place: Canada: British Columbia | collected 2016-10-06
ATACTCTCGGGTGTATAGGATGGTGAGATAATTTTCCTTTAAAAAGCCGCAAAGTTTATCCAGAGGCACCTCTTCACCACAATACGCTTTGAACTTAAAATTATTTTTTTCCACCAAAATATTCTACCGCATGCCCCTCGGAAATTAACATCTTGTTAAAATTTTTCTTTTTGTTTTCGTCCCAAATAACCCCCAAAATCCGACCATATTTGCCCTTTTTGTCCAGTTCCGTTTTAATTATCACTTTTTGGGAGGTATTTTTGATTAATTCCTGAAGTCGAGCTTTTGCCGCTAGCCCCTTGCTCTTTTCTTCTTTGTCTCTGGTGCGACTTTCATAGGCGTCAATGCCGTGAAGCCTGACCCTTTCTTTTCTGAAGGTGGAAAAACCGCAGTCAATCAAAACATCTACGGTATCGCCATCTACGACCCTTAAAACTTTCGCGCTGTACTCATACATACAGTTATTTTCTGTTGATATTTAAAAAAAGTCCATTAATTCCTCGATAGAGATAATTATGTCATTCACGAGATATTCCGCTTCATCCCGCCCATCTTCGTCCAGATTGCGAATATTCAGGGTGGTTAAAGCTTCCACCATGTCCTGTAGTTGTTCTTTAGTAGGCATCTTATTTTTATTTTTACACTTCACGAAACTTTTTTTAGAAAAAAAATGACTGGCTGTCAAGAATATATTTAGCGGGCGGCTCGTCCCTCTTTCCAATAACGGAAGGGAAAAGGGGTAAGTAGTAGTCACATGAAAACTCACATAAAGATTAGCAACGTTAAGTTGCGGTACAAAGAGGTAGGCTCCGAAGGATTAATGGATAATTTCTCCCCGGAGGTAATGAAGAAACTCAGGGCGACTTCCAGAGTCGTCGGTAGAAAATGTCGAGAGGGAATCATAAGTAAAATTTGTAACCAGAATGGTTACATTACCCTTTCTGACGGAACCACCATCAAGCCAACACAAGCCAGAGATGACTCAAGCTGGTTCAAAGCTATATACGAAGACTGCGAAAACAAAAGTCTTCCCGTTATCTTAATCGAACAGGTCCTTAATCGGTACGCTTCTTACAGAAAAAGAAACAAAAAGTTTCCAAAATACATAGAGTTTAAGAAAAGGTCAGTAAATATTAAAAAAAACTATTTTAAATATTGCGACAAGACAGACAGGATAATTATTCGCGATCTCCATAACACCAATATCCACTTGGATATTTTAAACGCAACAAGTGTTACCACTCATAAAGAAACCTTTATTAACCAGTTAAAAGCTAAACTGACTAACGAAGATTCTAAATTGACCACGTCGCTGTGGGCCGCAAACATGATGTTCGATCATCGTCTCATTATCCCCATAGTAAAACTGGAAATAGACGACCTGTACGAAGCTCAAGGCTTTTTCGCCGCCGACATCAACAAAAGCAGGGTTAACTGGCTTCAGTTCAATATGCCAATGAACGGCATAGAGTGTTTTCCTAAACCAGATATTATTGCACAAAAAGAAGATAGGCTTAAGGAGATACAGAACGCAATAAATGAAACGCTGGAAATTAAACCCCACGAAAGAAAAAACCACACCGTATCGTTCGAAGAAAAAGAATACAAAGCCACCTCGGGCGGTAGGAGGCAGTTACGATTAGAGTGGATAAAGGGCCACAAAGACTTGAAGAAGGAAATATCACATCTTGATATCCTGAAAGAAATAGAAAACTTTATTATTGATAACGAGTTAGGATATGCCCATGACGACGTTGCCACAGGGCAAACAAACGGTACGTTTTCACAAGATAAGCTTAAGAAGTACTGGATCGGTCGTGCCGATAAAGCAAAGTTCCCATTTCAAATCGTTAATCCAGCCTATACTTCTCGGGAGTGCCCCAAGTGCGGGGATCGGAGCGAAAAGAATAGAAGCGGTGATGAATTTAAGTGCACTAATTGTGAATACGAAAATCAATCACATAGAGTTGGTGCAATTAACATTGGTCGAAAGGCTATGAAAAACTATTCTGTTGAATAGAGGGTAAGCGAACCCTCCTGAGAATAGAGACAACAAATCGCAGTACTATGTTTGTTGAAAGGAGGTATTCCGTCCTCTCTGAAAATATAGCTTTGGCAAACGGTCACTCCCTCGAACAAGTACGTAAGGGTTCGTAGCTGAGGTGAGATCAATCAAACCCAACGTCCTCACTAAAGGAAGGTTATAACGCTCCTTACCGAGAGGATTGCGTGGTCAAAGCGTATTTACTTCCCTAAGAAGCGGGTAAGGGCTCCTGACTTGGGAAAGGCATTCCAAAGCCCGACTTTCGCCGAAAGAGAAGGTAGCGTTCCTTGCTGGCGAATGAGATACCAAACGCATTTATACATATAAATCAAAGAAACCGCCTTGGTTTACCATTACTTCCGCATTCATTAGGGCGTTAAATTCTTGCACGTCATCTATTTGTTTTACCCGGTCTGCGTCCTCTAGTTCTTTGGACTCCATTAGTCGTGCGGATTCTATTTCTTTATGTACCGCTATAGTCTGCCCCTCTTGCGTTATAGCTTCTATGTTCATCTAAGTAAATTTTTGTATGTTGATCTGAATATCCAATCAGAGTACGTAATCCAAAGGATAAGAAGCAGTATTCCCAAAAAGGCTCCCCCCGCTATTATCGCATAAGCTTTCCATGTTTTTTTGATTTCGCGCCTTAGGTAATAATAAAGATTCCTCCATGTTGGTTTCCCTACCAATTTAGCCATTACATGCCTTGATGAGTATGACTGTCCCCAAAATTATTACTATAACTATGGTTGCAAATAAGTCATGGCCCGGAAACCACTTCATTTCTTTTTTATTTTTTTTCTTATCCATTTGAACGCAATCACGATACACTCTTTTAAGATAAATGGTGATAGGGCTATGCACCCCACTACATAGAAAAATTTTTCTCCGTTCAGTTTCATTTATCTTATTCCTGACCCGTATCTTAAATTCGGCATTGAAAAAGATATATTTGTTGATATTTCGGGGTAGAAATGCCCGAACAGAGGGAAGGGTATCTCAGCTCTTTCCGGAGGGGGTTCGGAGGAGTAAGTCAATCCGAGGAAAAGTAACGAAGCCGCCGTAAGGACAATTAAAAATAAGCTTTTCGGTTCGTTTTTTTTATTCATCTATTCTTCTTTCTTGCATGGTTAGTTTTTCTTTTTTGTTGCCGTGCGCGCTATGTCGCGGGTTACAGCAGCATTGACAACGCGGTTTGTTGTCTCTTGTCTTCTCCGGCTTACCGGTTTCCAAATTCACGTTGTTTCTTATGGTTCTGCTCATTTATATTCCGCCTTCTTTGTTCCCCTCCAATCGGGAAATTCAGTTCTTCCAAAATTAGGGCCATACGCAGTGTGTAGGTGAACGGTGGAACCGTGCTTGACTATAACTGGCCCCCAATCTTCGAATTTGAGTCCCGGTATATCCATTTCGCTTACATTCATATATACACCATTAGAAATTAAAATATGGTCATTATCTCCGGCATCCATACATCTTTGGGCCATGTTGATGCCATGCCCGCTGACATTAGGGTTGTTGTTTATGTCTTTTACCGGCACGACTGGGCCCGTATAAAGCCCATTCCTTAAACCTATGTCTGCGCTCTTATAGCATTTCTTACCCACATCAACAGCGCATTTGAAAGCGGCGTGAACGCTGTTAAAGAATACGAGAGCCATTCCGTCTCCGGTAGGAAGAACAATCAGCTTCCCTTGTCTTTGGGCCTGTTGGTAGCCCTCTGTCCCTTTGACTATGGCTATAAGATCGTCCATCACTTGCTTTTGCATTGCGGTGCTTTTCTTGGAATACCCCACGATATCCATGAAGTATGTATAAGATTCACAAGGACTATCGTATGTAATAGAGTCACCCTTACAAGCAAATGGGTCCTCTCCCCATTTCCATTTTATGACCCTCGATTTCTTTAGGCGCTCCTCCTCTTTTTTAGCATCGTCAGCGGCTTTTTGTATCCGCTTGCTTCTTTCGTCATGTTCTTTTTGTAATGCCGTATCTCGAGCTTGTCTATCGGCTTTTGACTCGGTCATTTTGCCCCAAAGGGTGGACGGTTCTTTCTTCACGTCTGCGAACTCCATCGGTTTGTATTCTTTTGGCTGATCGCTTCCTACTTTCACGGTGGACGTGATACTGGGTTGTTTTTTGTAATTTCTGTTGAGGTTCTTTTCGCACCCTTTTGATTTTAAATACTCCAAAAGTTCTTCATCGTTGTTGTCGCTGGCGATCTCGTATGCATTTAGTTGACCGCCATAACAAGATCCGTTGGGGTTTGCTTTATGCTCGAAGAGTATTTCACAAATTTTTTTGTTTCCTACTTCAACTGCGTAGTGGATGGGCATCCAACCTCTATTGTCCCTTCCGTTTATTTTCACACTTTCGTCTTCCGCGAGAGATTCTATTTCGTCAAGATCTTGCATTTGAACTGCTTGATGAAGATTCATTTCTCCCCCGTAAAACTTGCCCCCTTTTTTAATGAGATGTGATAGTATTTTAGTTCGATTTGGTCCTTCGGCAACATCCATGGGGTAAGCTACAGAAGCTTTTTGATTGCTGTTTTCCTCAATGGCGAGGTTCCAATCATTTTGCTTTTGGCCTTTTGGCGGTTGACTTTTGATATTTGGAGAGACTCCTCCTTCTAGTATGACCTGCACAGCTTTCGCCTTGCTGCGGTTAGAGGCGTAATGCAAAGGACTCCAGCCAAGGTCTTCATCCAAGGACAAAAATGCCCTCTTATTCTTAAGAGCGGCCCTTATTCCCTTTATGTTACCATTTTGAGCGAGTATGTGCAGGTCCCCCATACTCTAATGATTACACTTAAGAATCTTCGCAATAGGCTATGTTTTCTTCTATTTCTTCATAACATCCACAACTGCTTTCGCAGCAGTCATCGGGTTTTTCATTTTGTTTCAGGCATTCTCCGTGGCAATTATCATCCACGCAGGTGGGGTTGGGACAGTGCATATGAGAGGTTGTCATCTCATTTTTTGTTTACACATTTTTTTACCATTGGTCGTTCCAAAACCATCCCCATGAGTCTCTTCGGCCATGACGGACATAAGCATCATATGAGCCGTCATGTCCCGTATTCCATTTTCGCATTTGTCTTGATAGCCCATGAACCCACGGGAACCATGTATATTTCTGAGCTTTGAAGTTTTCTATTTTGGTGGTGGACCTATCTTTTAGCCATTTTACGTCTACGCTGCCATATGCCCTCCTTATTCCATACTTGAAATTAGAACCATCAATGTAATATTTACCTTGCGCAGTTTTTGTCCGCTCGTCCAGCCATCTTTTGGTTTCGACATGACCATCTGCGAAAGCTAGTGCTGTTCCATCAATGTGGTAGTTCCCCGGAACGTCCATGTCGTATACTTTATGGGTAGGAGCACCCTCGTTCATAACTACCCGAAAGCAACCAGCGTTTATAAACTCAAATGGCATTTCTATAAAAGTAAAAATATTAGAAGGGTTTTCTATTTCATTATATTTATGATATATTCTCCACTCTTTATCATCTTCTACTGGCCATCCAGCCCATCCTCCTACGTGAATGTTTAGGCTATAGCTCCTATGACGCGGAAAAATCTGTCTTAACTCACCGGCCTTGTTTGTTATTCTGATCATGTCCTTGTCCGCCGGGCATTTAAATACTCCAACAGATTTACCCACGTAAGGATAAAGGGGAGATTTTTTTAGAAACTGTGCTTGATTCAGATATTGAGAGAGATTCAAACTACCGGGTGCCCATGTATACTTCGAGCATCTTTCATATTTCCAAGAACTTGAATATAATATTTTGTCACCGTGATCATCGCTGAAAATCATGTGACCCATTTGTAGTTGTTTTTGATTATTAATACACGTGACTCTTTGAGCTACAGATTTTGCCTTATTGATGGCAGGAAGAAGAAGCGCAGCCAAAATGGCGATGATAGCAATAACAACCAAAAGTTCGACTAGAGTAAAGGCTTTCCTATATTCTTCCTTACTATTTCGCCTTTCCCTCTTCCAAAATACTCTTTGCCAGTATTTGCGCAAATGCTTTCTCCATTGCGGTGATCTGGTTAGTTTACTTTTTTTGGCCATGTTTCATCAGTAAGGGTTCCATGTTGGATGACTACCCCATGAGTCATTCCAAAACCAACCCCATGAAGCATATATTTTGCCATCTACGTTACGCTCGTTCCCGGTCCTGTTATATCGCCCTATGCCTCCTAGACCTCCCCCATACCATTTGTGAGTATTAGGGTCTGGCACAATTGCTCTTTGTCTAAGCCAAGCCAAGTCCCTGTTGTCAGGGCTTACTATCTTATCGGTATTAGTTGTCGGGTTCATCGCGTCGGATGATATATTTATAGTATCCTCTTCTAACCATCTCCTAAATTCTACGTGCGCATCCACGAAAGAAACAACGGAGCCGTTGTTATGATAAACCCCGGGCCAGTCTTGGGAGAAAAAACTCTCACCATTTTTAAGTGTTGGCGCTACTCTAAAGTTTCCAGCGTTAATGGATTGAGGCGGCATTTCGATAAAAGTAAACAGTTGGCTAGGGTTATCCACATCATCATATTCATGATGAATTTTGTATTGGGTATCTGACAGCCAAGGCCATCCCGACCAACCGCCGACAAAAAGGTTTATGCTATAAGAGCGTGGCCTGTTTATAGTCTTAGCGTTAACCGTAACAGTTGACCTGTCTCCGGGGCAATGATATATACCCATGCCAGCGTAAGGCTTCAAAGGAGAAAAGAAAAGGGGCCTGTCAGTTTGACCCCACAGGCCGTTTCCACTCATGCTGTCAGCGACCCATGCCCACATGCCGGTAGGCTCACCAGCCCAAGCTGAGGCGTAAGGAAACCTGTTTTCGTGGTCTGCTGCGAACTCTACGTAAGCGAGATTGAGTTGGCGTTGGTTATTTATGCACGCGGCCTGCCACCCCGTTTGCTTAGCCGATCCCAGCGCCGGAAGCAAAAGAGCCGCCAGTATCGCAATAATAGCGATGACAACCAGCAGCTCTATCAATGTGAACCCTCTGGTTGCTTTCGCCGCAGACAGGGTTTCCAACACCATTACTCATAGTAATTACACCATTTTACCAAAACCAAACAATGTAATCTTCCTCAAAATCCTCAGGAAGGATATCATAATTTTTTCTTTTAATCATAATTGTCTAGCTCTTCCCCTTTTTCTATTTCGGGCAACGCCCGATTCAGCTTGTCCCTGACTTCCTCAAGCATTCTCTCGTAGTGCTGTCGAGTCCATCCATCATTGTAGGGGCTGGCAGCTTCCAGCTTCCATTTGTCTATTTGGTTGAGGAGATCGTCAAGGGGGGATTTTGGTTTAGGAGGTTTCACGATAATTGGTTTCACGATAATCCTTACATTAAAATCTTATCACCATTTTTGAATAATTCTAAAAAAACACTTCTCCGGAGGAAGCTCGCCCCAATGGAACAAGGGAGATGTCAAATTATTTCCGAAGCTACCGAAATTGTATAAATCTTTCCAAATTTTAAAATCATGAGAGTACTGAATCCAGTAAGGCAAAAAAGGATCTACATCCTTTATTTCAAAGTAGATGCCTCCCGGCGATCCGTAGGGTTGCCCCGTGGCTTCGACTACCTTTTGACGCACAACTTTTATTTCAAGGCTGGCGGCATTTAAATCTGCAAAAACGAATAAGAAAATAAATAAAACCAACCTGTTCATTTCTTTACCTTTATACAAAAATCACAAATTAACACAAGCTTCTCTTTAATCTTGACCCACATTAATTCGGTTTCTTCGAACTTTTTTTTACATTTGGAACATTCGGACATTTATCAGCATCTCCCCACTTAATTACATCATAATTGTCCTTATAGCGGCGGGAAAATCCTCCTCGGGGTCTATCGCCTTTACCCGCTCCCTTTGCTTTACCCATTTTCGAGTTCTGACGTTGGAATATTATAACAATCTGCTGTAAACTTAAAAGGATAATTAGGGGAAGAGTCTGGATCAAGCTCTCCCTTTTTCCTAAAAATTGCCTTTTTATAAAATTCCTCTTTAGAAATGCTTCCCAAGTACCACGCGGTCTTCATGTCATTTAAGACGCTAACAAATGCATATCTGTCGCATTTTTGCTTAGTATTGAAGTCGGCGACAGTGCAATTGTAATTGGATCGCGGGGCTACTTTACGCTCTTTTGTTTTTACGTCTATTTTTACCCCGTTTCGATCTATTAAATCATAATCATAAGTATCTTTAATCTCTCCCCCTTCGAGGTGTAAAACTAAAGCTTCCCCAATGTAGGCTACTGCTGCCCCCTCCCCTTTTCTAATGGAATTATTAAGAAGAGGAAGGTCGGCTGCTCTTTCTTCAGCTTTTTTTCGAGTGGCTGTACTTATTGTGAATTTTTTCACTTCTCTAAAAGCGTTTTCAGTTGGCTCATTGGTCTAAGCTGACGGCCTTCGATAAGATATGCTCCGTGAAGGGACTCTATTCGGCCTTCGTAGGGAGTTTCGGGGAGGTCTTTATCGTACGACCATCCTACTAGATGACACTTATAGGGACGTTTTTCAGGAACCATCCCCAAAACATAAATCCAACCATCATGTCTTTCTCTTGGCCTTACAAGGAGTCTATAACGTAAGGGGTCTGGGGAATATCTCATCAAACTTCCTTTGATGTCAACGTTGGATAAACCTATTATGTCTACGCCCCCGTCACCCTGATGGGGGTTTTTATTGGCCTTGTCTCTGGCTTCCCAGTAACCTCGAGGAGAGCCAGTGAGGACCACAGATCCAGCATAGGTTGAAATTTGTCCCACTAATTGATCATGCGCTAGAGTTTTTTTTCTATTTGTGTTTGAACGAATTTGAGAAGTACCCCCTATCATCGCCAGTCGAGTATTTTTCCGGATTCCATCCGAATCCTCATCAGGAATCGTATAAGTTACTACATCTTTCGAAGAGATCATTCGATTCACTTTTTCTGCATACGTTCGATTATTTCAAACATCTTGATACGAGGAATGTCTTTTACAGAACCCCACCCATCCGCCCCGTCTACAGCTTCTTTCACCATTTTATCCTTAATGCTGGCGAAATTTACCTTCTTTTCCTTCATTAGGTTGGTTAGGAATATGTGTGGTGAGGCTGAGTTCTTCGTTGGGTTGGGTTTTGATATCTTCACGTTTTTAATTTCTTCTTTGGCTACTATGTTGATACGCAGGAAGTTACGTACTGCTCGGCAGAAAGCGCGATTCTCGGCTATTGCGGCAAGATACAACTGACCGAAGCCCTCTGTGTTATTTAATCCTGCATCAGCCACACTTTGAAAAAGTACAGACTCCCCTTTTTCAGTCTCGTAATTTCCTATCCAAACTATTGAGCACGAAACACATACGTATTCGGGAGAAGCGTGTGTCACCGTGTAGGTGACAGAATGGTAACCCCGTATATTAGCTAAATCTTTTAAACCTCCGAGAAGGATAATTAGCTCGTGATCTTCAAGCTTGGAAATGTCAGTTTCATCGGTTCTGTCTCTATTGGCTACCAGAAACTCAGGCTTGACCATCTTTCGCCAATTAACAGATCCATCGTCGCTAAAAATATATTTAACGTTTTTATCTTCCATCAAGCCGTATTCGTTACGCTTGAACGTGGTTGGAGGCTTATTTATAACAGTAGTTCCCATACGTCCTGAATACTAACTCAATTGGGGTGGCGTGTCAACACTTAAAATATGCAGGTTCTTTGAGATTACAACCACTCGGAAAGGAGGACCTGCGAACAACCCTCTTTTATTGTGGCAGTATGTCATTACTATTTTCTGACAAAGAAATGAAAATGTTCTTCTTCTTCCCAGAACAACGGATCATCTATTATTGGTTGAGGTTCGTGATCCATAGACGGAAATCCACTATTTTGACGCTTAGCAGGATCTTCCATACTCATGTTGATAAATTCATCCGCCAGAAGTGAGGCGCTGGAAATATAAAAAGAATTATTATGGACTATAAAATGATTGGATTTATAATAAATCTTCTTTTTTCCTTTAAGTTCTTCGAAATCCTCTCGAGTTTTTCGGGGTACTTGATGTACTAACCCTTGGTCAAAAAATGCCAACTTATGGTCGCTAAGCTCGTCGCCCACAGCTCGGCTTCTTAACAGACAATTTATAGATTTCTCTGCGACTTTTTCAATAAAATTCACACCCGCCACATCGTCATCTTCAATATAATAAACCAACTCCACGATCTTTTTGGAATATTGATCCAAAATTTCCATATTGAAAGGTTGGTTTGTGATAACCGAGCAGGGAGAGGCCTCGAGTTGTGCTTTAAGCGCCTTCTCGTTGAAATTTAAATCCATTCTCACTATAAGGGAAGAAACGCTAAGTTTTTGGGGGTCTAATAAATGAGCAAGGGTGGACTCCATCCTTTTGTTATAAAATGAATCTCCTATTCGTAAGGTCTCGAAGCTGGGGACAAAAGTAAATATCCCTGCGAGATTTAAGATTTTCCCCGCAATCTTTTCTGGTTTTATGTCATTGATGGATTTCGGTGTCTCATTTGGGTCAAACGATGGTTTTTGCTTGGTTTCGGGGGAAACTATTTTTACCCGCTCCTTTTCACTCCAGTAGGGGGCGAATTGGCTGGGGAAGCAGTTGTTGGGAAAAAGCGCCACACACTTTTTATTAAAGGCTGAAGCTATATGCATTGACTCATTATTTGGGCAAATATGCACAAGAGACTTGTTAATCACATAACATTTTTGGTTAAAGTTGCATTGTCCTATGGCCATGTAGCAGTGCTGGATAGGGGTGTCGTCTTTGTTTCCTAGTTGGATAATTTTAATCCCCTGCTCCTCAAGCTTAACGTAAATTAGATCCACAACAAGTTGCCAATGCTTATAAGTAAGCGCCGGGGTTTTCAGGTTGGATGTGTCAATAGTTATGAATTTGTCTACCGCCAAGGGGAAGAACTTTTCATGTATGAAGGGCCTGTCTATTTTTAAATCGTTTTGTAGGGCGTAAGATTCTAGAACGTGCATAAGGCCTCCTTGTTTACTTTGTCTTTTGCGTTGTGAATGTAATTATTTAAGCGCTGGCTCGTCAGATGAGGGGTAAAGGCTATTTCGAAGTATCCTTCGTGAGAAGAGATGCCTTCGAGGTAAGGGGTGTTGTCGAATTGAGCGCTATAGGGGATTACTTTATGGATGTATTCGTTTCCATCCAAAATGTGATTGTATTCAGGTTTAGTCACGAAGTAGAGGTTGTGGTCGGGGTATTTGGCTTTTATCGACTTTAGCAGCGCGGTTGACAGGAAAACATCCACTGCCGATTCCGGCATCACATAAGCCATACGTTTTCCTTTGTCGTCTTCGTCCAGAAAGTCTTCTATTTTTACGGGAAAATACTTTTGATTGTGGTCTCTCGCCACTTTTCTAAAATAATCTTCTATTTGGGAGCGGGGGATCTTGTTTTCAAGTTGTTTCATCCACGTCTTGTAACCATCATCGTTGACATGGGTGTCTGTAGCTAAAATATTTTTATATAAAGCCAAAACCCATTCAGAATCGCTTTCTATGTTGGGTATAAGGGCGTCGGGGTTGTTTTTCTTTTTGTCTTCTTTTGATTCTTCCTTGCTGAAATCGTAATTTAAAGAAGGGGCGTTATCAATAAAGTCTTCAAAAAACTTCCCTATTACTTCCACCGAAAAATTATCCAGAGCCCATTGGCGAGAGGCTTTTCCTTTTTCGCTTCTCTCAGAGGGGCTCATGTCGTATACGGCGTTTATCCCCTTTGCTATAGAGTGGGGATAGGTAGACGCTTTCTTGAATTCGGTTTGGTGCTCTCGGTATTCCGACCATTCCAAAACGATAGACTCGGAACCTTCTTCGCAGCTTTCTTCGCCACAACTATAGTTGGTGACTAAAGTAATTAGTTCGGCTAATTTGGCTTCTTGGATAGGTATTTCCTGT